>MDTC01234647.1_pt1 | contig 25769 bp, 25 predicted proteins | sample 811181 | NCBI WGS metagenome assembly MDTC01 (sample SAMN05326644, study PRJNA326480) | marine metagenome | isolation source: seawater | place: Pacific Ocean: North | collected 2011
CGGATCGGATTTCCAGTAAAAACAATTTTATTTTTTGGGAAGAACCTTTCCATATTTGGATAAGCTACAGCGATTTTTGAAGCTCTCTTACTTAGCAATTTATTTGTTATTCCAGCATATGAGTTTTGTTCTTGAATCAAAGTTGGGTATCCTAAAATTTGAGCTGTAAATAAAATAGGTCCACTAGCATATCCTCCAGTTCCTACTACAATATTTGGCTTAAAACTTCTCAATATTAAAAATGATTTTAGAATACTAATTAAAAGTTTTAAAGGAAAGATGAAGTGGCTAAAACTAATTTTTCGTTTGAAGCTATCGATTGGTAGCCCAATTATTTTAAACCCATACTCAGGAACCTTACTCATTTCCATTTTACCAGATGAGCCTATAAAAAGAATTTCTGCATTTGGATTTTCAATTTGAATTTGTTTTGCAAGAGAAATTGCTGGGAAAATATGTCCCCCAGTTCCACCTCCCGAGAAGATATATTTATTTGTCTTCACTTAAAATAAATAATGGGTTATCAATATTAACACGTTTAATTGAATTACTGACACTTAAAATAATTCCAATCGCTATAAAATTCATCCAAGCTGAAGTGCCTCCACTGCTAACTAAAGGCAGTGTTTGTCCTGTTACTGGGAATAGTTGAACAGTTACTCCTATATTTATAAATGCTTGAAATACAATTGGAACACCTAATCCTACAACCAAAAGTTTTCCAAACAAACTTTCAGACTTATGAAAAATTACAACAATTCTAAAAAGGAGTAGCATATAGAGTATAATTAATATAACCCCGCCAATTAGACCATACTCTTCAATAATTATCGCATAAATAAAATCTGATGAACTCTGAGGAAGAAAATTTTTCATTACACTTTTTCCTGCACCTTTACCATATATACCTCCTGAAGCAATCGCAATTTTTGATCTCTCGATTTGATAATTTTCGCTCTTTTCTCCTGAATTGAAATTAGTTATTCGATTCGCCCATGTATCAACTCGATTAGGGATTACATCGGGAAAAGCTTTTGCTGTGAATACAAAGAATATAAAAACTAATAATACGGATGTTGATATAAAAAATAAATATTTCAATGGGTACCCACCAACAAAAAGAAGCATAATAACCATACTAAATAATATGATCGCAGTAGAAAAATTTGAGGGAAAAATTAATACTAGTATACCTATCACAGGTAACCATAAAGACCAAAATGAACTCCCAAATTTTATAATGTTATCCTGATTTTTGGATATATAATGGGCTATATACATCATTAATACCATTGATGCGAGAGACGATGTTTGAAAGCTAAAACCAATTACTGGTATTTGAATCCACCTGTTAGCATTTGAACCACTTATAATATTTCCTTGCGAAGCAGTATAGATAAGTAAAACAAAAACAACAGGAATCATTAAAACAGAAATACCTTTAAAGTATATAAATGGAATTTTATGAAAAACATAAACTAGTAAAAAACCAAAAGTCATTATTATAAAATGCTTGGACAGATAACCCATTGGTGTTCCTTTACCTATAACAAATGCTAGGTTAGAACTAGCACTAAAAACAGGTAAAAAAGAAAATATCGCCAATAAAGTTATTATGCACCATAAAACTATATCCCCCCTAAAAAAACTATTTATTTTCATGAATTACTTACTAAAGATTTCTTACAGCTTTTTTAAATTGATTACCTCTGTCTTCATAGTTTTTAAATAAGTCAAAACTTGCACATGCAGGTGATAAAATAACCGTCTCTTTTCTCTTGGCAATGTTATGTGCAATTTTAACTGCCTCATTAATAGACTCGGTCTCTACAATTATATTTACAATACTTTGAAAAACATTTATTAGCTTTTCATTATTCTTCCCCAAACAAATAATTGCTTTTACTTTTTCCTGAACCAATGGAATTAGCTCTTCATAATCATTACCTTTATCTATTCCGCCAACAATCCAAATACCCTTTTTGTTTATGGTTTCAAGAGCATAAAATGTTGCATTAACATTAGTTGCCTTTGAATCATTTATGTAGTTGACATCATGGATTTTTAAAACATGTTCAAGTCTATGCGGAAGAGATCTGAAGTTTTCTAAACTTTTTCGAATAATATTTTTATCTATTTTAAAAATAGATGCTACTGTTGAAGCAGCCATAGCATTAAGTAAATTATGACGACCTTTTAGTGGATAGGATGAAATCGGAATCATAGTGTTTGAATTTAAATGTTTAATATTTATTTTATTTTTTATTATTGAAGTTGTTGATGAACCTTGAATTTCAAAACCATAAAAATGTTTACCTGATTTTATGGAGCTTTGTTTAATTGCACTCATGAGATTATCATCGTTTGCATTAATAATTAAAAATTGAGTTTTGTTTTGGTTTGACGTAATATTTAACTTAGAGCTTATATATTTTTTAAAATCATTATCATATCTATCCAAGTGATCTGGACTTATATTAGTTATTACTGCAACATCTGGAGAAAAATTTACTATATCATCTAGCTGAAAACTACTTAACTCTAAAACATAGATGTCAAATGAGTTATCAAGTACTTGCTGGGCAAAACTTAAACCTACATTCCCAGCAATCCCTACGTTAAGTCCTGCTTTTTTTAAAATATGATAAGTTAATTCAGTAGTCGATGTTTTTCCATTTGTTCCCGTAATTCCAACTATTTTAGCATTTGTGTAAACTGATGCAAACTCAATTTCTGAAATTACAGGAATACCTAAAACTTTTGCCTTTATGACTGATGGGGAATTATTTGGGATACCTGGACTTTTAATTAAGTAACTGGCTTGCTTTAGACATGTAACTTCATTTGTATTTTCCTCCCAGTAAATATTTAAACTATCAAATTGTTTTTTTATATTTTCACTAATACTTCCAGCATCCGAAACAAAAACTTCAAAACCTTTACTATAAGCTAAATTTACTGAACCTAGACCTGAGATTCCTAAACCTAAAACTACTAGTTTTTTGTCCATTTATCTTATTTTTAATGTTACAATTGCAAGGATTGCCAGTAAAATTCCTATTATCCAAAATCTAGTAACAATTTTACTTTCATTGAATCCTTTTATTTGATAATGATGATGGATTGGAGCCATTAAAAAAACTCGTTTTCCTACACCATAATTTCTTTTAGAATATTTAAAATATAATACCTGAATTATAACTGATAAAGTTTCTATAAAAAATATTCCACACAATAATGGAATTAATAATTCTTTTCTGACGATTAATGCTATAACTGATATCAACGCTCCAATTGTAAGACTTCCAGTATCTCCCATAAAAACTGCTGCTGGAAAAGTATTGAACCATAAAAAACCAATCAATGCACCCAAAAAGGAAGCAATAAAAACAGTTATTTCACCAACATGAGGTATGTAAATAATATTTAGGTAGTCTGCAAAAATAAAGTTACCTGAAACCCAAGCAAAAATTCCCAAAACAAAAACAATTATTGATGAACTTCCTGCTGCAAGTCCATCTAGACCATCAGTAAGATTAGCAGCATTTGAAACTGCGGTAACAATGAAAATTACAATTGGAATAAATATAATCCATGTATATTCAATTAAAGAATTATCATACCAAGTAATTAAATCAGAATAATTGAATGCATTATTTTTTATCAATGGAATATTAGTCACAAATGCCTTTTCTTCAGGAGCAAATGGATTTTGAGGTTCAGCAATAATATTTTCAGATATTTTAATTTTTTGTCTAACAGTTATTTCCGGGTGAAAATAAAGGGTAGATCCTACGATAAGTCCTAAAATTATCTGACCTATGATTTTAAATTTACCTTTTAATCCACGTTTATTTTTTTTAAATATCTTAATGTAATCATCTATTCCTCCTATAATACACATCCATATAGCCGTAAATAGTAATAGAAGTATGTATATATTTTCAAGTTTAGCAAAAAGAACAACAGGAATAATTGTTGAAAAAATTATAATTAAACCCCCCATAGTTGGAGTCCCACTTTTTTCTTTTTCACCAATTAAACCAAGTTTTCTTATGGATTCTCCTATTTGAAATTTTATCAAATAATTAATTATTTTTTGACCAAAAGCAAGTGAAAAGCCTAATGAAACTATCATTGCAACTGCAGCTCTAAATGATAAAAATTGATATAATCCTGCTCCTGGAAATTGATAATTTTGTTGAAGAAATTCAAATAAATAATAAAGCATGGGTTTATAGTTTGTTTTTAAAGTATTTTTTTGCAATTAAAAAGTCATCAAATGGAATTTTATTATTTGATATTTCCTGATAAGTTTCATGACCTTTTCCTGCGATCAAGATAATATCTTCTTTATTTGAGATTTCTCTAGATTTTTTTATTGCCATTTCTCTATCCTCCATACATATAATTTTATTTTTATCTTGAATTTTAACACCACTCATCATTTGTTCAATTATTGTTTTTGGATTTTCATGTCTTGGGTTGTCTGAAGTAAAAATTACATTATCACTTTCTTTAGATGCTATTCTTCCCATTTCATATCGTTTTTCCATGTCTCTTTCACCACCACAACCGATAACTGTGATTAATTTTTCATTTTGAGTTCTTATTTGATTAATTGCAAGGATTATATTTTCCAACGCATCTGGAGTGTGAGCATAATCAATTATTACATAACAATCAGAATCAGATTTAAATATTTGAAATCTTCCAGGAACATTTTTTAACAGACTGATTCTTTTTAGAGTTTCTATTTTTTCAAGACCCATTAAAACAGAAACTGCATAAACAGCCAACAAGTTTGAGGCATTAAACTCTCCTAATAAACTTGTCCATGTTTCATTATTATTAATTTTTAGTAACATTCCGTTAAAACTAGATTCCAATACTTTTAAATTAAAATCCGCATAGTTTTTAATCGCATAAGTTGATTTTTTTGAAAGAGTATTTTGTATCATAAATGATGCATTTTTATCATCATTATTAACCAGTGAAAAGGTATTTTTTGGAAGTAAGTCAAAAAATTGTTTTTTTACATTTCTATAATTTTTAAAACTTTTATGATAATCAAGGTGATCACGAGTTAAATTTGTGAAGACACCACCAATAAAATTCAGTCCATCAATTCTTCCTTGAGATATTCCATGCGATGAGACTTCCATAAAACAGTATTTAATATTTTCTTTAACCATTTCAGACAGAAAATAATTAATTTTCAATATATCAGGAGTCGTATTTCTAGACGAAAAATTATTTTTTCCATATTTAATATTGATTGTTGATATCAAACCTGCCTTTTGATTTTGATTATTAAAAACATCATATAATAGTGTTGAAATAGTTGTTTTTCCGTTAGTACCAGTAATTCCAATTAATTTTATTTTTTTCGAGGGATTATTATAAAAATTTGAAGCAATTACTGAAAGTGATCTTTTCGTATTCGATACTTTTATGTAAGTAATGGACTTATTTACTTTTTTTGGAATGTTATCACATACAATAACGTTAGCTCCAGATTTAATAGCAGTTTCAATATATTTATGTCCATCATATTTATTACCTTTTAATGCAATAAATAAGCTATTTTTCTTTAAATCTCTTGAGTCGGAATTAATATGTTTAACTTCTCTAGTTGACGACCCAGATGTTGCAATTATTGGTACTTTATAAAGTATGTCCTTTAATTCCATCATGATACTTGGAGAATAATTTTATCTATATTATTTAAAAAAGTTCCTGAGGATATAGATTGACTTTTAACTTTTCCTTTACTACCAATTACCTCTACTTTTATTCCAAGCTTTTCTAAAAATGGAAGTACGTCCATCAAATCGTATCCAATTAGGTTTGGAAGCTCATTATTACTAGTAATTTTATGAATTCGATTAATTTTCAAATTAGAAATTGAAACAGATTTTTCACTTAAAATACCACTATAAACCCTTTCTGCAATCTCCTTGAATACTGGTGCAGCAACAGTGGATCCATAATAACCTATTTCTTTGTTGGGTTTATTAATTAATACAATACATGAGTATTTTGGTTTGTCTGATGGAAAATACCCGACAAAACTCGAATTATATTCTATTGAATCTGTATTATAATTGATTTGTGAAGTACCTGTTTTTCCAGAAATTTTAAAACTTAAATTTTTAATATTATTTGCCGTTCCCCATTTCTTTTCGACAACATTAGCTAACATATCTTGGACTATTTTTACAGTTTTTTTGGAACATATTGAAGGGTTTAAGATCTTTTTATTAAATTTCTTATGAGGCTTTGATCCCATTTTTGCAATTTGTTCGATAAAGTTTGGTTTAATCATAACTCCATCATTTGCAACTGCATTATAAAAAGCTAGAATTTGAAGTGGAGTCAAGGCAACTCCATATCCCCACGCCATCCATGGTAAACTTATACCGCTCCAATCACTATCAGTTGGATAAGGAATTTTTGGACTAGCTTCGCCTTTAATAGAGAGACCTAATGGTTTGTGAATTCCCATATTATATAGTCTGTCAACAAACTTTTTTGGATCATCCTTATAATTATCATAAACTATGTTTACTATCCCGGTATTCGAAGAAACCTCAAAAACTTTTGAGGCAGAAATTAAACCATAGCCCCCTTTTTTGGAATCTCTAACCTTTTTTCCATAAATACTCCTTTCTCCGTTTCCAGTATCAATAATATCATTAGGATTGATATAATTATCCTCTAGAGCAGCTATCATACTAATCAGCTTAAATGTTGATCCTGGTTCCTGAGCAAATCCTATCGCATAATTTAATTTTTCATAATAAAATCCTTTATCTGTTCTGCCTAAATTAACTATTGCCTTGATTGCCCCAGTTTCTACCTCCATCAAAATAACAGTACCAAACTCAGCTTCATATTTTTCTAGTTGTTTCAATAGTGCGTTATGGGCTAAGTCTTGAAAATTAGTATTCAAAGTAGTATGAATATCATAGCCCTCGGTAGGTTCTTTTTCATTTGTATCTCTAATAGCTTTCCACTGGCCATTAGCAATTTTTCTTTTTAATCTAAAGCCTTCTTTTCCTTCCAGAAGACTTGCAAAAGCACCCTCTAATCCAACTCTATAATATGTTCCATTTTTGTTTGGTTTCTCGTAACCGATTGTTCTTTCAGCAATTCTCCCAAGGGGCCTCTCTCTAGATATTTTTTGTTTTGTAATTAAGCCTCCTTTATTGACTTTCAAATTAAAAATCGGAAGTTTTTTTAGTAAGCTTTGCTGCCTATAGTTAAGATTTTTTCCAATAAGAAAATATCTGTTCTCTAAAAGTTTTGCTTTTTCAATTCCTTTTAATATATCGGAATAATTCTTATTTAGAATCTGAGATATTCCCTCAGCTAATTCCTTCTTGTATTTATTAAATAAAATCTCCGAAACAACTTTTGAGTCCCAATTTAATTGGTACTTAACAACTGTCGTTGCTAAAATACTCTGATCGTCAGAATAAATATTTCCTCTAATAGGTTTTAAAACAATATTTTTTAATGTTCTTTCATCCCCGATTTTTTTATATTTATCTCCATCAATTATTTGAATATAAACTAATTTTAAGGCAACTGCAAAAGCAAATAATAATAAAAAACTAGATACAAAATATAATCTGTAACCTATATTTTTTGTGGATAATTTCATTTTTTAATAATTATTTTAATTGCTGGTACTTTGGATCTATAAACTTTTCTTTCTGATAATTTATCTAGAATATTTGATTCCATTTTGAGCATCATTAATTCTGATCTTTGCATCACAAAATCACTTTTTAGCGCTTTAATTTCTTCATTAAGGTCAGATATTTGAAAAACTTTTTTGTCAGAGGAATGTCCACTTGAAATCATAATTAATGTTAAAACTGAAATAAAAAATATCATTCTCCAGTTTTTATAAGAGTCATTTTTGGTTAAAAAATCCATTTTTATTAATGAAATTACTTTATCATTCATAATTTTTCAGCTATTCTTAGTTTTGCGCTCCTAGACCTATTATTTGTAATGATCTCACCACTACTTGGGATTTGAACTGGTCCTATTTTTTTAAATGGTAAATGTTTATTTCCAAAAAAGTCAGTATCAACATTTCCATCAAAATCTCCATCCCTGATAAATCTTTTTACTAATCTGTCCTCAAGAGAATGGTATGAAATACATACTAACCTTCCGCCTGGAGCTATAACTTCACTTGCTTGATTTAAAAAGTCCTTTATAGCATCTAATTCTTTGTTTACTTCAATTCTTATTGCCTGGAAAATCTTTGCTAAGATTTTGTTAGCATACTTTTTTGGTATGATATTCGAAAAAATTGATTTGAGTTGCTCAGTAGAATTTATGGGTGCAACTGACCGCCGAACACCAATGATCGTGGCCAACTGCTTGGCATTTTTTAACTCCCCATAATTTTTAAATAATTTTATTAATTTATCTTCTGAATATTCATTAATTATATCTTTTGCAGAAAAATTTTGATTTTGATCCATCCTCATATCTAGCGGACCATCAAATCTGGTTGAAAAACCTCTGTCTTTTGAATTTAATTGATGAGAAGAAACACCAAAATCTGCCAAAACTCCGTCTACTTTATATATTTGATTTACTTTTAAGAATTTTTTTAAATATCTGAAGTTTGAAGAAATAAATAAAAAATTATTCTTTGAGCTAATATTTAATTTTGTATCATCATCTTGATCAAAAGCTATAAGTCTACCTTTTAGAGATAATTTTTTTAATATTTCCTTACTGTGACTTCCTCCACCATAAGTAACATCCACATATACTCCGTCGGATTTTATTGATAATCCATTTACTGATTGTTTTAATAAAACTGGTTTATGAAATATCATTTGTTTCATTTTTATCTCCCATAACTTCCTCAGCCAAGCCTGGAAAATCAATTAAAGCTGAATCAATAGCTTTTTCATAATTTTTTTTATCCCATATTTCTATAATATTTACTGCAGATGACACTACAACTTCTTTATTTATATCAGCATATATCAATAAATTTCTTGGAATTAAAAACCTTCCTGATGAATCCAGCTCAATAAGTTTTACACCAGCGGTAAAGCGCCTTATAAAATCAATATTTTTTTTCTTAAATCGATTCAAAGAATTAATATTACTCATCATTAGGTTCCATTGAATTATTGGGTAAATCTCTAAACATTGATTAAAAACTCCTCTTTTGATTACAAACTCTTCTTTTATGTATGTTTTCATTTGCTTTTTTAAAGCAACAGGAATCATTATTCGACCTTTTGTATCAGCCTTACATTCATATGTTCCTGTAAAATGTTTCAAGTAATTTCTTTTTTTGATCGTTATCAAATATAAATAATATTATCCCACATATTACCACATATTACCACAATTTATATATATTTTTCAACATTTAGTTAAATACTTATTCATCTGCGTTTTAAAGACTGTATTGAATTGTAATTGAATATATTTGTTATAAATATTTTTATGTAATGAAAGACATTAAGATAATAGAAGAAAAATCATTTAAATATGTTGAGCTGGGAGAAGGTCAACCAATTGTTATTCTTCACGGTCTTATGGGTGGTTTGAGCAATTTCAATTGTGTTTTTTCATTCTTTCCAAATCATGGATATAAAATTATAATGCCTGTTCTACCTCTTTACGACAAACCAATCGAAGAGACAAATGTGAAAGACTTTGCTGAATATTTAAATACATTTTTAAAATTTAAAAAAATTAACTCCACAATAGTAATTGGTAACTCTCTAGGAGGACATATTGGGTTACTCTTTACAAAATTGTTTTTTCAAAAAGTCAAAGGTCTTGTTTTAACCGGAAGTTCAGGTTTGTATGAAAATTCGATGGGAAATGCATATCCTAAAAGAGGAAGTTATGAATACATAAAAAAGAAAACCGAAGAAGTATTCTTTAATCCTAAAGTTGCAACTAAAGAACTTGTTGATGAGGTTTTTGAAACAGTAAATGATAGGAATAAATTAATCAAGACCTTAACTATAGCTAAAAGTGCTATAAGACATAATATGGCAAACGATCTTCCTGAACTTAAAGTTCCATCATTAATTATTTGGGGTAAACAAGATAATGTTACCCCTCCAAGTGTTGCTGAAGAATTTAAAAGACTTCTTCCTGATTCAAAATTAGTTTGGATAAATGATTGTGGTCATGCACCTATGATGGAACATCCAAATGAATTTAATAGCTCAATACTTGACTGGTTGATAAAAAGTAAATTATAATTTAAATGAAAATTTTGAGTGCTGAATTTATAATCAGCAACACTAATGTAAACCTTTGTCCTGACGATAAGATTCCAGAATACGCTTTTATTGGAAGATCAAATGTTGGAAAATCCTCATTAATTAATGCAATATTTAATAAAAAAAAACTTGCTAAAACTTCTTCAAGACCCGGTAAAACAGAATTAATTAATCATTTTCTTATTAATAAAAATTGGTATTTAGTTGATTTGCCGGGATATGGATATGCTAAGGCTGCAAAAACAAAAATAAAAACATTTCAAAAAATAATTAAATCATATTTTACTCAGAGAGAACAGCTTATTTCTGCTTTTGTTTTAATTGATATTCGGCATATTCCCCAAAAATTAGATTTAAATTTTATGTATTGGCTCGGAGAAAAAAAAATACCATTTTCGATTATTTTCACTAAATGTGATAAGATCAAATCTAGTGAAATAGTCAGTAAAATAGAACACTACCTTAATGAAATGACAAAACAATGGAGTTCTCTTCCAAAATATTTTATTTCATCAGCTTCAAGAAAAACTGGAATTAATGAAATTTTAGGCCATATAAATAAAATGAATAATTTTAATTAAGCTTATTATTTAACTCCATTTTTTCAGCAAAATAATTACAGAAATCATTCAATGTGGCTGTCATTTTTTCATCTTGAGTGGCCTTCTCAAAAGACTTGGTCATACTTAATAAGCTTTGATGAAAAAATAATTTCATATCATCAAGAGGCATTTCTTTTGTCCAAAGGTCCATTCTTAAAGATTCTTTTTTTTTTGCATCCCAAAAAGTTAAAAACATAGCTTTTGCCTCTTGATCTTTTACTCCTCCATCTGGTGCTGACCATTTAATTTTTTCTGGTATTTTATTTTCATCCAAACTAACATTTATAGTTACAGGTGCATTTTTTTTTATTGCCATATTTTTCTTGGTTTATATTTTGATTTTTTAAATATTTCTTCATTTGAAACATTGATTATCTCTCTCAAACTCATTTTAGGATTATTAATAGCAAAAGATTCTACGATCTGTAAACCAATCCAGTGACCAACTCTCGGAGGACTTTCTTTATCTATCTCAAGGTAAAACTTAGAAAATGGAGCTGGAAGTAAAAATCTGTCGTATAGTCTTTCATCATTAACATATAAAAGCTCTTTGTCAATAAAATACTGCCATATAAATGCCTCGTTATCATTTACCCAATCATATTGTTCTTTAGTATATTCAGTCTTCAGTAAATCATTGTAATTAGGGAGGATGACATCCTTAAAATATAGTTTCTTTCCGTAAAATATTATTTCTGAAATAAATGTGTTATTCTTAGGTTTCTGAATAAATTTTTCTGAAAACTTTTCAATAATATTTGGAATAATAAATTCAGAATCCATTGTACTTCTAATGTATTTTGGTATTCCTTGATAAAGTTCATTTTCTTTCCCTAAAAAGGTGTCAATAGATATAAACAATAAAGAGTCAGCTAAAATTACTTTATTTTGATAATCAACATTATTTATTACTGTTATAATTCTTGGGATTATAATTTCTGGAAATTCGTATTTTAATCGTTTAAATGAATTTTTGATCTGATTTGATACTAAATCAAAATCTTTGAAGCTCTCATTAACAGATTTATTTAAAAGCTTGTAAATAGTATCATTCTTTTTTTTTAACCAGAAATCATCATCATATTTTTTTGGAAATAAAAAAGGATATCTGGCTTTTAAATTAGTAATATTATTTTTTGTAATGGAAGAAAATTTCTGATCAAAACGTTCAATTTTTATTTCTATATCAATTGAATCAATAATTGATTCATTATTCTCAATAAAACTGCATTTAAAAAGTGAAATTAAAAAAAAATAACTCAATATTTTAATACTATAATTTTGCATACAAATAATGTATCTTGATTTATTTAACTTTGTACAAATTTACATTCTTATCATTATTTAAAACATGAAATATCCTAAAAAAGTTACTGAATATATTATTAATTGGTTAAAAAAATATTTAAAGGAGTCAAAATTAGAAGGGTTTGTGGTTGGAGTTTCAGGTGGGATTGATTCTGCAGTCACTTCAAAACTCTGCGCATTGTCAGGACTTCCTGTCTATTTGGTTGAAATGCCAATTAATCAAGAAGAAAATCAAGTTGCAAGAGCACATAAACACATGAATTTGCTCAAAGAAGAATTTATTAATGTCAATTTAATATCAACTTCTTTAACCCAAGTTTTTAATACATTTAAAGATGAATTAAAGAAAAATAATATAGGTGATTTAGACCAACATAGCCTAGCTAATTCAAGAGCAAGATTAAGAATGACTACTTTATATTATTATGCTGGATATTACAAATCTCTGGTTGTTGGAACAGGTAACAAAGTAGAAGATTTTGGTATTGGTTTTTATACAAAGTATGGTGATGGTGGAGTAGACATAAGCCCTATTGCTGATCTTCTTAAATCAGAAGTTTTCTCCATAGGTAGGTATTTGAGAATTACCAATAAAATTTTGGAGGCTAAACCAACAGATGGATTATGGGATGATAATAGGACCGATGAGGAACAAATGGGAATAAATTATGATGAAATTGAAGAGGCAATGAGATTAATACGTGATGAAGTTCCTGATAATGAATTAGACGTAGATCAAAAAAAAGCAAGGAATATATATACAAAATTAAATGAACAAAATAGACATAAAATGACACCTATTCCTTTGTGTGAAATTCCAAAAGGATTATTATAAAACTCTATTTAATTTTTTTGAAACTGTTTTTTTTAGTTGGTTATAGTTGATTATATCTTCCAATAAGTTTTTATTATTTTTATTTTTTAATTCACCTTTAAGAATATCAATCTTATCATTTATAAGATTTTTTCTTAGGGATAAAATTGTTTCAGAAACTAGCTGACCTAGATCGTGGGTTTTATTTTTTACAAAAATATTTTTACTATCCCATGAATGAAGAAAATATTTTTCTGTTTCCATTATCAAATCAGCAACTACATGGCTCAAATTTTCACTCTCTGAAAATACTAGGTTATTTATTGCAGAATCAGATTTTAATTGATATGTAGACATCAATTTATTAAATAATTTTCTAAATGTTGGATCTGCTAGTTCGACTTCATCTTGTTGCAAATCAAGAAATATTTTTTCAAAAACTTTGGATTTAATTATTTCAAAACTTTCAGTTAATTCTCCCTCTTCATTAGACTTAATAACCATTTCTTCATATTCAGCCTCTAAGTGTCCATATTGAAGAAGAATTGAAATTATTTGTTTTTCAAGAATATATTTAGCATCAATTTTTTTTAATTCTAAACTTTTGATTGGTGTTTTTGATAAATCTCTGGCTCTTAATCGATTATTATTTCTTTTTATTTTACTATTAATTTGAGCAAAAGCACTAAATATAACGTCTTCGCTTACTCCCATAATATCTGAGCAACTCTTTAAGTAAAATTCTTGTTTTATTATATCTGGAATTCTTGAAATACTTTGAATAATATCTCTAACAATCAATGTTTTTTTTATTGGATCATTTTTACTGTCATCAAATAATAATTTTGCCTTGAATTGAATAAAATCTTTAGTGTTGTCTATAAGAAATTGTTTAATTACTTCAGTTGAATTTTTCTTTGCAAAACTATCTGGATCTTCACCTCTAGGAAAAGTACAAATCCTAACATTTATTCCTTGCTCTAAAATCAAATCTACGCCCCTTATAGCAGCTCTAATCCCAGCAGGATCAGAATCAAATAATATAACAATATTTGAGGTCAATCGTTTTATAAGTCTTATTTGATCGGATGTCAGTGCAGTTCCTGAAGAAGAAACTATATTAGTTATTCCAGATTGATACATTTGTATTACATCCGTATATCCTTCAACGATATAACAAAAGTCTTCTTTTGCAATTGATTTTTTACATTCAAACAATCCATATAAAGTCTTACTCTTATTGTAAATATCACTCTCTGGAGAGTTAATATATTTAGCTGAATTTGTTAGGCCTGTTAATATTCTTCCACCAAAACCCTGAATTCGACCTGACATAGTTCTTATTGGAAAAATTAATCTACTTCTAAATCGATCAAAGGTTTTAGATGAGTTTTCCTTCGAAAAAACTAAACCAGTTTTAATAAGAAATTCCATATTATATCCTTTTTTTTGAGCTTCCTTTAAAAGACTATTGGGTGAGTTTGGAGAATAACCAAGTCTAAAAAAATTTATTGTAGATTCTGTAAAACCTCTTTCTTTAAAATAAGTTATTCCTATTGTTTTTCCTTCATCAGAATTCAATAGAGAATCTTGAAAAAAACTACATGCGTAATCTACCACTACGTACATACTTTCCTTTTGAGTGTTTAATTTTTTCTCTGCGTCTGATTGAACTGATTCCTCAATTTCAATAGAATACTTTTTTGCTAAGTATTTAATTGCCTCAGGATAAGAAAAATGCTCATGTTCCATCAAAAATGCAACAGAATTTCCCCCTTTACCACTACTGAAATCTTTCCAAATCTGTTTAACTGGAGATACCATAAAGCTTGGAGTTTTCTCCTTAGAAAATGGGCTTAAACCTTTATAGTTAGCTCCAGATTTTTTTAACGTTATAAAATCACCAATAACTTCCTCTACTCTAGAAGTTTCAAAAACCTGATCAATAGTTGTTTTTTTAATCACCAAAAAAGGATTTATATAAAAATATAAAAAAAGTTGTGCAATTATAACTTTCTTTCAACAACATAATTAATCATTAATTCCATTGCATCTCTGTATTGATTTTTTGGAAAAGCACCAAGTAAATTAATAGCTTTGTTTTTATATGTAAGCATGGATTCAGTAGCATATTTAACACCCCCTAACTTCCTGACTTTTTCGATCACTTCCTTGACAGTTTTTTTGTCATTACTTCTTTTTTTTATAGCACTTAAAAGCCATTTTTTTTCTCTGTAATCAGCAACATTGAGTGAATAAATAAGTGGTAATGTTATCTTTTTTTGTTTAATATCGTTACCTCTAGGTTTACCGATTCTAACCTTACCATAATCGAAAAGATCATCTTTAATTTGAAAGGCTATTCCAATTAACTCTCCAATTTTATGTAGCTCTAGAACTTTACTCTCCGAACTAGAAACAGATTTTGCCCCAATCGCACAACATGCAGCCATAAGTGATGCAGTTTTTTGTCTTATAATTGTGAAATATTCATCTTCCGTTATATTCAATTCTCTGGACTTTTCAATTTGCAAAATTTCTCCTTGACTCATTTCTCTGACTGCTACTGAAATTATTTTTAATAAATCAAAATCATTATTATCAATTGAAATAAGTAACCCTCTAGAAAGTAGATAATCACCAACTAAAACTGCTATTTTATTTTTCCACAGGGCGTTAATCGAAAAGAAACCTCTTCGTTGATTGCTATCATCAACTACATCATCGTGGACCAGAGTTGCAGTATGAATCAACTCCACTACCGAAGCTCCTCTATATGTTTTTTCATTTATATTATGGGCTTTTGTTAAAAGCTTAGCAGATAAAAAAACTAACATAGGTCTCATCTGTTTTCCTTTTCTTTTTAAAAGAAAATGAATGATCTTATTTAAGACTGAAACTTTCGAAAACATAGATTTTGAAAATTTACTTTCAAAGGTTTCCATCTCTTTATAAATTGGAATTTTAATTTTTTCTTCAATTTTCATAATTAAAATATAATTTATTTATTAGCAAGTTGACCACATGCAGCATCAATATCTTTTCCTCTTGAACTTCTTATTGAAACAGGAATTTTTACTTTTTCTAATGCATTTTTATATTCAATTACTTTTGCTTTTGAAGCTTGCTTAAATTTTGAATTACCTACTGGATTATATTCAATTAAATTGACTTTCGATGGAATTTTTTTACAAAAATTAATTAATGAATTTATGTCTTCAACCTTATCATTTATGTCTTCCCAAATAATATACTCTAGTGTAACAACCTTATTGGTAATATTGTTCCAATACTTAAGTGATTCAATCAGATCATCAAGTGAAAATTTTCTACTAAAAGGCATTATTTTTTCTCTTATTGATTGTCTTGCACTATGCAATGAAATGGCCAATTTAAACTTTACCCTATCATCTGCGAGTTTTTTAATCATTTTAGGTACGCCAGATGTCGATAGCGTTATTCTTCTGGAAGAAATACCTAACCCATCACTACTTGTAATTTTTTTTATCGCATCTATAACATTTTTATAATTTAATAAAGGTTCACCCATTCCCATAAATACTAAATTTGTAAGGGGTCTATTTAAATAAAACTCACTTTGTTTACTAATCGAAATGACTTGATCAAATATTTCATCTGAATTTAAATTTCTCATTCTTTTCAACAATGAGGTTGCACAAAAACTACAATCTAAACTACAACCTACCTGAGAAGAAATACAACCTGTGATTCTTTTACTTGATGGAATAATAACTGATTCAACCATCAATCCATCATGCAATTTTACACTGTTTTTTATTGTACCATCCTTACTTTTTTGCTGTTTATCAATAATAATATTATTGATCAAAAAATTTTCAGCTAAAGTAATCCTGAGAGAATCTGGGATATTAGTCATTTCATCAAAAGAAGAAACACCTTTTTGCCATAACCATTTATGGACCTGTTTAGCACGAAAGACCCTCTCACCACTAGACCGAAAAAACAACTCTAATTTTTCTAAAGAAAAAGATCGTATGTCTTTCTTTTCGATTTTATTCATTTTAAATTAAATAATCAACATGGCATCTCCGTAGGAATAGAACCTATATTTTTCTTTAATAGCCTCATTGTAAGCATTCATAACCATATCATGACCTGCAAATGCAGATACCATCATTAGTAAAGTAGATTTAGATGTATGAAAGTTTGTAATCATTGAATTTGCAATTGCAAAATCATGCGGAGGAAACACAAACTTATGAGTCCATCCATAATGAGGCTTCAATGTGTTAATAGATGAAACTGAACTTTCCAAAGCTCTCATTACAGTTGTTCCAACTGCACATATCCTTTTCTTTTTTTTAAGGGCACTATTAACTATTTGGACAGCATCATTCTCAATAATTAACTCTTCAGAATCCATTTTATGTTTAGACAAATCCTCGACTTCAACAGGGTTAAATGTACCTAAACCAACATGAAGAGTCAATTCAGCAATATTAATTCCTTTTATTTCAAATCTCTTTAATAAATGTTTTGAAAAATGTAACCCTGCTGTAGGTGCTGCCACTGCACCTTCATGTTTTGCGTATATTGTTTGATAGCGATCTTTATCCTCTTCTTCCACAGGCCTATTTATGTATTTAGGAAGAGGTGTTTCTCCTAGTTGATTTAGTTTTTTTCGAAATTCTTCATATGAACCATCAAATAAAAATCTCAATGTTCTGCCTCTTGAAGTCGTGTTATCAATTACCTCAGCAACCAATGATTCATCCTCACCAAAATATAATTTATTTCCAATTCTTATCTTTCTTGCTGGATCAACTAAAACGTCCCAGAGTCTTTGTTCTTGATTCAGTTCCCTTAAAAGAAAAACCTCAATTCTAGCTCCTGTTTTTTCCTTATTTCCATATAATCTAGCAGGAAACACCTTTGTATTATTAAGAACCAAAACATCTTCTTCATCAAAAAAATTAATTATTTCTTTAAATGAAAGATGTTGTATATCGCCATTTTTTCTGTCTAAAACTAATAATCTAGATTCATCTCTATTATCATTAGGATATTGAGCAAGCAATGACTCAGGTATTTCAAAATTAAAATCAGATAATTTCATGGTTTTTTTTAATTGACAAATATACTAATATGAGATAGCAGAAGTCAAGTAAATCTGATTAATTTATATTATTGAATATTCAATTCCAACAGATTTGATATCATTCCAAAAATTGGGATATGATTTATTTACAACTTCAGCATTTAAAATATTTATATCCCTACAAATTGCAAGCGGAGCAAAGGCCATAGCCATTCTGTGATCATTGTAAGTAAATATATTAATATTCTTATTTATTAATTTAGTTGGATAAATCGATAAGCTTTTAGTAGTGATTGAAATTTTAGCTCCAAGCTTTGTAATCTCATTTTTCAGGGCGATCAACCTATCTGTCTCTTTGACCTTTAGTGTGTGGAGTCCTTCAATATCACACCTAATTCCTAATCCTAAACAAGTTACTGCAATAGTTTGAGCTATGTCTGGTGAGTCAATCAAATTTAATTTTATAAATTTTGGCTTATTAAAATTTTTTTGTTTTTCTAAGATTAATATATCACCTTCAAAACTTGAATTAACGCCTAGTTTATTATAAATTTTTACCAGACACGAATCACCTTGAAATGAATTTTTTTTAAAACTAGTTAATTTTAAATTAGCTGTTCTTGATAATGCCACCATACTAAAGAAATAAGATGCAGAACTCCAATCAGATTCAACTTTAATAGTTATGTCATCAATATTTTCTTTTGGAAATACTTTTATTTTATTTTTAAAAAAATTAACTTTTACACCTATTTTTTCTAGAATAGATTTAGTCATTTTAATATACGGTAATGAGGTCAATTCACCAGTTAAATTAATTTCTAATCCACCTCTTAATTTTGGAGCTGTCAACATTAAAGATGAGATATACTGACTACTTACATTTGATGATAACTTTACTTTATTAATTGTTGGTTTTGTACCAATAATTTTTAAAGGGGGGAATCCAGTTTTTTTTAAATACTCAATTGAGGCTCCAATTTCTCTTAAAGAATCTACCAAAATTGAAATAGGCCTTTCCTCCATTCTTTTCGAGCCTGTCAATATTACATTGGATTTGTTTTTAAATGCATAATATGAAGTTAAAAATCTCATCGCTGTCCCAGCATGATTTATGTTTAAAATCTCATTCTTTGAATTCAAAGCACTAGTCATTTGTAATGAATCTTCTGAATTTGAAAAATTTTCAATATTAATATTATTATAGATTGCCTTTAAAAGTAACAATCTGTTAGATTCACTTTTTGAGCCACTAATAAATATTTCACCATATAAATTTTTTTTAGTTTTATTTAATCTAACATCCATCTTAAAAAAGTTTAGGATTTTCAGTATGTCTATTTTTGTCTCTTTTAGTTTTGATTTTAAGTTTATCATTAAAAGCTTTATTTAAATCTATTCCTGTTTGATTAGCGATACAAATCAAAACAAACAAAACATCAGACAGCTCTTCTCCTAGATCTTTATCTTTGTCTTTTTCTTTTTCACTTTGCTCACCATATCTTCTAGCAATAATTCTCGCAACCTCACCAACCTCTTCAGTCAATTGAATCATATTAGTCAGAACATCAAAATATCTTACTCCATGTTTAGATATCCATTCATCTACTTGTTTTTGGGCATTTTTAATATCCATTGATTTAAAATTTGTTTATTAGTTCGTAAATATTATCATATGAATAAATTATTGGACAAATATCATGATATTCCTCATTATTTGAATTAAAATGAATAGCATTCATTCCTATATTTTTGGCTCCAGAAATATCAGCAATAAAATTATCTCCAATCATTAAACAATCTTCAGCAATATCATTAACTAAATTCAATGCATATTTAAATATTTTTGGACTAGGTTTTTTTTCTCCAGTATTTTCAGATGTAATAACTCTTCCAAAATATTTTGATATCCCTGATGATTTAATTTTTTTTAATTGTTCTTCCTGAAACCCATTAGTTATTATATGTAAATTATAATTTAAAAATAATATTTCAAGCATTTCCTTTACTCCTTTAAAAAGATTTGTTTTTGTTGGAAGTATTTTAATATAATCATTTGATATTTCATCTAAAAATTTCGGATTGTATTTGAAATCTAGAATATCAAAAGTCTCTCTTAAACGAATTGTTCTCAATTCACTTTTACTAACCTTATTTTTGCTGTATAGATTCCAATATTTGTGATTAATCGGCACATAATATTTTAAAAAATATAAATGATCAAAAGGGAAATCATAATTATTAAAAATATCACGAAAAGTTAATTTAGAATTTTTTTCAAAATCCCATAATGTATGATCTAAATCAAAAAAAATTGTTTTTATTTTATTAGAGTTTTCCATATTTTGTAAGATATCCAAGAAATGATGAGCGTAAATTATAATTTTCTTTGCTTTTATTAAAAATGCTGGGCGTGAAAACAAAGCAAAAAATGGAATTTCCAAGTGGAAGTGAAGAGAAAATTTCTTCTAATTTTGAAAAAACCATAGGATTATTTCCAATATGAAGTGAATCCTGAGTGGCGATTACAGGAAAAACTTTGAGTTTTGTTTGAACCTCATTGACCAAATCATAAAAATAAAAAGGAACTGCACTACTCGCCCTAAAACCAACTTGATCATTATAACACATGCTATAATCTTCTGCAATCTCTTGACTAATAAAATCAGAATATATTTTTGATAATGATTTGATACCATAATTCAACATGACCCTAAAAGAACTTTTGTGAGTTAAATCCATAAGATTTTTATTTTCTTTTTTTAAAATATCTGAATCTAATTGTGCGAAATATGAGACAAGAAGTCCCACATATGCATGATCTGAAAAATTTTTAATTAATAGTTTGTAAGAGGTGTTTAAAATTGAAATTGAATCTTTATCAAAACTATTTTGAGTAAATCTAAAAAAACTTAGAATAGCTAATTTATTTTTTTGAAAAAAATTAATAATGAAATCATACTCGTCGAAAGGATCCTTTTTAAACTTAGTTAAAACTAGAACTTGTTCAAACAGTGATTTGAAATCTAATCGAGAAATAAATTTCAAACCCTGGAATATGGATGAAAAAAATGATTTGTTTGAGAACTTATATGGTTCTGAGACTTGAAGTATTGAAAGAAATTTTATTTTGGAATTATCTTTTTTTATTATATCAATAAAGTTTTTTTTAATTATTTTTTGTAATTCATTAACCCATATATCTACTAGTGGTATTTCCAAAAAATTGTTATTGAACGCAATACTATTTTTATGCTGGAACCTTCCCATAGAATCATTTATATGCGGTAAATATTCTTCGTACCTGGTAATCAAATAAAAGCTTGCTCCAAAAATATCAAATGGAATAGATGAAATATCAGGAACCTTAAAAAAAGCTGGATAATTATTCCATTTAAAAATCTGTATTGAAAAATTTTGAATTCCAGTATCAATCAATATTTTAGATCGATAAAAGAATAATTCTTTACCAAGAGGTTTATCTGAATAACTTATTTTAGCTCCATTGTGAGAAATAAACTTTTCAATTGAACTAGTCATACCGATTTCTACATTGAGCATTCTAAAAAAAATATGTCTAAAAATATAACCTATTCTTGGAGTGATTTTAGGAGTATAAACTAAAAGCATATTAATAATTCTAGTTGTTTAATAGCTTCCATAAACCATCTTTTAGCTTATTTAGACCCATAGTAGAAATTGATGAAATCATAAAGAAAGGAATATTTTTAAAAATTAACTCCATTTCTCTTTCGTACTCATCTATCAATTCATTATCAAGCAAATCGCATTTTGTCAGCGCAACTGCAAAATTTTTATCTAGTAATTCGGAGTTATACTCTCTTAATTCAGAAATTAAAACCTCAAATTCTTTTTTTAAATCATTTGTATCAGATGGAATCATGAATAACAGGATTGAATTTCTCTCTATGTGGCGTAAAAAATAATGTCCTAATCCTTTTCCAGATGAGGCACCTTTAATGATACCAGGGATATCCGCCATAATAAATGAACGGAAGTCATGATATGGAACAATACCAATATTTGGCTTTAAAGTTGTAAACTCATAATCTGCAATTTTTGGCTTGGCATCGGTTATCGAAGCTAATAAAGTAGATTTACCAACGTTAGGATGTCCAACCAAACCAACATCAGCTAAAACCTTAAGTTCAAATATAACATCAAGTAATTTACCCTTTTTTCCTGGCTGAGCGTATCTTGGGGTTTGTCTTGTTGATGATTTAAAATGCCAATTACCTCTTCCACCTAAACCTCCTTCTAAAATAATGGACTCTTGACTGTCTTCTATAAATTCAAATAAAGTATCGCCATTAAAATTTTTAATAATCGTACCCACGGGAACTTCAATAAAAATATCTTGACCTTTTGCACCAGAGCTTCTGTTTTTACTGCCATTTTCTCCATGACCAGCTGAAAAATGACGCTTATATTTAAAGTTATATAAAGTCCATAGTTGGGAATTAGCTCTGACAATAATATGCCCTCCTCTTCCACCATCTCCCCCATCTGGACCTCCTTTCGTTATAAATTTTTCTCTATGCAGATGTATTGAACCTTTTCCTCCATTACCTGAAGATAAATGAACTTTAACATAATCTACAAAGTTTCCCTCGGTCATCTAATTTAATTGATCAATCAAATTAACTAATTTGTCCCTTATCTTATAAATCGATCCAGTTCCAGATATTGAATGAAACTTATTACAAGATTTATAATAATTTATTAGAGGGAATGTTTTTTTATTGTATTCTTTAAATCTATTTCTGATTTTATCTAGGTTTTGATCATCTATTCGTCCGCTAATTTTACCTCTTTTGATTAATCGCTTCTCTAAAACTGAGTCCTCCACATCCAAAGATATGGTGGCTGTAATATTCATTTTAATTGAATTTAAAAATTTATCTAAGATCTCTGCTTGAGATATTGTTCTCGGAAAACCATCAAAAATAAACCCATTAGCTTTATCGTTTTTAGTTACTTCATTTTTAAGCATATCAACTGTTACTTGATCTGGAACTAATTTTCCCTGATCCATAAATGATCTAGCCATTAAACCAAGTTGTGTTTTATTTTTGATATTATTTCGAAATAAATCGCCAGTTGAAATATGAATCAAATTAAAATAATTTTTGATGTAATCAGCTTGCGTACCTTTACCCGCTCCAGGTTTTCCAAATAATATGATATTTAGCATTAGGCTATGATTTTGATCTCAAATATACCCAAATTGTTCAGGAATTTTCTAATCACCAAAAGATATATGTATTTTTGTCAAAAAAGTATGATGAATTTTTTTTCAACTAACAAAAAACTCGGAATTCTTGGAGGTGGTCAACTAGGAAAAATGATTTTATATACCACACGAAAATGGGATATTTATACATTTGTTATGGATCCGAAAGCTGATGCTCCTGCAAGATTAGCATGTGATCAATTTGTTGTTGGTGATTTAATGAATTATGACTCCGTTATTAATTTTGGTTCAGAACTTGATATTCTGACTATTGAAATAGAAAATGTTAATGTTAAGGCACTCTACGAACTTGAAAAAAAAGGAGTAAAAGTCTATCCTCAGCCATCAGTTCTTGAAGTAATTCAAAACAAATCAAAACAAAAAAATTTCTACAAGAAAAAAAATATTCCAACATCAAACTTCAAAACTTTTTCTAATATCGAATCTTTAAAAAATTCTGTAGCAAAAGGGAATCTTTCATATCCATTTGTATGGAAAGCTGCTTCAATGGGTTATGATGGTTACGGGGTTTCTGTCATAAAAAACAATAAAGACCTTGAGTCTCTCAATGATTGTGAGTGTATCATTGAAGATGTAGTCTCATTAAAATCGGAATTATCAATTATTGTTGCAAGACGTATAAGTGGAGAGGTAAAAACCTTTCCAGTTGTAGAAATGGAATTTCATCCAAAATCTAATCAAGTTGAATTCGTTATTTGCCCGGCTAGAATTTCAAATAGCATAAGACTTAAAGCTGAAAAACTAGCCATAGAAGTTTCAGAAAAATTTAAACATATAGGAATTCTTGCAGTTGAGATGTTTTTAACTGAAACCGATGAGGTTATTGTTAACGAAGTTGCTCCAAGACCACATAATTCAGGTCATTTAACGATTGAATCTTCTTACACCTGCCAGTTTGAACAACATATTAGATCAATACTAGATTTACCATTAGGAAGTCCAGAAAATAAGATTCCTGCTGTAATGGTCAACCTTGTTGGTAAGCATAAATATTATGGACCTGTAATTTATAAAAATATTGATCAAATTCTTGTAATAGATGGTGTTACTCCTCATATTTATGGAAAAAAACAAACGCATCCAAATAGAAAAATGGGCCATGTAACAATAACAAATAAAAATCTAAAAGAAGCGATAAGAATTGGTAAACAGGTTAAATCAATAATTGAAGTAATATCTAATTAATATGGAAAATAAAAAAATTGGTATAATAATGGGGAGCAAATCTGATCTTCCAATAATGAAGGAAGCTATTGAAATTCTAAAATTATTTAAAATTGATACCGAAATTGATATTGTATCAGCCCACAGGACACCATCTAAATTAATGGAATATGGTAAAAACGCGCACAAAAGAGGGCTGAAAGTTATAATAGCTGGAGCTGGGGGAGCAGCTCATTTGCCAGGAATGATTGCATCTTTAAGTCCTTTGCCTGTAATTGGTGTTCCAATAAAGTCGAGAAACTCAATTGATGGATGGGATTCTGTCCTTTCAATTCTTCAAATGCCCGGTGGAGTTCCAGTTGCAACCGTTGCTCTAAATGGAGCCAAGAATGCAGGTATTCTTGCAGCTCAAATTATTGGAGTTGATTCATTGAAAATTCAAAAAAAAATTCTTGATTATAAAGAAGAGTTGTCAAAGAATGTTTTGGAAAGCTCAAAAAAATTGAGTGACTAAATTTATTTTAAAATAAATAAAATTATGAACCAAATTATTGGAATTCCTTCCACCCAAAATCTTGTAAAGTTTAAATGTTTTTTTGAGTTTGAAATCACCAATATAATACTCAAAATTATATAGATAAAAACCTCAACTAGGATGAATATTAAACTTATTTTGTCAGTAAAATAAAAAATAGTTGTACTTATAATAAGGAGTGAAATTCCTAAAAGTTTACTTTTAAAAATACCCAGGATCTGAGGGATAGTTTTTAATTCTATCTTATCAGTTTTAGTATCTCTAATATCAAAAGGAATTGTCAAAACAAAAACAAAAACAAATCTTTGAATTCCGAAAATTATGTAACTGAATTCATAGATAAAATTCATATTACTTATCAAACTTAAATATGTTACAAGCGTCCATACAAATGCAACAATAAAAATTTTTAAGCCACCATAACTCCTTAAATCAAAGTTTTTAAAAAAAGAAGGTGTTGAGTAAAAAAAAACAAGAATAAAACATAACAAAAAAATAATTTGTGTTAATAAATCAATATAAAGGAAACAAAAAACACCTGAAATGAATCCTAAAAAACTTACAATTAATATACCTTTTGATATACTTTTTTTACACTTTATCAAGATTGGGCCATATTTAATCGTATTGTAACCTACAACTGATGATGAAAACACAAGCCAAACTAGGTAGTAGTTCTCGTATGAATTTATGTAATAAAAA
>MDTC01166568.1_pt1 | contig 25763 bp, 32 predicted proteins | sample 811181 | NCBI WGS metagenome assembly MDTC01 (sample SAMN05326644, study PRJNA326480) | marine metagenome | isolation source: seawater | place: Pacific Ocean: North | collected 2011
CTACCTGATACACCTCTTATTTCGGCAGCCGTTGATAAGGGTTGCCAACCTTCGTTAGCGTCAGTGTATGTACCTACCCGATACTGCAAACCCAGAGCGCTATCGTTGCGAAGTTCTACAACGCCAGTAACTACGCCTGATGAATTAAACAATTTTAACAACAATTCAGAAATTGTGTTATCGCCTAGCTCAGATGCGTTTATGTACCGAACTATGTTTTCAATGTCAGCGCCAATGTTTCCGCTGCTAGTATGATTTCCTGGGTATAATACTTTTAGCCGTGCCATGTTACTTGTCCTTATGAGTTAGAAATGCAAAAGAGATAATCGTGATGTTGCTCTCTTGATCTGTTTCCTCAGTGCGAAATCGGAGCATCACTCCCCGAAAAACGTGATTAAACGGAAAGGTGTAGTCAGCTTTTAAAGGCTGATCGCCCCAAAGTTTATCACCTTCAAGTCTATCTAAGTTTACTTCTAGCGAAGCCATGTCTGTTCCGTTTTCATCAAACGCATCAACAAAAAACCGACCTTTACCAGAAGCTTGAATTATAAAGGTGTGACAACGCTTTGTTGCCATAAAATCTCCCAACCATAGCACTGGTGTTTCAGCCACCATTTGAGAGCGCCGTAAATCAGCAGTCCCTGTTTCTATAGAGAAAGACCTATCAAGCGTTTCATAAACGCCATCACTTGTTCCCATCATTAAGCGGCCACCAAGAAAGTCGCCGCATCTAGGAAAAAGTGTATCCCCAAGCTGAAAGTTAACAGCTTCATAACCTTGTCTAAAATTCATAGAAAGACGCTTGGTTAACTGATTACCTTTGCGTGGAAAAAATACGTGATACGTTTGGGTGTCACTATCGTAGACTGCTTTTATTGCAGATTGATCTGGCGTTGTTTTAACAAGCTCCTGATATAAAGGTTCTATTTCTTCCGACAACGACGCTTCAGCAATAGTCACACCGTTTTGTTCGCTTCTCATAATTGAGTGAATACCGCGACGTGAGCAAAATAAAAGGTCAGAACCAGCGTTAGCAATAGTGCCGTGTGCTATGCAACCAATGCGTAGATTAGCACGGCTATCCAATGACCATTGTGTGTAGTCTGGGTCTAAGATATAAACCAGCGTTTGATCGTTAGTGAACACAGCTAATCGGTTTGCTTCAAACGTACCAAGACCCGTAATAACGTCAGCCGTACCTATAAGGTCACTAATGTCGATAAAGAACGCTTTAGCAGTAGATGTGTCACTTTCTTCGTCAGTAAAAATATTAGGTTCATCAACCCTGCTAAACTTAATAACGTTTGGTTCATCTTTAAAACCAGCAATGGCTAAGCGTCTTTGAATAGCAACGCCAAATGATGGCTTTGCGCTTGCTGTTGAAGTACCAAAGTTTGTACCATTAAAATCTTTAATTGCTTGGTCAGGGCTAAAAATTCGCACACGACCTTTAAAGTTTGTCATGTGAACAACTGCGCCTTTGTCGTAAGCGTTGTCTAATCTTATGCCAGTATCAGAAACTAAATTTACTCTGGCACTATCTTCTTCCGCAAAAACTAAGTTCTCTCTGCTCCAAAAACGTAAAGCTGTGATTGGAAAGCGAGACGCTTCAACATACAAGTAACTGGCTGGATCGCGTGATAGTTGCCCACGATAATCAACGCTACAGTTTTCTAAGTTCCAGAAGTGCTGGTTTTCTTTTGTCTCCATAGCAGTAATGTCATGCGAACGATCAATACCCCTAAACCCGTAGTAAGTATTCTCGTTTGATTTAACAGCTATTGGAGCATAAGAGAGCCTAGACATTTGAAGCTACCTTATAAGACTTATTGCTACCGCCATCTGTGATGTCTATGGTAATACTCTTGTTACCATATTTTCTTTCGTAAAGAATGTCAGACATATTTGATTGATATAAACGCATTGCTAGCACTGCTTTTTCACTGGCTTGCTGGATCATGTAATGTGCTGTTAGCCCATCAATCATAATAATATCAGGCACAGCGCGAGTTTGCGTTTGGTCTATATAATAATCAATGTCGCCACCTTCCCAATATGGGTGACGCCGTATGTCTTCAATAACTCTATTAGCAAGTTCGATCATTAGCATCATAACCTCACCATCAACTCGCGCTGGTGAAAAGTTACCTGATCGAACAAGGGCGCTGCGTACTAAACTCTCCAAGGGTGAATAAGAGTTTATGCCAGCAGCAAAAGGTTTTTGTACTGAATACTCAGCCATCAATCATCCTCGACTGCTATAATCCGACCTGACCAAACATGGTGATGCTTTTTCATTGCTTCCGCTAATCGGGATGGGACTTTCCAAGTAACGTATGCTCTGTCAGTATCCCAGATACCTCTTATTCTCATATCATCACCAAGCCGCACATCATAAGCCGCGTTCTCTGGGTTTGCGCTTACAAACCATGAAAAGTCAGGGGCATCAGTCTTTTTAGCTTTTGCCTGTTTTGCCTTCTTTGATGGCTCTTGTTCATACGCTTCATTAACGTCAGGTGTAGACGGATCATCCTTTACGTAATGACCTTTTGAATTTCTCGCTCGCTTTGCAGCCATAATAATTACACTCCTTTATTGGGTCATAATTATTTATGGTATGAATTTCCTAAGTAGTCGTCCCTACCCTTGGCTGCATCTGATCTTTCGGCAAGTAAACAAAAACGTGTGCGTTACATTCTGGGCAACTTAGATTTGTTACCATCGAATATTCTGTACTGTCTTTATCTGTATCGTGATTGCCACCCCAAATTAGCGGTGTTGCGCAGTGCCAGCATTTCATGTGCATAGTCTCTCTCCTAAAAAAAGAGGGCGCAAAAGCGCCCCCTTTCATGTCTTATTTTTACACCAACTCATTAGGTCAGTGTTGTCCAGTTCTTGATGTAAGTATGAACTTTATCCTGAGTAAGCTCTAAGCCACACTCAGTTAAATATTCATGCTTCTTAGCATCAAGGTCTGGTGCTTGACGATCCCTTAACAACTGAGTGTCACGACCATCTAGGTAGCGATACTTTAAGTAAGGGAAGTCTAAAATAATCATAGCATTATCCATTCCTGGGACTTGACGGAACTGCGGATGCAGATGAACCATTAAATCACCAGCGAAGGTCTGATAATTAGTAAAATTAATGCCATAAGTATCGTCGATTTGTGTCGGTGACCAACGGTTTTTACCGATCTTTTGAAGGTGTCCAGCAACTTTAGCGCCACAGAAAGCAAGCTTCTGTTTTGATCCAAATGCAAAGATGTCTTCAATCAAGAAACGATCAAACTGATCTTCTGACATAGAGCTTGAAGCTGTTGATCTGTCGATAACGTTAGATAGCGTTGTCGTTAGACCGCCAGTAAAGCGTCTTGGCTGCGAAGTGCTGCCGTTGCTTTCATGCTTCTTGCCAAAGAACATCGCTCTTTCGATGTCTGACATGTGCATCTTCAGAGCTTTGGTAGCCATTTCGTCTTCTTTGTCGCCAGTTCTTAGATTTGTGGCGTTCAAAGTTTCTGTGACTTGAAAGCTGGTACGGAAGATTTGCGTAAAGTTCGTAGCAACGCTAGCATCAAAGCTGACGCCAGTTGGACTTGACGCACCTTCTTCGTATGCTGACCCTGCGATGAACAACATAGCGCCATCCGCAATAGTATGCGATGTGCCGCCAATGTTACGCTCAACGGTAAGTCCTGTTGCTGTACTGTCAGCAGTACAACGCATAACCTCACCTGTTTCACTGTTCACAATAATTGTGCCAGCTACCGCAAATAGGTTGTCGTTACCAGCATCAACGGTAATTGCCGTTGTGCTTGCAGATGCAACAGCACCATTTACTGACAACTTCCGATCTGGTAATTCGTCTCTGAAGTTTTTGTACTCTGGATCATCAGTGCCTTCCGAAGAAGTCATTGATAACAATGCGTTAAGGGGAGCCGACCCGTTAGGTTCTAACAGTGTGAACATCTCCCGATAGTTCTTAGGGCGAAAGTCGTTAGTAAACTGACCTGTACCCCGTAAGCCTTGAATAGCCGCCATGACTAATTCTCCTGTCTATAGGTTACAAAATTTATATTTTTGGTCACTTACGTTTTTTTCGGATCAATCACGCCAAAAAACACAGCCTTCCAGTACCCGATTAATGGAGCCGTAGCGCCTCGGTTACTTAGAGTAATACATATAGGAAAAAAACTGTCGTCCCTGTTTTTAACCTATTCGGTTTTTCATTGCTCTATCTGCTAGCCTGTCAAATTGTGCTTCAGAAGCTGACTTACGAGTGGCTTTAGGAGCATTAGCTCCACCACCTGATGGTGCGTTTGACGTTAAGTATGACTGTCTACGTTTAGCCATTTCTTGCAAACGGTCAAACTCTGGGCTGTTGCGATTGTTTTTAAAGTCAGCAACAACCTTTTCAGTCAAACCTTTATCAGCAAAATCTTCTGCCGTATAACCGCGTTCGCCAGCATAAGCCATAAATGCTTTTGCATCGCTATCCGCTAACCCATTTGCCTGTTGTGCAGCATTAAGGTTGTTTGCAATTGTCTGGCGTATAGATGCTGCTCTGTCCATCTGAGCGTTACTTGCTGCCTGTTGACCCATTTGAGCAGCGCCTTGTGCGCCTTGCATCATGCTTTGCATAGCTACAGTTTGCGCTTGGATTTGCTGTTCCATTCTGTTCATGCGCTCTGCTGCTTCTCTATATCCTGGGGGTAAGGTAATTGCGTTTTCATCTTCATACTTAGCAAATTCATCTTGCATGTTGCGCTGCATAGAAGATGGTTGCGATGGCGGTCTTCCCGATGCAACGCCAGCTTCTGGGTCACGTCGCTCACGGCCCATTTGAGTATTCTTGGTCATGGCTTTTGCACCAGCTTCTAAAAACTTAGCTACCTGTTCGGGTGAATACTTCTTACCGTTTGAAGGGTTCATTAAACTTTCAACCAGTTTATTAACAGGAGCCATCACTTGGTTTTTATAGTTGAGGTCTTTGTAGCGCTCAAAAGTTCCAGCTATTTGCGCTGGTGTAAGCTGGCGTGTCTGATCGCCCATCTTAACGGCATACATAATAGCTTCTTCTTGCTGCTTATCGCCTTCGGTTTTTGGTGAAGCTTCCTTTGCAGCTTGCTCTTGTACCGTTGGTTTTTCACTAGGTTCGGGTTTTTTCTGCGGTGCGGCTTGCGCTTCTGCTGCTGGTTGGTCGCCCAACTGTTTCGCAACAATGCGTTCAAGCATAGGGTCTTTTGCCATTTTTTAATCTCCTTCATCTGATGGGCCTTGGCGCATCGTGTTTTCTAGGGTTAGATCACCTTCTAGCTTCACAATTAACTTTGACGGTAAGTTTAATAATTGCTCTGCTGCCCATATCGCACCGCGTTGGAAGTCCATTTGCTGCTGCGTCATGTCAGGTTTACGAGCCATTAGAAGAGCAAGTTGTAGTATCTCACTCTCCATAACCTTGTTAATTTCTGCCCAGCCTTTGCTGCTGGCTAGTGATTTTAAATGTTTAATTTGAGCTTCAGTTGTCATTTAGATTTTTTAGTTACCAATCCTTTTGGCTTGCTTTTCTTGATAGGCTTTCCAGCGTGTATTGTCTTGAAAGCCTTGCTCTTTCCTTCATTCTTTTTGCTATGTGCCACAGTTAAATCTCCTTTTAAGCAATATCTTAATTTTCTCGTTAGCTGTCGTCCCTACGGAAGAATATCTGTTAGCTTTGCGTTGCAGCTAAAGATAATTCTATCGTCATTTGCCATGTGAGGTTTTGTGTAATGCCGCATGAAAGAAGGGAATATGACCATCTGCCCTACCTTCGGGGATACAACGTGCAAGTCAGTAAATAAATCTACACCCGAACCGTATAGCATACTGAATGTATCCATTGCTGGATTACGCAAAACTAACTCACCAGTACCTTCGGAAACAGCCCCATAAAATACGCAACTTAAATGACATAAAGGATGTACGTGTTCGGGTGCAAAACTACCGTGTCCGTATATTGATACCCATGAATTTGTAAGGGCAAACTGTAGCCCTTTTTTCATATGAGTAAGATACTTCGCCATAGCGTCTACGGTAGCGGTATGTACTCTGTGAAACCTTTTGTCTCTTTGTAAATGAAATGTGCCGTGACAAGTCCAGCCATGTTCATCCAATTCTTCTTTACTGGTAGCCCTTGCGTGTTCTCTAAACTTATGGCTTATCAATCTACCGTTAGGGTCTTGGTCGCGTAAATCGTATGCAGCATCGCATACTTCTTTGGCTATATCTTCGCCATCCTTAACGTCTTCAATCAGAATGGGAATATCAAACGGACTAGCTATCCCCATCAAGGCACTCCGCAAGTCTTTTCATAAAGTCTTCGGATGTCTCGCCTCTGGATATTACATAACCATCTGCACCCAACCCGATCATCATGCCCCTGTTTTCTTCAGCAATCATGCCGTTTTCGTCTACGGGGCCAAAATTGTGGGCTTGGGTCATTACTACTTTTGTCGGGTTTAAATGTTTAGTGTCACCAAACTGATCGGTGTAAGTCATAAATTTAACTTTCATTGTGAGTGTTATTCCTCTATTGCACTTGGAGTTTCAGTTGAAACAGCCGCTTCATTAGGGGCCATTGGAATTGCTGGTACGTCAGAAAGATCGTCTTCGTAGGTTTCTGGTATTGTTGAAGGATAGTCGCGCAAGGCTTGTCGATATGTTACCCAATCAGTTTTTGCCGTATTAAAAGCCGACCATGAAGACGAACTTTCGATAGCGCGGAGCATATCAATGTCGCTAAGTCTAAGCTTTTCATCACGGGCTGTCCTGATATTTTTTAAAAGCGTTTCTCTGTCAATAACGTCTGCCATTGGTTATTCTCCGTTGTACTTCATCGAAGGTTTTTCAGAAGTGTACTGGTATGGAAAACATCGTTCAGAACCATCTTGACCAGTACCCCAAATAATGCGTACTCCACCAGCCGCGCCGTGACCGCCGCCCCATGAGGTTCCTGATCCCCCTCCACCGCCGCCATGAAGACCGCCGTTTCCTTGGTAGTTGCCGCCGTGTTCCGAACTTGAATACTGACTTTCGCGGTAGTTAGCTCGCGTACCGCCCGAACCGCCGCCACCAGCACCGTAGTAGTTAGAAGACCCTTGGCTATAAGATGTCCACGCACCTTGCGAACCACCATAACCAGAGCCAGCATTGGCAGTAGTACGTGGGTATATGTTATTTCCATGTGCGCCTCTATAACCTTGACCATCTAGGCCAACACCACCTCCTGGGCCACAACCGTAAGTTGAAGAATAGTAGTAGCCTGATCCACCACCACCACCCCAACCTTCTTGAGAGTTACCATAATTGTTGGTTTCGCCACGATAACCGCCAGCACCAGCACCAAAACGAGAACCACTATCACGCTGACCACAACCACCGCCGTAGTGAAAACCGTCAACTTGTGCGCCCTCGTTGGCGTTTACCCCATAGCCACCACCATCACGGCTGTCACCAAAGTTGTATGTGTATTGCCTGTTCCAATAGGTAAGACCTGATATAGTCCAGCCATTATATGACTGACCATTCGGATTATTACCGTTATAGCTTTGATAACCACCGCCACCAGCAAACAAAATAGTATTACCAGCATTTTGAGTTGCATTGGATGTAGGTCTTGCAATCCAAGATTGACCACCACCATAACTGCCGTTGTAACTTTCACCTCGTCGACCAAGGCCAACGGCTATTTGCAATTCTTCCCCAGGAGTTACATCAATGCCGTTCATCCAAACTAAAGCACCACCACCAGCACCATCAGACGCCCATTGTTGCCCACCGCCAGCACCACCACCGACACAGACAGCAGCGATTTTTGTCACACCATTAGGGACTACCCAAGTATAACGAACATTTTGGTAATTATTTCCAGAACACCATGCGGTTCCATTGTCGCCCATCGGCCCCATAAAACCGTACTTACTATATTGCCCCATCTGATTAGCGTAAGTGTTATTCCAGTATTGATAAAGTCGAGTTACAAACTCGCACCCATACCCATCATTGTGTACGTAAGGTGATGTGTCATATCTATCATTGGTATATCGCCGTAACGCACCACTGGTTTTTTCGTGGTTGTGATAGCTTGCTTGCGATTGTGTTTCGTTATATGGCCCTTGATTGTTCTGAGGTGCCCATCTTGCGTTTGCTGGCCCCCAATACATTGCTCCGTATGGATCGCCGTACCCAATATTGCCTGTGTAAGTAAAGTCAACTTTACCATACTGACCTAGATCAACTTCTACTGTGAAAGAGTGGCTTGCTGCTGCTACAAGGTGATCCCCTACATTTTCAACATAAACACGACCATCAGTCTCTATTAATGGAACTACGCCCGTTGGAAACCCAGACACATTTTTTATTGTCATGGCTACAATTTGAGAACCAGTGATTGTGTCGGTCAAATATTGTTTTGCGGCAGTGTTCCGTATAATCTGGCTTAGTAGAATAGAACTGTTTGTTTGTATAGGCGTTGTGCCTTGAGGCCAAACTTCTACTTCGTAGTCAACATAGCTTGCACCCCAACCGCCTTGGTCTACTTTGTAGCGGAACTTGTATGTTCCAGCCGTTGCATTGGAGTTGATTGTAGTTTGTGAAATTCGCACGTATCCTTGATCGCTGTCGCCGCTATCACTGTCTACGTCTATGCTCATACCATTTGGCAATGTGGCACTATAACCCGAAGGTAGTTCGTCAGCATCTTGAACCTGACTTGCCGAAACACTTGTGTTTTCAAAAGCGTGTTCAAAATAAACTGTGCTATCGGTACGTGTCTGACTTGTAACTTGCAAGCCAGCTTCAACAACAAATTTTAATGGCCTTGCAACAGTTTTAGTCCCAGGAATGTAAAGAATACCACTACCGCCGCCAGCAACAGCCGTTGTGCTTTTTTGCATAAACCGAACATTGCCTGATGCTGCGCCACCGCCCCCACCAGCAATGTTGTAGTCACCACTGTTTATCTGATAACTGCGTCTTTTCTTAGCCATGTTTTATTCCTCTATGCCGTACACTCGCACGATGATGTTGTCTTGATCCGTAGTAACCACAAGCTGCTCACCAGCAGATGCCATGATACCAGTACGTTCTAAAATTTCATTTGAAGCGATCTCTGCTTTGTCAAACTTGTCAGCTTGTGGCAATTCAAAGAAACGTTTTTCACGCATGTAGCTTTCGCCGTTAAAGAAAAGATCATACAAACGATTTGCGTCACCGTTACTTTCAGTCCAAATAGTTGTTGTTGCTAAAGCAGTTTGATCGTCATGTGGCGCAGCAGTTGGCTCGTCTACGATTGATACAGCTTGCCCCATACCAGAATGGGCGTGGCAGTAAGTGTAAAGTGTGTCTGGTGCGTTTGATGGCACTGTCCACTCGATTACTCTTGCTTCGCCGTTGTATGTTGCGTGGTTGGTGTTCCAATCCGCTACGTTTGTTGTGACTGCTGTATAGTCGCCTGTAGATGATGGGTCACCCATTTGCCATGTCATGCCGTCTGTGTACGCTGTGCCGCCAGCATGTGTACCGTCTGCCGTTGTAGAAAAGTTTAAGGCGTGACCGTTGTTGTTAGTATGTATTTGATAGATGCGGTAAGTTCTGCCTCGAACAAACATTAACTCGTTTACAGATGTGCCATAAGTAATTTCGTGAAACTTATTAGAACCACCAATTGAAGATACAGACATACCTACTGGCATTTTAGCGTAATGCTTAGATTGTGTCCAAGTAACGCCAAGGTCTGATGTGCTGTACTTTTGACCGCCAGCCACAACAAGCACCAAGTTTGAGCCTTCTGATCGCACGTCAACAACGTCAGCATTTGTAACCCCTGATGGGAAATCAAACACTGTGTAACCTGTTGTTGGTAGCGGTGCTGAAGATGTATAATCTGCATATGCTATTTTGCCACCTGAGTAAGCAATGTAAATTTTGCCGTCTGTTGCGTTTGACGCTATTGCGGCTGCACCGATCATGTGACCGCTTACGCCAGTTGGTGGTGACATAGAGTTAGATGTAAACTCAGACTGCGCTTCTGGCGTATCGTCGTTCGATATGTAGTTAAAGCCTGTGCTAGTACCAACAATAAATCTTTCTTCGTTAGTTTTAACACCAGCAATCTTTGTAATTGCACCCAAGCCCCAAGTAAACGCAGTGTTGTAAGTAGCTGCCGTAGCTCTCCAATCTGCGATTGTGTTTATAAGGGAACCCGAACTCCCTGGGACACCTTGAACGTATGCCATCGCAAACGGGCCATCTTGGTTAGTAGCCCAAAGAATGTTGTCGTTTGCTGTCATGCCGTAGTTGGTAGCAGATGTTGTCGCTGACCCACCGTTAGTTACGTAATTAGTATGCGTATATACAGCGCCGTCGTCTGGTGATCGAAGGTACATATCATTTGCGTTATGAAACCAAAGAGGGTTACCTTTTCGATTGCTGTCTCCCACCCAATAATGATAGTCACTGCCGCTAACTGTTGTTGCTGTGTTGTATGTAAAAATTTCTTTTGCAACAATTGGATCAGACGCGGTGTTTGCCGAAGCTGGTTCTACTGGCGTTGTCTTCATGTCTGTAATAAGACTGTAAGAATACATACCGATTAAATCTAACGTATTTGCCGCATCTGATGCTGTGTAAGTTACAGAAGCATCAGAAAGTGTGCTGTCGTAATTTACAAAGTCACCTGTCTGGTATGTCTTGTCAGTAATATACAAATTAACGTTGGCCGCTACTGCGCCATCGTTTAAGACGTTTACGTTATAGGTAGCCACTTTTGCAGAAGGTACAGTATATACAACCTCTGTGTCGCGGCTTCCAACTAATTTCTTTCCTAGTAGTCCGTTTGCCATAATATCCTCTTACGATTGTGATAGGAAAAAGACTTTGCTCGGAGACATCTGATAGCCGTTTAAAGCTGATTGGATGCTCGCTTGAAGTCCGTCCAGAGCCGCTTGCTCAGTTGCGCTTGCCGCTTGTACAGCAGCGATTTGGGTTGAACCTTCTGTCTGAAGCTCGCTGACTTCAGTATTACCTTGGGCCGTCACAGCATTAATCTGTGTTGTACCTTCGGCTGAAACGGCACTTAGGTTCGCGTTGCCGTTAAAAATCTCTATCATTCGGGCCAAGTAAACCAAATCAGCGTTTGGTGTGTTACTTGTTAACCCATTAAGACGTGTTCCAACTTCGGTTGCTAACGCCTGTTGATCTGCTACGCTTATATTAGGCACTTAATGTACTCCCATCGAATAAACCACCGTGTAGCTGAGCAAGTAAAATACCCTGCGCAATAACAGTAGGCGTTGTTTGAAATGCTTGAGCGGCGTAAGTACCAGCTTGTGTCGCGGATGCTGCGGCCTGTTGCTCACTGGTAAGAGCGTTTTGCTCTGACGTTGCAGCGTTTGTTGCTGACGTTGCTGCATTGCTTTCTGATGTTGCAGCCGCAAGACGCTTAACTTCCATTTCAGCAAGTGCGTCTGCCTTTGCTGTTGCTATATCCGTAAATAGCTGAGTGAAAGATGCAATCTCGTTTGCAGTCCCACCACCGATAGACAGCTTAATGGTTTGTCCATTGCTGTCGTTGGAGTATGTAAACTGAAATGCGTCAATCTCACCCGTAGTAGAGTTGAAAAGCTTGGCCATAAGCTGATCTAGGCGCTGTCCAGCTATCTCAGCGTCTTCTAGGTATGTATCCAGCAGATGATCCCCAGTATTCGCAGAGCGAAACTGAAGCTGCTCGGAAGGAACCTTAGTTAAAGCCATTACTCTTCATCTCCTAATAATTGGGCAATTCGTTCTACCCGACCTTTGGAAAGCTTAATGATCTCATGCACCGTAGTAACTCTTGCACTTAGAGTATCGCAGCGCTGTTGATCTGCTTCCCTTACTGCTGATATTGCACTAGCAAGTTGCTTTAAGTCGTCCCTAATTGGCAAAAATTCTTCACGCAGCTTTGCGTCAAGGTAATCACGCACCTTCGGGTCAATAGCAGACGCAAGATTTTTACTATCCGTTATCATAATTATTTCTTTCTCTTAGCTTTATTCTTTTTAGAATTTGGCCAACCCTTCTTCATGTCGCTGTATGCCTTGTTACTTACAGTGCCAGCAGACTTAGGACGGGACTTCCCAGCTTTTCGTCGTTTGTTAATGTTCTCTACTAAACTCATTTTACTTTCCTTGAGTGCAGGGGCAGTCTTTATGCTGCATATTCCCCGTTTGGGTTTTGCTACCTAGCTTTTTTACTTCCTTGGATGTCTTAGCCATTAGTAAGTCTTCTTCTTCTTTGCCTTTTTGACGGGCATATTCTTTTTAGCTGCTTCTTTTTTCGCGGCTGCTTTGCCAGCTTTAGTGTACGGGAATGTTTTGTTTCCTACTTTCGGCATGTTACTTCTCCTGTGGTGGTGGTTTATTTCCAAACAGACGCTGGTACGTCATGTCGTTACTGTATGCCTCTGCCCATTTGTTTTCGGTATAAGTAGCAAAGGTTATTAAATCTTCGGTGTCATTCCAAAGCGTATCAACGTCTTGGTTGATCTTGGCTATCTGATCCTCAAGGTGTCCGATCTTGTGGGCTTGTTCGCTTATCCACCAAACACCACCCACTAGCTGAACAGCCATTGCGAGAACGAGAGCTAAAGGTACTTTAAGATCGCCCATCAGCAGTCCCACGCTCTTCTTGACCAGTAGTTAGCTGATAACTTGTTGCTCTTTCCTTTGATGCCACCTGATCTGGCACAGTATGATTTCTTACGGGATGGCGTCCCTTTTTTAATGCTCATATTAGCATCCCCGAAACGAATTATTTTTTCTTTGCCGTTAGCACATGCCTTCACGACAAACTTCTTTTTACCCTTAACTTCACGCTTGGGCTTGTTGCACGGCATACTTGCCTTTTTGCTTTTACTCTTAGGTTTTGCTTTAGCTGGCATTTGATTTCCTCATAGGTATTAAGTTGCCCTTTTGGACTTCGCTATCTATTTGACCTTGGGGTTTTACACTTGCGCCTCTAGCTTTTTCCATCAGAGCCATTTCCTGTGAAGGTGTTAAGCCTTCCGCACGTTGCTCTTTGTTAATCTTAAATTGATCTAAGTCGGACACACCCATTGCCCTGATTGCCTCTTCTGCAATCTTGCCAGCGCTGTATTCCATGTTCAAACCCGTGTTGTTCATAATCTGAAGCATGTTCATCCAAGTCTCAGCATTGCGTGTGGGTTCTAATGGCAACGTTCCATCTGTTACCAAGTAGTCTATCTCACCCTGTATGTCGGATATGTCGAAGTCGATGTAGCCGTCGTTCACCATACTACGCAGTGCGCCAGCATTGTCGCTTTCACCAATGCGAATAGCGCCCTGACTACCGAAGAAGTCTTGGATGTTCGATACCATCATCCTTACCATTGGCCGTACTGACGTAGCAGATATAACGCGAGCTAATACACCCAAGCGCTGCGAGCCTAGCTGTGTTAATCGTTGGATTTCTGTTGCCGTTCTGACCCCACCTTCTGCCGTTGGCACACCTTGCTGAGCATCAGAGGCAGCACTTACACGCTGCTTTAAGGCGCTCATGGCTTCGATGTCATTCCAATGTCCCTTGGTAACGTCAGGGACTTGCGCAATAAACACTCCCTTTCCTGGCTCATTACCAGGCAATGTACGGACTAAGCCATGTGGATTGCGGTCAATTAAATCCTGTATTGCAACTTGCGTTGGATCAACGAAGATAAGGTTTGATAATGCAGCCTGTACGTTGTCGATACGAGAGCGCAGTAACCACGTTGCAATGTCATGTAACGGTAGCAATAGGTCGTATAGTGACTGACCGTAAGTCTTATGAGCGTCTTGATATAGACCGCCTATCGCTACGGGGAACTGACGTCCGTATGGATTAAGCTGACAGCGTATGATTACGTTTTCATCCAGTACGGTGCATAGCATCCATAGCTGATCTATCTGTGGTAGGTTAACCTCATACCCAGAGAGGCGTACCCATACTTCGTCTATTACTCGACTGTCCCCAAGAGTAAAATAAGTTCCCCCACTTTCTCTTCTATTTCGCTCAGAGGGGTCGATTGACAATCCTCTTCCAGCTTCTTTCGACCACTGGTGACCTTCCCATCCACCTGACGGGGGAGTGATACGATTTCGCAAAGCAGGGAATTGTTCGAGCTTTGGGTATAAGCCTGTCTGCCGAAGGGCGTCGTAGGAGCAGTAGTCGGAAAATATAATATATTGCATCCGCTCCCAATCGCCCCATTGCACACGGGGGTCGTGGAAAACGCGGCGCGGATCGTAGTTTTGGATTTCATTGGTTCTCGCCTCGCTGTTCCAAGTTATCTTAGTAGGGGCATAACCATACCTAATTGCGTCAAGAAGGTGTTGCGCTATTCTGGCTTCCCCTGCCGTTCTGCGCATTTGTTGATGAAGTAAACGCTCTATAATCTGTGACGACTTGCGGCTTTGTCTGTTCAATCCCTCAAGTTGAAACATTGGGTTGCGACCAGTAAGTGCAGCCATAAGATAGGTAAGCACCGTGTCACTGATTGCGCGAGTGTCGGCTATTACGGCCTTCTCTCGAAATGCTGTTGTATCTGGCCTTACATAAACATCATGTGCGCGATCCGCTTGTTTCCAATGCTCATGGCGACGTGAGATTTTATCGTAAGACATTAACATGGCTGACTTGACATAATCGACAAGTCGGCTCTCTTGCGCTTGAGTTAGGTCAGCCGCGATGTCCTCGTACTGCATAAACTTGTTGGCATGTTCCGACAAGTCTACAACAATTCCATCGCCTTCTGTGACAAACTCAGTGCGGTAATTCGTGGTAACTACTGACATAAATCCATTTAGGACACATTCTGTCAGTTAGTCGTCCCTATTCACCCCAGCCCGACCAAGTAGCGCCTTGGTTTAATTCAGACTTCATATCCCAAAAGGTTTCCTTATGCCTGTCAAATGTTGGTGGCCTGTAATAGTCACCCCCTGCTGGCGTTCGAGCAAGCACATCCAACGCTATAGCAAGAGCGTCTACTTGGTCGTCAAATGTTCCAGATGGAAAGCTTTGACACTCTTCATGGAACTGATCTATCCATGCTGCGCTCTCAGGAATTAAAACCCTACCGCCTTCGATAAGAGGAAGCACAGCGTTTAGTCTTGCGACCTTATCATTATTTATCTTGTAGGGAATAACAGACACACCGCTTTCACGTTGAAGCTCTTGGATCAAACTTTGGCCTGATGCTTTGTCTTCTATGTAAATGCCGCGCAAGCCACGTCCACGCCACTGGTTATTAAGCTGTATCATTCTGCGCTTTAAGTCTGGAAACTCGTATCTGTCCCTGATTAGGTCAACAAGATAAATGTCGCCAGTAGCATCTAACCCTGCCACAATCATAACAGAGTAGTCAGAGTTATCGCTTTTCTTAAATGCTGTGTCGGCTGCAATGATAAGCGATGTAAACTTTTCTGGCTTTAAGTCGTCAGGGTAATGACGCCACCAATTCATCTTAATAAGGTTACCGCCTTCGATGTATGGGGTTTGCTGGTACAGTGAAGCAAATTCTCTGGGGTTTAACCTTTGGCGACGGTGCAAATCTTCTAAGTTAAACCGTTCTGGCCACAATGCTTCTTCCTTAGTTCCTTTAACCAAGCGTTTAGAGTTTGACAGTTTATTATTTTCTGCCGTTGGTAAGTAACGGGGATCATCTTCGGGTAATTGATTGCGCATGATTGATACGCCAGTTTCGACGTTGGAAATTGCTGGGTAGTTGATGTGCAGCCAACGGCCTTCCTTCCAATCGTCTGTTTCCATCAAGCGACCAGCTAAGTCGTCAGGATGCCATCGCGTTAGTATTATGATTTGCGCTGGCGGTACATTGTCAACGTCAGGCTGTAGACGTGTGGTTAGTGCAGATGTGTAGTAGTTCCAAACCTTGTTGCGCTGGGTTGCACTTTCGGCCTCTTCTCTGGACTTTAGCGGATCATCGAACAGCAACAAGTTAGCGGCTCGCCCTGATGTAGTACCACCAACGCCAATGAAGTAGCTTGCGCCGCCGACTGTGGTACGCCACGCCTCAACAGAGCGACTGTCTTGCGCCATCTTAAAGTCAGGAAAAGCTTGTTCGTTTAATTGATCGTTAACAATGGTACGAACCTGTCTGCCGAAGTCTGTAGCTAGTTGGGTGTTATAAGATGTCACCATCATAAAGCGGCTAGGCTTTCGAGACATAAAATATGCAGGGAAATACACAGACCCATAAGTGGATTTGCCGTGACGTGGTGGCATGGTTATCAGAATATTGCGAACGGGCCGCTCTTCTGGAAGATTATTAAACCGTTTATCCTTGCCGTACAGATTTGTTAGCTCATTCTTCTCTAATAAGTCTAATGCACCAATAAGATGCTTGTGAAAGTTTGGTAGCTTCCACGTTGGATGCAGAAGTTTAACAAAACCTTCAAAACTTTCCTCTGCTCGGCGTAAATGTAGTAAATATTTTGCGGCTTCTTGCTGGTTAATTGTCATTTTCTGTCTCTACTTCCACGTCTATAATCTGATTAACGCCAGCAGCTATCTGTTCTAGCTCAGATCGGCTTAGCTCGTTGACGTTTTCTGTTAATCTGTGTTCGTGATGTTGGAATTGGGCCGTAAGATCGGGCATTACCTTACCCAAAAGTGTGGCAAACACACGGGCTTGGGTCGGTGTCCAAGCAATATCGCCCATAACCGCTTTATGTGCGTCTTCAACTTGAACATTTACCTTCTCAAACACCTTCGCTCGTAGTCGGGCAACCTGTGAAGGGTTTAAAACTGTGGGGTCTTTTACTGCATCTTTTTTATAAGCCATGTTTGTTCTCACGTTTTCATTTTTTTTGTTGGTGCGCGGATAGGGTAGAGAGGTGGCAATGCAAAAACCGACTTCGGGGATAGGGGGTTAGCCCCCCTATCCCCTTTTTTGGCCAAGTATTTGGCCAACTCTGCAAAAAAGTGTTTATTATCAACTACTCAAACTCCCCTAGACAGGGATTAAACCCTCTAGTAACCTATTGAAACGTTTATGTTTTATCCTTACGCGCGGCAAATTACTACTATTATAACTATCTCAATAAGTTAGTAAACCGCGCGGCTTCCCTAAAGGGAAAAGGGATCATTTGTCGTCGGAAAATGATTTCCAAAACGAAACTCAAAGACAAGTGAAAGGGGATAGTTATGTCCTACAGAAATATTACTATTAACGCAATCAACGACGAAGTCGCAACCAACCCATCGGCTTTGCCGCAAATCATCACCGCTCTTTCAGAGCGAATGGCCTACAACAAGGCCAAAGGCGACCTTCGGTCGAAGGGCAAAGCTGCTGCCCTTGGCAGAGCCATTGCCGAGCTTAACGCCAACGGCGTTCTCGCAGTCGACCCTTTGGGTCGCTTGGATGGCAAAGGCAACCCGAAGATGGCTTGCTGGTTCAACCCAGCGAAGCTGGCCGAAGATGTTGCAGCTAAAGCTGCACCGACACCGCCGAAGGTCGAAGCACCAGTTGCCGAAGCAGCCTTCGCCACCGAAGCTTCGTCCCAAGCAAAGCTTCTCCAAGCCCAACTCGAGCTTAGAAAGCTCGACCTAGCAGGGAAAACTTCGAAGAAGGCCAAGGCAGAGCTTGAAAAGCTCGCCGACATCGAAGCGCTTATATCTTCGATATAACCTCAACAACCTCACAACGATAGCCGCTGCCCTTCGGGGTGGCGGTTTTTTTTTGGCTTCTCCGAGCGGCTTCCGAGCCGTTCCGACGAGCCATTTTGGTTCGATAACCCAGAGCAAAGAAAGGAAACAACCATGTCATATCGCTCTTTCGTCAAAGCATTGGAAACATACCAGTGCAACAACCAGAAGTTCATGCCGCAGATTACCGACGAGCAGATTGCCAACGTGTTCAAGCCAGAGGATCAACTATCGAAGGAAGATTTACGCCTTCAAAACGACCTCTTCGGATTGCCACCAGAGGCCATTCTCAATCGTGGTCAGTAATGTCCGAGACTTACTACCGTTCAACAACAGCCAACGTCATAGCGAGCATATCCTATGGCGTTGCTATCGTTTGTGTTGGGATCATCATTGGATTTGTTTTCACCGTCGTCGCAGTCAACGATTTCATGCACTGCAATCAGCTTGAAAACATCTTCAATCCAGAAACCAACCAATGGGTTCAACGTCAAGGTGACTGTTGGATCATCCCTTCAAAACCAATCAGCCAGTAAAGGAGATAACCACATGGCTACTAAATTCAAACATCGAAAAATCAGCAACGAGAAGCGTGAAAAGATCGCAGAGAAACTTGCGGTTGAATTGCTTGGCCCAAAGCCAGACATGTCCCACTTGAAACCCAGAGCAGAAAGCATACTACAGCAAGTAGATGCAATGATAGCGTCAGACTTTGCCAGACAAACTTGGTTCGAATTACCCAGTGAGTTTCGATCACAAGTCCAGAAAAGTCGCAGCTATCATTCAATGTGGTGCAACAACGATCCAGAGATTAAAGATTTCATTAGAGGTGTGCCAGAAGAGGACAAAATACATGGCATCAATTTCTACCAGATTAATGACGTTCTTCGTTCGATGGATGTGTGGCTAGCTGACCTTGATTACTATTACATTTCCAGCGAAGAGAGCGATCTTCGTGAAGCTGTTAAAACCAGATACGGTGACATGTCCCATTTCATGGACGTAACTCAAATGAAACGGCATCTTCCGCAAACCCAGATAGATCACACCACATTGGTCAAGGATCACAACGGCTGTGAAGTAAGGTTATACGATGCGTTAGCAATGATCGCTGTTGAATATGCAACCTACGACGTCAATCGTAACAATCTCGAACACAAGCTAGAAAGTGAAATGGAAGATTGCACAACCAAGCAAGTGATCGAAGCATGGCCGCAAGCTGAACAAATCATTTACGACGCTTACGACTTCCAACCTAACGTCAGCAAACCAACTGCACCACTGAGCCAAGTCATAGCTGACGCTGGCATACTACAAATCGCGGCTCAGTAACCCTCTTAACATTGATGAAAGGAAACAACATGGCAACAGCTATGAATTATGAAGATGTGATTACTTGGGTATCCAGTAATCAAAGTGTCGAGAAGCTAAATGACATTGCTCAATTAGCATTTGATCGGTCAAAGGTTCTTGCTCGACGTAGCAAAGATCAATGGCAACCAAACATGCCAGTGCATTTTGTGCAGCATGACGGTGAGGTTATGAATGGCCACGTCAGGGCGGTCAACAGAACCAAAGTCAGGGTGTCTGTCGGCCATATGCAATGGACTGTTCCAATGCACATGCTTCGGCACGGTCATAAAGGTGCAGCACAATGACGTTGCACACACCAAACCATTGGGAAGGCGTTGCACAAGCAGCGCTGACCCAAAGAAAGCACAACGCTGCAACTGGCCGAAGTGCTTTGGTTCGACTAACCGAAACCAGTATTCACAACAACTGCTTCAACTGCCGTGCAGACTTGCGGCTGTTGCTTCGTGAATTTGGCATTGACGTTGATGTACTGAAACGTGGCGAGAAAATCACCAAGCCAGCCAAGCTACTAAAGGATGGCTCTGATGGTTTTTCAGCTACCAGTACAATGAGCAGCGCCAAAGACATTGAGGTTCGTTTCTACCGTACAGCCAAGCGTGGTGAGAAACGTATGTCAATCGGCAACATTAAAACGATTGGCCTTAAAGATGGTGACTTGCTGTTCTTTTTCGAGACGACGGACGGCAAAGACCAAACGCTTTGCATCCAAAACTTAACCCAATTGGGCAAAGTAATGGAAGCAACCAAACAGCTTAACACATCACTAGGTACGGTTATTTAAGTTAGCTGTTTACATAACTAACGTTGTATTATATACAATACAACACAACTTTTCCAAAGAGAGGACAAATAATGGAAAACTTGAAACTAGGAACTGTGCTGCAAGCGGCACGTAACAAGACAGAGAAGATGAAAGATTTGAAAGACCTTCTCGTAGCCAGTGCAACCCACCAGTTTACCCAAGCTGGTATCTACACTGACCCAATGATGACTGACGAAGAGGTTAGTGCATCACTCATGGTACACTTTGAGGATAATACCTCAAACCGTGTTCATGGTGTAAGCAGTTCTAAGAAGATGGACAATACCAAGCCATCGCAAATCTTTCGAGCAATGTCGTTGTACTCGTTGGCCATCTTGCTGACTGACATCAAAGAGCATGGCTTTAACTCAGCTATGGCGGTGTTGAAGCAAGCACTATGTACTCAGGAGGGTCTGCCTCTTGAGTTTCACGGTGAGACTGTAGAGTTCGGCAAAAAGGTAACAACATGGCCGTACACTAAGGGTCGCATAGCACAAATGACCAACACTTGGTCGTTTCTTGTGAACGACAAAGACTTGGACGGCCTATGCAAGTCGATGGATCATGTCGAGATTGACGACATACCACCTAGTCCAGCGTTTGAGATTGCTAAGAAGCGACAGCCATCAACAGTGTCAAACAGCATGACGGCTTTGAACTATCTACTAGCTGACGTTAGCCAAGGCTTGTTCAAAGACTACAACGATATGCTGTCCAAGATTGACGACGCAGAGGACACAGCGACCAAAGCGTTGGACAAGATCACTGAGCTAAACAAAGAGCTAAAGATTGCAAAGGCTGCACCAAAGGCTGCGCCAAGTGTGATTAAATCCGATGGTGAAATACCCAATGGGACGCCTTACACTGCTAACGCTCAAGACGTTTTCGGTATCCAAGACCCAAGGCTAGACCGTGAAATCACCTGTTGGAAATGGGATGCTGCTAATCCAAAAGTTCCAGAGGTGTTGCATCACTATCATTTTGACATTGATACATTGGCTGACTTCTTATGGTCGATGGAAAACTGCAAGAACAGTTGGTTCAAGGGTCACACTGGTACAGGCAAGACAACCTTTGTTCAGCAAGTCTGTGCAAGGATTGGCAAGATGTGCTTTCGTCTAAGCTGTGACGTTAACATAGAAAGCTACCATGTTATCGGCAGCAAGGACATCCGTGTTGAGGACGGCAAGTCAGTATCAACCTTTACTGAGGGTGTGCTTCCGCAAGCTATGCAACTCCCTGCACAATTCATCATTGACGAAGCTGACGCTCTCCGAGGTGATGTGTCTTACCTCTTTCAGCCAGTGTTGGAACGTCAACCATTGCGTATCAACGAGGATGGTGGTCGTCTAGTTTATCCTGACCCACACTTCAACGTTGCTGCAACTGCAAACTCTGGTGGTCAAGGTGACGATACTGGCTTGTATGCAGCAGCAGTCAAGATGGCTTCAGCAGCGCAGATCAACCGTTACCATGCGTTCTTTGAGATTGATTACATGGATGCTGACGTAGAGGTTAACATGATCCGTCAGATAGTGCCAACGCTATCCGATACATCAGCGCAAAACCTTGAGACGTTCCTTCGTGATTACCGTAAAGGTTTTCTCGAAGGCACTATCGCATTGCCTATCTCTCCACGTAATTCACAAACAATCGCTGAGTATTGTGCTGAGTTTGCGCCTAGCGTTGGTGAAGGTACTGCGTTCAAGAGAGCGGTGTTGATTAACATTACCAAACGTGCTGCTGACATGGACGCAGCGAGGATCAACGAATTGGTAGAGCGTATCACGAAAGGCGAAACCCTTTCCGATGATGAAACTGTTACCCAAGACCTTTCCGAAGAAGCACCGTTCTAATGGCTGGGCGTAACAACAAACTCGAACAGATAGAGCAGCGTGTCAAAGAGTTGAACACAGCGTACAAACTTCTTGCGCTGCCTATCAAACAATCGGTGGAGATTAACCGCTACACCGAGAACCCAGACGGTACGGCAAAACTTAACACCAAACCGTACCGCCTGACTAACACCGTAAGCGGAGAGGATTTTGGGCAGCTAACGCCGAATGAGTGTTGGCTCATTCTAACTGCTCAACTTCGTCTCTTAATTAAAATTAAACAACATAAGGAAAGCATATAATGTTTAAGCTTAATTCACCCCTTGCACTAAAGACAGGTTTGGAAGCCCTGACAAAAGTGCATGGTGCTAAGTCTATCACTACGTCATTCGACGGTGATGGTGCAAGCACAAACTACAAGCACATTACTTTGCCACGACTACCGTTGATGGCAGAGTTATCGAAAAACGATATGATGGTTTTTCGTGGCTATCATGGTCACGAAGTCGGCCACATCTTGTTCACTAACAAGAAGTATTACAACCAGTTTGTCGATGATAACTTTAGGGTAACAGTCGATGGTATTGACGAAGCCACTCGACTTCTTTCTCAATCGGACATCATGGCAAGTGAAGATTGCCAACGTGCCGTCCGAAAGCTGAACACCTATCACCGCATCTGGAACTTTCTCGAAGACCCATTGATAGAACGGAAGCTAGTCAACAAGTTTGCTGGCCTACCGTTGGCGTTGAAGGCGGTGTGTGAGAGCGTTGTTGCTGAAAGTAATCAGGCAAGACGTGACGGGTTGCGTGATCTGCCTGACTATGACCCAAGAGAGACAGCGTTGTTCGCTATGAACTTGAATTGCCGTATGGACTTTGGTGTTGGCGGTGAACAAGTCCAAGAGTATCTCGACAACATCCCTGATGAAGCAATGCCGTTGTTCAACAAATACAAGAACAGGTTGCTCAAGCTCAAGCATACAAGCGCTGCTTGCAAGATGGCGTTGGACATCTTCAACAAGTTCTGGACTGAAGAAGATTTTGATGCACCACCCCAACCACCGCAAGAACCTAACAAACCGAGTGAGGAAGGAGAAGGAGATGAAACTCAACAGACGACAGATCAGGATGGAGATGGAAATGACGGAGCAAGCGATGGATCAGTCGGAGAAGATGAAGAGCAGCAATCGTTTGACAGCGGAAGTGGCGACACACGGGATGGAGAAGGAGATCAAGAGCGTGATAGCCAAGAAGAAGAAAAGTCGCAAGAGGAAGAGCAAGAAGCACAACAGGGCGCTAGCAAGCCGAATACAGGTGAGCAAAGTAACGACGATGCGGAAAAGCTAAACCTCAATCCATTCAAAACCCAAGAAGCTGGTGACGCAGCTACCGTTGTCAATAAGATTGCTGACTTGCACCAAGAGTACACGAATGAGCCAGAGGTTACTGACGACTACGGATACAAGGATACACTTCGTTGGGAACCACACCCTGTTTACGATCACGACAACTCTGAATTTCAGTACGGTAATCTTACCAAAGCGATGGTTCTCTCTATAAACGGTAGCAATGGAACGGTTCAAAAGATGGACGACGAAAATCGTCCTGTTTATAACGACGAAAAGAGAGAGTACGAAAGAGAGACGTATGAAGAAGCCCACAGTCGTCTCGAAAATAGTTGGCTAAGAAATCTTGGTCAAGCTGACCGTCACGCAATCACTGCATTGGCAAGACGGTTACAAGCTAGAGAGAAAATTCTGACAGAGCGTGGCAAGAAGCGTGGTCGCTTAGATAGTTCACGTTTGTACGGCATTGTCGCTGGCGATCACAACGTATTCTACAATCGTAGCCATACCCAGGCTTACAGCACTGCCGTTGCTATCTATGCTGACGCTAGTGGTTCGGTTCGCAATGTTCGGATGTCGAACGCTTTGGCTGCGCTTAACGAAGCGTTAGGTATGGGCAACATTCCAACCGAGATTGCGACATGGAAATGTGGTAGTGCGGTTCACTGGCATGGCCACACCACAGGTAGCAGGGATGGCTGTCAAATCTTGCGGATCAAACAGTTCACCGACAACTACAAGAATGTTCGCGGCGACTTACTGATGCAACGTCAGTTGATCTACGGTGGTACGTATGCTGTCGAAGCCTATTGGCGTGGTGTTCAGTCACTGTTGCAGCGCAACGAAGAGCGTAAGGTTTTGTTCTTTCTTATGGACGGCTCTGCTGCTGGGGATAATAGCTACAACAGGCCAGAACCAGCAATGCGGTTCAGCCAACAGATGGCTGCGCATCTTGGCGTTGAGACTATTGGTATCGGCATTGGCTACAACATGAAACCATACATTAAAGGCTCGCTCTTTACCAACTTCAACGACCTTGCGGCTGACATGTTGCAAGCTGTTAGCAAATACTTTGACGAGCAAGGCACATATGAAGCTGCCTAACTGGACGACAGCTAAGAAAAAGCCGCCTACAGTGAAAGCAGAATGGTTGTTGATGTATGATCGACGACCACCGCTTTTCTGGTGGCGTGTTGCTTGTGTGGTTAGGCACAATCGCATCCGACACAAGGATAGAGACAAGATCAAGGCAGTCTGTGCCTTGGTCGATCAACATTACCCTCTCAAATCAGAATATATAGGAGCAGTATAATGATAGAGGCAGTGTTATGCTTGGCGTTGAACGTGTACTTTGAAGCACGTTCAGAACCAATCAACTCTCAGTTCGCAGTTGCAGAAGTAACTATGAACCGAGTTAAGTCTGACGCTTACCCAGATACAGTTTGTGAAGTTGTCTGGCAGCGTCGTCAATTTTCGTGGACACACGACGGTAAGAGCGACAACCCAAAAGATGGACATGCTTGGCGTGTAGCGTTGGCAGTAGCCAAGTCTACGCTTAGCGATACTAAGGGGTTCACTCGCCAGTTACCGCCCAACACGTTCCACTACCATGCCGATTATGTAAGTCCGTATTGGACAAGCCAACTAGAAAAAGTTGGTACGATTGGTCGGCACATTTTCTACAGGAAGGAGACAAGCTGATGTTCCCAGCCGAAGAGATAAGAAAACACGAACGCAAAGAGTGCGCTATGAAGCTGCGCAAAATTCTAGCGACTTACAGTGACGTCAATAACCGATCAGAAATTGACAATGCAATTCAACTCTTAATCGAAAGTTTAACCAATGGAACTGACATACAAGAGAAAGTTACTTTACATCAACGATACTGAGCCTGTGCTTGGCGTTGCTGATGATATGCACATTGGCGTTAGTTGCCGTGCCGAATTGAAAGATGCTGACTTGCTAGTGTTGGGGCTGCGCTTTTGTTGCGCTGACCCAGAGTGGCGTAAGGCATTGATCGAAAAAACTCGCTCCAAGATAGGGGCGAGTTTAACAGACGACCCATTTAAGAAGGTCGAAAAAATTATGACTGCAATTCAAAAATGAAAGGAAGGAAAGAATGGGTATTTCAGTTAAAGAACTAATCGAAACCCTGCAAAATTTCGAGGATAAAAATGCGCCAGTATTAGTCTGGGACGATAGCTGTACCTATGAGATAGACTGCATTGACGACACTATGGATGATCGCGTTGATTTAAATTTGCCAGAGAGGTCACTTCCAGAACCAACATTCAACGAGCATCACACATACAATATGTTGTTTGCTATAGCAGCATTTAAAGAGGGGCTTGAGGTTTGGGTTACTTCTACGCACCCCGATATTGAATTGATAAGGCTAAACGATCTTGCTGAGATAGTAGACTGCGAAGGTAGGTTGTTTGTGATTAAGAAAGGAGAGAAGAATGAAGGATAAACTTTTCGACTTAACCGAAGAAGATATTGACCGCATCGTAGCTGAAGCGTTCAAGGCAGTGCAGAAGCGAAACGATATAGCCAACGCTAACAAAGTTAAATGTCAACATTGTGGGAGCTTTGTTGAAGCACTGCATTGGACAGGCGAAGGATACGATTTGGAAGTATGCGAGGTCTGCGCCGAAGCAATAGCCAAC
>MDTC01003700.1_pt1 | contig 25757 bp, 49 predicted proteins | sample 811181 | NCBI WGS metagenome assembly MDTC01 (sample SAMN05326644, study PRJNA326480) | marine metagenome | isolation source: seawater | place: Pacific Ocean: North | collected 2011
ACAATTTGGAAGTCTTGCCATAAATGATTCGTTAGGCCCAATTGTTATTGCATCTGCTAAACTTGATGATGCTGTACCTGCATCAAAACAAACATAAATACTTCTACTGTTTGTATCTACATTCTTAATAAACAAGAATTTGACCTTATCTCCTGTAGCTACGGCTGTTGGTGCTGTGTCATCATCTACTGATGTGTAATCTGTGTAATATCCTGCAATCAAGTCTGTGCTAGAGTTAGATACACTTGTGAGCTTGTAATACCATTTATCATTTGCATCAGCAGGGGTTACTGTAGTGGTTGCTGATATTGTCTTAGCAATCTCATCTGGTAAGACTGTTGCCTGTATGGTTGCTATTCCGTCATCTGCCATTTATTTTCTCCTTATCCTAAAGCAATGCTTAAAGCAATTATATCGTCTGTTGTTGCCGCTCCTATGTCTGATGACAATTCAGCAGTAGACCTACTCTCAAGTCCATTCGCTGTAAATTTTGCAAACTCTCCATTTGCTACGGAAGTACTATCTATCTTAACAGCATTAGTGTTTGAAATGCCAAATGTCAATGATGCTTGTCCACCAATATCACTTAATACTTCACTTGCACTCCTTCCCTCTATAGATGTTCCGTCTATTCTAAGAAAGTCATCATCTACTGCACCAGATGTAAATGTTGCAACATTACCACTACTTATGCCACTTGTTACAAGCTGTGAGGTTAATGCTAAAGTACCAGTAGATGTTGGCATATCAATGAGAGCTTCAGAATGATTGATCTTGTTAGAACCAATTACAACTGCATGATTTCCCATGTAAGCATGACTTGAACATTGATAATAGAGAATGCTTGGGGTGTCTTCTGTTACAATTATCTGTGTATATGCTCCAGAACTACCTGCTGTTCCATTGGTTGTGACATTTGTTGTATAAGCTGTAGTTTTGTCTGCATCTAGGTAAAATCTTAATGGATGACCACTATTTGAGCTATCTGCTTGATCAAACCTGTAATAATAACCAGAATCTGAAGTTACATTGTCTACCCCATATAATGTTAGTGCAGGGGATTGTACTCCATTTAAAACGTAAGCAGAGCTACTTCCATCTCCTTGATAGGGATGACCAGATTTAGATGCAACTGTAACTGTAAATGTTAAGGGTGATGAGGAACTTCCATATCTACCTACATGAGAAGTTGCCGAGCTTAAAACAATATCCTCTACATTTTTATTTTGTCCGTCTAAATCTCCACCTAATTGTGGAGTTGTATCCTCTACTACATTACCAATAGTTGCTCCTGTTGCTAATCCTGCTACAAGAGTACTCCTTGTTACCTTTTTTAATCCACCACCAGATGTATCAAGAGCTAATAATACATCATCACTTGCTACTGTTGATATTTCCCCTAATGACGTAACAGCTACTGAGTTAAAGTTCGTACCATCTGCAATCAATAGATTACCTGCCGTGTTAGTTCCCATTGTGATATCATCACCAGAAACTGTTAAATCTCCTGTTATTGTGCAGTTACCACTTGCATTCAGAGTTGTGAATGACCCTGCTCCTGCACTTGTACCCCCTATTGTTGTTCCATCTATCGTTCCACCATCAATATTAGCCGTTGTAATGTCTATGGATGCTAATACGTCTTGTTCTATAGCATTGTTCAATTCTGCTCTTGTTATCTTTTTTGTTGCGTTAGTACTTGAGTCTACTACAAGAAATAAATCATCTGTTGCTGTGTTTGAGCCTGTAATGGCTGTCATCTCTGATATTTTTTGTACTGGCATTAGCTAATTCTCCAATTTATTTGTCCTGATGATTTGGTTAATTCAGTCAATCCCCATACTAAAGCATCAAGCCTATCTGGGGAACTATTTCTCATCCCAGTATAGCTAGTCATTTGATCTTCCAGATTTGAAAATACCCCAACATGGCAAACCTTCTTTTGTTCATACAATGCTGATATAGGCTCTGCCCTTACCATTTTACCTCTGGTAGCGTGTACTGCCTTATATGGTACTTGGTTATCTACGCTTCTTATTAATCTCTCTACCAAATCACCCCCATTGTTTGTCTCAGCTACAATACGGTCTGCTTTATGTAGATAAAAAAGATCAATTGCCTTTCTTGCCCAAGCATCTGCACTCATCTTACCAGAACTATCTTCCAAAACATAATAACGGTTATCTTCTCCTTTGCCAACAACTATTATTCCTGTTTCATCACTTGCTTCATTATTTGTTACTGCAGGGTCTAAAGAAACAACTACTCTTTGCATCTCTGGTATCTGCTCATTATTAATTCTACATGAGTCAATCATATCATGATTCCATAAAGCACCTTCTAATGAATCAAGGACTTCTGCATATAATTCCTGTCTACCTAATTGAGTGCCTTCATATCTTTCTTTAAGTTGTGCTATAGCAGTAGGAGCAAGATTATCCTCATTCTCAAATGTAGAACCTCTAGTAATGAACACATCCTTACCACTTCTTTTAACTAAATCTATGATCAATGGGGATGGTCTTGGAGTTGTTGTAACTACACATTGTGGGTGTTTCCCCAAACGTAAACCAAACATTAACTGATCGAAAGCATCTGTATATCTCCATGCCGCCAATTCATCACACCAAGCTCTATGAAATTGAGCACCCCTCAATCTATCTGGTTCTATTGCCGCAAACCCTTGTATCTTTGAACCATTGTGGAAATGTATTTCGAAGGTAGACCTGTTGAATGATTTTCTATTACCATTCTTGTAAAGATGCTCTGGTATACAACTTAAAAGACCACTTACTCCCTCAAAACATACTCTTCTTAAGTCACCACCAGTAGGAGCAATAACTGCACAAACACTATTAGGATGCCACAAACAGTATTGAACAATGTCTTCTGCACCTGTTCTAGTCTTACCCCATCCTCTACCTGCTAGGATTAACCATATAGACCAATCTCCATCTGGTGTTCTCTGGCTATATCTGGCTTGTGTCTGCCAATCAATGTATTTGATCTGTTGACGATGAAGCTCTGGGGAAGAAGTCTTGGAGTATTCTGTAAGTTCGTTGTAGTTCTTCCTCAGTTTGTTCTCTGACATTTGTAATTGTTGCATTTTCAGTTGATTCTCCAAAAGCTAATCTGCCTACTTTTTGTGCTTTCTCTAGTGCCATTGCTAAACTATTTATTTCACTACTCTTCAATGTGTAAATGGGTTGAGTAAAATCCAATTGTTGTCTTTGTTTTTCTGGCAAGAGATTTCTTTCTCTCTGCTGTCTAGCCTTATCGTTATCAATAGTAAGAGTATTTGCTATAGTTGCTTGTAATGATCTAGCTAAACGCAAACTGTCAAAATCAAATTGTACAGCTTGTTTCATTATCTCTTTTCGTTTCCTATCATCTACATCATTAACTATCTTTGCTTCGAATATTGCTCTTTGATCTTTCCATTCTTCAACTTTTGATCTTCTGTGAATGGTATTCCAATGAATTTTATGTTTCTTAGCAAGAGACTCAAGAGATGGGTAACTTCTTTCTCCTCTAGTATTCTCTATACCTTGAACATAAACATTTCGTATCTCTAACCATGTATCTGATGATAATTTGTTTCTTTTCTTTTGAACCATGATATTATACCTATAATTTCCTTATGGAGTACTTAATGTATATACCTAATAAAAAACATAATCTTACAGAAAATCAAGTAGAAAGATTTGTGGATTCTTGCCCAGACAATGTAGATGAGCGAGAATTTATGGCATTAGTGTGTGTAATGGCTGAATTATATGGGTTTAAGAAATCCATAATACGAAAGATGTTTTCAACTTTGATAGAAGCAATAGACTTTAAACATTTAACTTTTGTAGGTAAACCTAAAAAAATAACTAAGCATTAAACCTACACTAAATACACATATTTTCTACACTTCTATTTTTTCTTTTCTGTTCTCTTTAGTTTCTTTATTTTTTTTATAATTTCTGGATTAAATGCCCTGACTTGTCTCAGTCTTTTGTCTCTCTCTATTGGCTTAAGAGCAAACTTATCTTTCAGATCATTTTCTGTCATTGCCTAGATTCTTTCTCTTATTGATGAATACATGAGGTGCTTCAAGGAATCTTAAATCATACTCTATTATTTCTTTGTTGAGTCTACTTATTTCATCTATTTGTTTTTTGTTTTTTCTATTCTGTATCCAAGCATTGATGGATAATCGTAGTTTTTCAATCCACAGTTTCACTATATAACCTCCATACGTTTTTATCTCTCTTTTGCCAATTATACGAGTCCATACTTCTCTGCATTATTCTTTCAGCAGTTTGAGTCCATACCATAGCAGTTTTCCTAGCATATATCCATGCCCAAAGTTCTTGACCTATTCTATCCAAGTCTTGATTATCACCAATTATATGACCTATCTCATGCAGAGCAGAAACGTAATAACCTGTATTCTTTGTTGGTCTTATCTGTATTTCTCTACGTTTTGGATTTGCCCAATAACTAGATTCAATTTCATCCATACTTTGATAGTTTACTTTAATATTATTTAAAGCACATATTTCTTGTACATGGATTGCCATATCAATACGTTTAATGAGCATTCTGCTTCTCCTCTCTGAGGTAACCTTTGAAAGCATCCATGCCAAATTTAATTCTTTCTTTAATCTTTGCGAATGATTCCATTACTGAAATAGTTTCTCCCTCTTCATCGCACCCAAGTATCAAACCTTTGTTGACAAGAGGTGATCTACCCCAATCAGTATTTGCTATCCAAGGGCATTTGAAGTCTCTAAACAAACCTTCGTCATCCACATATATTCCGTCACCAATCTTATTTAATGGCAGAACATCAAAATGTCGTGCTTCGATAATATTATGGATATCTGATATTTTATGATTCGGAGGTAAAATTACTTCTTTGATAATAGATGCCCAAGGATCAATAAAAATACCCTTTGTTCCTTTAGTTTTTTCCATTCCTTTTCCTAACTTATTGTTTTCGTTAATATAACCCTAACAAAATGTTAATATATTGTCAATTTATTTAATTTAATTAATGTTTGTGGGTTGACACAAAGATCAAAATACGATATTCTGTATATATAGAGAGAGAAAAAAGGAATCATCTAAAATGACATTAACAATAGAAAATTTTAAATTCGGAATTGAAAATGAATATGTAAGAGTATCCAATTCTGATCTTGTAAATTATGTAAATGCTAATTGTTCAATCCCAATGACTTTACAAAGATATGGACATTCTGTTCCTACAAATTGGAAAGTCACAACTGATCAGACTGTTTCTACAAATTATGACTTTTCTACTGGAAATGGGAATGGGGGCGAGATTGTTTCTCCAATTCTTCAAGGACAAAATGGACTTGATCAGATAGAAGAAATTTTTACTCATGTAAATTCTTTTGTTGGAGATAACATAAATAGACAATGTGGCTTTCATGTTCATTTGTCTTGGGATGGAATGACCCCACAACAAATCAAAAAAATTGCTGATAGATGGATTGTCTATGAAGACTCTATTGATGAATTTATGCCAACTTCAAGAAGAGGTGATAATAACAGATGGTGTAGATCAAATAAATCTTACTCATCATATCACAGAATGATTCAAGGATTGACTGAAAATGATTTGAGAAGATTTGGATATAGAGTTTCAAGACAAGGTACAAGATATATGAAATTAAACTTTCATCCTTTATCAAGACAAGGAACAATAGAGTTTAGAAATCATTCTGGAACAACTGACCCAAAGAAAATAATCAATTGGGTAAAATTTCTAATTGGATTTGTTCAATCTTCAATATCAACATCTGCTCTTGATGTTTCACAATATCGACCAACAGATACAAGAGTTTTCTCAGATATTAGAAATGCTTTATCAACAAAAGGATGGGATTTGAAAGTAAGAAGATGGGATTGGGATTTTATCGACCCTAATGGAAATGTTATAGAAACTCTTCATTATCAAGATATTCTAAATTTTTATGATAACAGAACTGAAAGATTCAATAAGATGGGGCGACCAACAAGAAACATCAAACTTAACAATTCTTTTGCTTCTTTCCTTACACAAATTGGATTTGTAGATAATACACAAGAACAAGATACTGGACTTTATTACAAACAAGATCAATCAACAATCGACTTTTATGAAAACAGAAAGGCATCATTATAATGTTATATTTAGCATACGGATCAAACCTTAATAAAAATCAAATGGCATTTAGATGTCCAAAAGCAAAACCATTGGGAGCATTCATGATGCCAAATTGGAGACTTGTCTTTAGAGGAGTTGCCGATATCATGCCAGAAGAAAATGCTCAAGTACCTATTGGATTATGGGAAATTACTGATGAATGTGAGAAAGCATTAGATAGATACGAAGGTGTTCCAAGATTATATAGAAAGCAATACTTTACAAAGAAAACTAAATTAGGGATTGTTCGATATCTAACTTACATAATGAACACAGATACTTTTGCATTACCTTCTATAAATTATTTTGAGAGTATTCAAGAAGGGTATAAAGATTTTTTTGGAAAAGATGAATCTGCTTCTAAACTCTTAACTGATTCTCTCCTCTTTACTAAACAAGCAAAACCAATGGGATTTGGAGGGCATACCCCAATGAGATTCAAGAATGACCCAATCAAGTACCCAGAGTAGATTTCTGTTTTGCTATTAATTGATTCTTGGTCATCCATGATTGTGAGTACTCAGCATTTGCAAACAATTTTGAAAACCCAGTAATATGTTTAAGTCTTACTATTTCGTCTGCTTCCATACCAAGATGATTACATATCATAGCATCATCCCAACCATTCTCTAGCATCTCAAATACCATGTTTGACATTCCTTTAATGGAATGAGAACCCCTTGCTCTATTATGTCTTACAGTAGATGCCATTCTTTCATTCATAGTTTTCTTTAAAACAACAATAGGCAATTTACCCTCAGTACTTTCTAAAATATCTTTGTTGCTCTTTCCTACGAAATACCTATGGAATCCATCAATGATTATGTACTTGTCTTTTTCTTCGTCATGTATGGTTACTATAGGTTGGGTATACCCATCTTCTTTTATTGATACATAAAGCAACCTCATCTCTGTGCTAGCTACTGCATTAGGGTTATAATCATTTGCTTCTATCTTTTCTATAGGAACCCATAATACTTCATTTATAGGATGGTTTTTAACTGACATTGTAAGCCTCATCTGGTATATATTTTCCGTATGCTCTTGGTTGATCTAAATATTTTTTCTTACCTCTCTTATATTCCACATACCTAATTATAAAAGGATTAGAAGTCCATGTTTCTAATTTTGTAAAATCAATATCATTTGCTAGAACTGTATTGCATTGTCGTTTATACAAATCTTCCTTGTGGAGCATATCATCAAAATACTCATCCATCTTGGCAAATTTCTTTTTAAATATTTCTTTATGCTCGTCTAATGCCGTCAGATGTTCAATCAAATAGTTACGATATTCTATCCAATCATTAAACATAGGTGGCAAAACTTTGATCTGAAACATATCGCTTTTTGATAAATGCCTGGTTTGATTTATACCCTTCAATCGCATAACAAGTTTATCCCAAGTATCCCCCTCTAATTCTTGCAAGTAAAACAAAGCGTGGGTTGCTGTTTCGTGATGTAGATTGGATACTCTCATTTGTCTTAATGGTATGCCCTTTCTGTAAAACTCATCATATATCTTACAATAACTCCAGTTGTTATCATGTATTGACTTCCATACATCATGGGCACTCCAATCATATATAGGATAAAAATTATATTGGTCTTTGTGTTTTTTAGCACCCCAAGTAATATGTTTGTAAGTTACTCCACTACCTAACCCTGTTAGTCTTGCAGGACTTTCTTCTGCTCTCATTCCCACAATGTAACAAGCCTTTTGTTTTGGAAAATAATATCGCAATATATTCGCCCACAGAGGATGGAATCTTTCTGTGCCATAATTGTTTTCATGTATGGAGTTTGCTTCTTTTGGTCGCATCCAATCTGCACCCTCTTCCCAACAACGAAGGAAAGGTTCGCCAATGGATGTAGCATTTTTCAAAAGAATAGGTGCTTGAATCCAATATGGCTCTACATCTGAATCATTCATAATTTCTCTTACATGATCAATTACTGACTCCCATTCTGCTTCTTGATCAAGGAATAATACTTTCATTGGAAGTTTGTTTTGTTCTTTTGCAACTATCTTGCACAAATTATAAATTACCGTACTATCTTTACCACCAGAAATACAAACGATTATATTTTCAAACTCTTTAAAGAGATAACGTATTCGATCTAGTGCCGCATCAAAAACATTTTGATCTAAAAATATTCTCATTTAACAAAAATCATTGTTTAAACCATAATGAATTAATGAATCTATTGCTTTTTTTTCATCCCATATATCATCAGAATCCAAAGAAATAGCAACATTCCAACCATCAAATTTATTTTTATTAAAAACTTGATGTGGACTATGAGTATCAAGAATATAAAATGTGCCTGTTTCTAACATTAATTCACTTTTATCTATTCCTCTAACAAATATTCCATTATCAACTCTTATTTTTAAATGATGACTATACCTTGGGTAAGGAGGGTCCATATGTAATGGAGTTCCATTCCTTACGGCTATCCAATGAGGGTCATCTTTTAATTTACCCTTAGTTCTTCCCCATGTCTTCAATCGTGTTGATTTTTGTCTAAATTCATCAGTTTTAAATGCTTTTCTAAGATGTGTTTCAGTTGGAAATATTATTCCTTTTGGTATTTCTATTTTTGTTGAAAAGACCACAGGGTTTGACCTTTGATCCCCAGATAATTTATAATCAAACTTTACATCCATATTAGTCCTCTTGAAATGTTAATGATCGTCTGTTTGTAGTTCCTCTTCTTGGGTCTATAGTACTTTTGCCTATTCTATGGTCAACAAGATTTGGTACATGAATCCAATATTTTAATTTTTTTAATTTTATCCAATCAGCTACCATTGTGTCTGTGCCAGTAGGATTTTCAACTCCATTTTTTGTTTTTGCCCAATGTTCATAATATTCAGATAGAAAATAAGAATACTGATAGGGATAATAGGTACAAAGATTAGCAATAAAATTGTTATCCCATCTGCTACCTATCCTTTGATCTGCTTTTCTCATAGAAAAAAATTGAATTATATTAAATGGGTTCTGACTAATGCAAAAAGATAATTTGTCGTAAAAATTTTTTGTAAGAATTACGTCTTCTTCCATATGAACACATTCATCTTCTCCTGCCATCTTAAAAGCTCTTATAAAAGTATCGAATGGGTCTTTTCTCTCATCCATACAAAATTCTGCTTCTGGAAGATTTACTTTTAAATAATCAATATACTCTTGTCTTTCTGGTACTGCTTTTATTATTATTCTAGGTTTATTCGACATCTTTAGGTTTTCTATTAATTAAAATGACAACATTTTCATTATGTTCCATGCACCAATATTTATATTCTCCTAAATACAGAATGTTGTATAACTTTTTTTTGAACCATTCTTTTTTACCAAAATTATTTATCATATAAACTATTTTTTTAAATAACTCTTTATCTGACCATGTTTGTTTTAAGGAATAATGGTGAGGATTATAAGGCATTGTTTTTGCGAATTTCCATGAAGCATTTTCTAATGCTTCTTGAATCTCATCCATTAATTATTTCCAGATATTTCAAATTGGTGCATACATTTAGGGCATATTACTTGTTGGGTATGAACCTCGTTATTTCCCAAAGAACTTTGTTGCTGTTCAGCATTATAAATATCGTTTTCCGATACTTCATTATAATTAACACTTGGCATATAAGATGGTTGAAAATTTGCTAACATTGAATTATCAAACCCTGTCAAATCTATATCAAAACCAGTATCAGCTAATGATTTCAACTCTGAATGAAGCAAACCCATATCCCAAGATGAATTTTCTGAAATACGATTGTCAGCAATAACAAAAGCTCTTTTCTGTTCTTCAGTCCAACCTTTAGCAGTTAATGTAGGAACCTTGTCCATTTCAAGATTTTGTGCCGCTTGATATCTGGCATGACCTGCAATGATAGTATTATCTTCATCTATGAGAATAGGCATAGTCCAACCCCATTCTTTAATAGAACTCTCTATCTGTTTTATCTGATCATCTGAGTGTACCCTAGAGTTTTTTTCATAGGGTTTGAGTTGTGTAATATCTTTATTTGAAAAATTTTCTGTTGCCCAAGAATCCATAACGACCCCTTTCAGTTGAAAATATGGCTATCTGTAGTCTAAATAATATCGTCTATTTTTTCAACATAAATATGTCTAGAGAGATCATAATGAAATTTACACATACCAATATTACCATATAAACCTTGTTCTCTTATCTTTCGTGTTATTACATTAGTTTCATTTGCTTCAAAATCTCTGTGAACAACAAGTCCCACATCTGCCATATTGTTCCAATGTGCAGAGCCAGACACATCATATAAAGAAGGTGCAGGAATAACCCCATCAATCCTAGCCATCTTGTGAGGATGAGCAACCATCCACATAGTAACTTCATGTGATCTACAAAATTGTTTACAAGATGATATTAAGTTACGAATATGTATATCCTCTCGTACATCTTGATTATCTGCTATCTCATTGTATGGGTCTATAATGATTCCCTGTACCCCATTTTTTATACAAGCAGACCTCATCTTCTTGAGTATCCAATCTATTGTTGGAACTTCATCAGTATTTTCTACAAAGAAAAATTTGTGATCTAAAAAATCTAATGCCCTTGATAATTCTTCTTTAGTCATCCTTTCGTTTATTCCTTGATCAAATGGTTTCTTTATATACTTCTCTGCTAGTCTCCTTATGTGCATAGGTGTAGAATGTTCTGGAGAAAATATAGCAAAATTCCAACCCTCATTCTGTGCTAGATTCATAGCTAATTGGTCAATAAAATTTGATTTACCATGATTGGGAACACCAGTTACAAGATTAAATGTTCCTGTCATTATCTTGTAAATTTCGTCTAACTTTGGGAATCCTGTGGAAAGTGGTTTCTTAATATTGCCATCATAAATATTATAAACATCCTTTCTGAAATCCCTGATAGTATAGACTCCATCAATCGGATAAGGTTTTGCATCATCAACTAATTCTCTTAATTTTGCTATCCCATGATTTACAAGGGTCTCATTTGCATCTTTACAATCTATAGGAAACTCAACATACCAACATTTATCTTTTCCAAATCTGTGAGCTAATTCTAATTCTAATGCTTTCCCACTATCATCATCATCAACAGCAATAATAATCTTTTCTGCTTCTTCTAATTGTGGATGGGATTTTAATGCTTGGAATCTTTTATCCTCTGGTTTATATTTTGCATCAATGGGTGCTCCATCTGGAAGAGAAACAGCATCTATTTGTGCTTCTCTCATTGCCAAAACATCCATTTCTCCCTCTACAAAAACAATAGTATTTTTATCTTGTATGTTATCGAAATTAAAAAGACTTCTTTGAGCACCTTGTACCTGTTTAAATTTTTTATCGAATGCTCTGTATTTAACATTTAAAACTGAGAAATCTTTATAATAAGGGAAAGCAATACATTGTTCTTTTTCTGCTCCAAATGATTGTAAATCATTATATATTTTAAAATGTTCTAAAGTTTCTTTGGATATCCCTCTACTAGAAAACCAAGAGTATGTTTCTGAACTTATTGTTTTTTGTGTTGGTAGCTCTACGACTTTTCTATATTTATTTTCTATCTCGTTACTCCTTTTCTTTCCTTGAAAATTACAATGATGACAATTGAAAACAGCATACTCATAATCTATTGTTACCGATAGACATGGGTCACTCTTATTTCTTCTTGTGTTTGAACATTGAGGACAAGTAGTTTTATAGCTACCTTTCCCATAGGCTCTACAATAGATGCCTAATCCATTTAATTCTGATTTCATTTTTTACCCTGCTATTTGATTTAAATTAATACTTTTTACATTATTGTTTATTTCTTTTACTGTTTCATACCTCCTTTGATTTAACCATGTTGTAGCATGAGGAATATACTTTGTGTCCTTACCATGCATCATCTGTTTATATTTGACAGTTAGAAAATACAATTCTTTTTTGTCAATTTCTTTATCTGTAATCTTAAACCATGTTTCAAATGATTTCCTCTTTGACCCATCTTTTCTTGGATATAGATTCCACCAATTCAAAAATTCTTCACAATATTGTTTATTTCCTACATATATATTTTGTTTATCTCTAATAGTATTGGGTGTTTCTTTTGTCACCCCCAGAGTGTCTATTTTGTCACCCCTGATAAGAACAAATCTATTTGATGTTTGTTTACCATCTTGAGTAAATCTTATTTGTTTTTTAAGTAGACCCATAACAATAAGAGAATCTATTGATCTCATTGCTGTTCTTTCAGTACAAGAACATAATTTTGCTAGATGTTTATATGATGGATAAGAAGAATCATTCTCATCTGAATAATTTGCTAACATCAATAAAATAAGTTTATTAGTACTATTTTGGCAATCTTGTTTAGATGCCCAATTCATTGCATCAAAGCTCATTTTCTTTCCTTTTTCCTTTTAAGGTAGAAAATTATTTTATTCTTTTCAAGATGATTTTTTTTTATTTTGTGTTAAGGTGGTAACATGATTTTAGAATCTGCTTTAATTTGCATGGCATTAAATGTCTATCACGAAACAAGAAATCAATCTTTAGTTTCACAATTAGCTGTTAGTCAAGTAGTCCTTAATAGGGTATACGATGATCGTTATCCAAATTCTGTTTGTGAAGTAGTAAAGCAAGGAATAACGTACAAAAATACCAATAAACCTATTCCCCATAAATGCCAATTCTCTTGGTATTGTGATGGCAAACAAGATAAACCTAAAAACAAAAAAGCATGGGACAAAGCATTAAAGGTTGCTTCTAAAGTTCTACATGGTCGTTTAATTGACCTTACAGAGGGTTCTACACATTACCACGCATATTATGTAAAACCTTCTTGGAAGTACTCTAAGACCAAAATAACACGAATAGAGAGCCATATATTCTATAGATGGGAAAAGAAAAAGAAGAACAACTAGAGTTTATCTTTCAAGATGATGATGTGCCAGATGATGTTCCAGATGAAGAATATCTATTGTACCTTTGGCTTCAACTATCTTCTTGATCTTAATTCTTTCAAATCTTTCTTCTTAGTGCCGCCATCATATTCCCAAGCATATCCTCTGGAGATCATTTCTTCATTTATATTAGTTTGACCACAATAAATCCACCCAAGCATCCTACCATATTTTCCATCTTTTTCTGTTTTGACTTTGAGTTTTTCACACCCATCTAATCTTCTAATAAGAAACTCCTTAGATTCCAACCCCATAACTTTCTCTTCAGCATCTGAAGTACGACTCTCTGGTGCATCTATCCCTGCTAATCTTACTCTTTCTTTCTTGGTAAGACTGAATCCTAAATCAATAACTATGTCTATGGTATCCCCATCTACAACTTTTACTACCTGCTTGATGGCATATTCATACATTATTTATCTTTCTTTTTTGTGAATAGAGATTTTATATAATTGTAAATAGAGATAATTATTTTTTTCGGCATAGACCATATAGGTAGATCAACTATTTTCATTAGTCCCTCCTTTTATGTTTCCTCTTTTTGCAAGTTGATTAAAACCAATAAAAGAAGCCAAAACTCCCATGTTACTCAATACCCAAATCTCGGCAATTCCTGAAAGGTGGTCAATTCTTTCTATAGGAACTAATGGTGTCATTAACACTATAATAAAAGCTGTTACTGTTACAGCAGAGAACCATACCAAATGTCTTTGTTGGTCTTCTTTTTTATCCCTATTCTCTAACAGAACCATACGCTCTTTGATTGCCATCTCTCTATCTGATACTACACCATCTCCGTTAGTATCTGCTTTTTCCCAGATAGAACCTTTTTCAAGTTTTTTTTGCGTCATTCTTCTTTCCTTTCAATTACCATTGGTTTGCAATATGCAGAAAAAGTATTTCTCGTTTGTTTCTGATTATAAAAATTTATTTTCTCAGCATACCAATTGCATTTATCAATACTTCCATATTCTATTGAATCATCATAAATTTCTGTGTTTTCCATAATAACAAGCACAAATAATAAAACTTTCATTTTTTAAAACTATCATTTAAAGAATCTACAACACTATCTATATTTGGTTTTTTTCCATTTGGGTCATATTTACATCTAAACTCCATTGGACATTGCCCTTCAACTACTAACGTATAAGTATTATTTGCTCCTTGATATAAACAAACTTCCTGACCATTCTTAGCTTTCCTTCTTTTATACCTTCTACACGTTACATACTTTGGGTCTTCTCTAATTCCTTTTCTTTTTTCCTGTTCCCAAGTCCAATCCGAAAACTTCTTTAAAAAACAAGTGTAACATTGTTTTATATTCTCCGATTGTGCTAAATATATTAACTTCCCATCAGTACAAATCCACTCAAATGTTTCTTGACCACCTTCTTTACGAACGCATTTATCCCTAGTCTGATACCCACCATCCTCTGTCGAACCCCATAAGGAAGTAGATGAATAGGCCAAGAAGACCCAAGCCAACAGCAAAAACAACGGTAACGGCAACAATGCCAATGACTTTTTCTCTAAACTTTTGTTTATCATATATTTCTTTCTGTCTTCTTTTTCTTATATTACCTTCCATACGAAGTAACTCATCCCATGATGCTGTACCATGTTTGAATTTAATAAATTGTTGCAGTTCATAACGCTGTTCTTCTAGTCTTTTCTTAGCTGTAAATGCTTCTATAGCCTCTTGTTCTATTGAACCTCCATTAAATACTTTACGAAATATAGTTGGGTTCTTAGCAGATTTGTGTGCTGCATCCACATCACTTACAGCACCCATCCATCTGGATAAATCTTGACTCATGGATTCTAAATCACGACCTGCTTGGAAAGCACGTTTAATGCCAGCAAAAGCAGTACTTGCCGTACTAACAGCAACTGATATGCTGATGGGGTCAAACATTTTGTAATACTCTGCTCACATGAGCAAATATTAGCTAGATAGCTATTAAACTTCAGTTATTATAACTGGGTTGACCTGATTTTCCAATATTTTCTTTTTCAATCTATATACTGGTGTCTTTGTTGCCTTAGACTTTACATCTTCAACAACCCATTCAAATCTTCCGACATCAAAATATTTAAAGTCTGCTATGTATGTAGCTATTTTTTTATCATTGATAATTATATCAAATCTAGGTTGCAAAACTAAATCTTTTATTGCCCCCTGTCCTCTTAACAAAGTCAACTCTACATAACGTCCTGCTTCCTTTTTAGAATCGAAAGTAAATCCGTTTACTTTTGTCTTTATGTTTCTATATTTGTTCATGCTCAAACTTTTTTTGTTAATGTCTTGACATTTAATATTATATTGTTAGTATACTATCAATAGAAAAGGAAAACAAATGTCATCTTTTAGAAAGCATAATGTAGACCATTTGTCTGCATCAATGATCAATACTTATGTAGAATGTCCTGCTATTATCATGTTGAAAATAATGGGAATACAAGACGGAGAAGCAGGACCATCTGCTTGGAGAGGAATTGCTGTAGAAGATTCCTTAACAAAATTAGCTTATGACCCAGATATTGATATCAGTACATTATTAAGTAATGCTGATGATAGATACAATGAGTTAACTGATAAAGCAGAAGAAGATCATTCTTTTGAGAAAATAACTAAGGAAAGAAAAGATATACCGCAATTTATCAAATCAGCTTTCCCATTATATAACTCTCTTGGAACTCCAGTAAATCATCAGAAAAGAATTGAATTAAGAACTGATGTTTTTGATATCCCCATTATTGGATATTACGATTTGGAATATGAAGATTCTGTGAGAGATATTAAAACTGGATATGCTCGATCTGGTATTACTAGGGGTCATGCTAGACAATCAAGTCTATATGGAAAAGCATTAAATAAAACTGCTTATGTAGATTATGTAAGCAAATCAAAAGTATCTTCTTTTATGATCACAAATCCAGATACTCACATAAATGAATTTTTAACTATTGCTAAGACTTTGGAAAATGTCTTGTCAATCTCTGATGACATACGAGAATGTTGTCAGTTTATACCATATCCAAATATCGAACATTGGATGTTTGGAACAACAACTAGAGAAGCCGTCAGAAGTATTTGGGGGTAGAAAGGGAAAAATGATACAATTATTAAAAGCTATTGAAGAAGCAAGAAAGAATTTTAAAGAACTAAAAAAGGATGGTAAGAATCCGATGTTCAAAAATAATTTCTCAACTATTACTAATATATTTGATTCTTGCAAATCATCACTTGAGGAGAATGGAATAAATGTTTCTTTTCATACTTATATAAATGAAGTAATGCAGAAAGATGTTCTTGTTCTTACTCTGACTCACATACCAAGTGGAGAAGTAAAAACAAGTCAACTCATTTTAACTGATGATGGAAAGAAGGGTGCCCAAGCAGTTGGAAGTGCCATAACTTACCATCGCAGATATATGTTACAAGCAATGCTGAATTTAGAAGCTGATGGGGAAACTGATGATGATGGAACTAAAGCATCACATACCCCAAGATCAAATGTTACCACTCTGAATGTAGAACCAGAGAAACCAAAGCCAACTAAGAATGATCTAACAGCAGGAAATGTTACTGATGCTGATTTCTCTTATAATGGAGAACCCTATAGAATATGGACTAAAAAAGATAATATCGAATTATTCAATGACGTTAAACCTTGGAGTCAGAGATTGAAAAAACTTCTATCTACTGGAGATAAAGAAAGTTTACAAACTCTAAATGTCAAAGAGGTAGATAGAATATTATCTGAAATAGAATCATATCAGAACAAAGACCAGAAATGGAAGGATAGTGTTACTGATTATATAAAGGGTATATTTGGAGAAACTAAAAGTGCATGAGGTAACTGTAAAAAAGTTATGGAAAGGACAATTCGTTTCTGTAAGGCATAATCAACTTTTAAAAGGAAGTTACTCAGGTGGTCTTATTGTACGACATGATAGGAAAACAATGATTATCTCAGCAGAACTTTGCAAAGAGAAGTATTTAGAAAAGGACAAAATAGGAACTGTTGTTCAATCTAAATATAGTAAGCCTTACATAATAATAGATTTTCGTTGGATTCCAACGGATGAAGAACATAAGCAGGGGGTTCTATTATGATTCCTTTTCGCCCTCTGCTTGTGCCATTAATAAAGGAGTAAAAATGGAATATGATAATAAAAATAGGGGTGTTTTGTTTAAAAATACTGATTCATCTTATTGGGGTAAAATCAATATTGAGGGAGTAGATTTTAAATTAAAAACTATTACCATTGATGATCAAACTCAAGAATTGGTTATAAGTTTAGGCAAATTATTTGTTAATGATGATTTACCAGACCCAAATGACAAAAGACCAAAAATGCGATCATCTATTAATTATAACGATAAGAAAATGGATTTCGCAGGATGGCTTAAACACTCAAAGAAAGGAACTGAGTTTATATCATGTCAAATATCAGAACCATATGTAAAAGATGAAGATAAACAGCAAACAACTGAAGAAAGCACACCTTTTGATGATGAAATACCAATCTAAATTCAAATCAAAAAAACATCTTCAATTTGTTGGGGGGCAACCCTGTTGTGTTTGTCAATCTCAATCAATGATTCAAGTTCATCATCTTTTGAGACCGTGGGATGGAGTAAGGGGGGTAGGACTAAAAGCAAACGATAAGAATGTAATACCCCTTTGTTTCTCTCATCACAATGAATTACATAAACGAGGAAATGAAGAGTCTTTTTTTGAGGAGCAGGGATTTAGTCACTATCATGGAAAAGGAGTTGCTAGAACTTTATGGTACAGTAGTCCTGCAAATGACAGTTACCAACAAGAAATTGATGAGCAATTGTTAGGATGGGCAGACCAAGTAATCAAGGATGATGAAGATGGAAGATAAAGTAATACAAGGTACTTATGCAGATTTTAAAGTAATTAAGACTAGAAAAGTCTTGCAAATGGTTATAGAGATACCCATTGAGAAAGCAGATGAGTTTACTAATAAATTTGGTATGCCTAACCCTTCTGTGGAAAAATGGGTTGCTGTTGCTCATTTAAATACTTCATCCATCCATGATGCTAATGAATATACTAAAATAATACAAATAGCAGGTATATTGTGTACTACTGCTAAATTTGGAGAATTTCTTAATAACAAGTTCAAAACTAAAATAAATGTTAATGATAGTGATGCTATTGCTAATTTGTTAAGAAGTTTCTGTGGTATTAAAAGCAGGACTGATCTTTCTGTAAATGCTGTAGCAAGAAAAGCATTCAATGATCTGAGAATTGAATATCGTAAATGGCTTGAAACATAGAGCAAATACCTTTATAAATACTATATAAATAATTCTTTTTGGATTATTTACCCTGCTCTGCCCTCATCTTACCAATGGGGGCATTTTATTTATGTTTATCTGTTGACAATATATTAATAAATTGTTAATCTAGTAACATAGATAGAGAGAAAAGGAATCATTAAATGTTAACATTCAATAGAAATAATATAATCGAAAGAACTATGGAAGATCAAATTCTTTACGATATCAAGATATTCAAGAAAGAAACAAAAGAAGCAGATCATTGTGATCATAGATTTTTCATAGACTATCTTATAAAGAACTATGATGTAGATGCAAAGCATCAGATTGATTTCAAAATTTATATTACTAAAAAATTAAATAAAGCAGGACTTGTCTTATGAATATTTTTTACTTAGATCACAATCCAAAAAAATGTGCTGAGTATCATTGCGACAAACACGTTGTGAAGATGATACTTGAATATGGTCAGATACTTTCTACTGCTCATAGAATACTTGTAGATAATCAAGTTTCTTTTGCTTTGCCAGATGTAATAGTAAATGACATACCTAGAGGTTTATACAAAAAAGCATTTGTCAATCACCCATCTACTATATGGGCAAGAGAAACAGATAAAAACTATTTGTATCTTTTCAACCTGTGGGAATCTTTATGCCAAGAGTATACTCACAGATATAAGAAAGTGCATCTTACTCAACAAAGACTTGAGTATCATGTGAAACATTTGCCACGAAATATACCACAAGGTAATAAGACTCCCATCCCACAATGTATGCCAGATGATGTCAAATCGTGTCATGGTGTGTCAGCTTACAGAAAATACTACAATATTTATAAAAGCAGATTTGCCAAATGGACTGATAGAGAAATACCAAAATGGTTTAATAAAAAAGAGGGAGCAAATTAATGCTCCCCAAAGTTTGGAAGGAAAATGAATGAAGATAAAATTATTAATAATAATTTTAACATTGTCATCTTGTACTAAGTATATAATCGACCCTAGAGGAAGTAAATACCCAAAAGAAATAGTACGAGATAAAATTGAATGTAAGCAATTAGTCAAAGACAATGTAAATGCTGTTGTACGATTAGTAGATGGCAATATTTATCTGCGAACGTGCTTAACAAATAGAGGTCATTCAATATTAAATTAACTATCTTATGTTAATGGGTTGACATCCTTAACGAATCATGTTACTATGGTAACATAATCAGATAGAAAGGAATCAAAATGAATGATTATGAAATAATAAATAACTTAGAAAAGTTTTCTAATGAAGAGCTAATTCAATTCCATGCGAATGCCTATCATACTAAATGTATGTCTATTGGGCATACAAAAGGTGCAAGAAATGAAAGTGCTATGATAACTTATGCTGAGGAGTTGGGAAGAAGAGGAATTACTGAGATACCAAAAAGAGAAGGTGTCTTCAATGGAGATGGTACTTCCTAAATATTGGGGGGGGGGGTTAATATCCTCCCCTTGACAATCCATTAACATTTGATTAGTATATAAACATAAATATTAGAAAAGGAATCGATTAATGACTACTACTACTTATATATCTAAAGACCATACAAAGGAATACAAAGAAGCTACTAAGGATGATTGCTACAATGATCATGCTTTATACTTTGGATTAAGATGTGGGATTGTTGATATTATCAAAGAATTACAGAAGTATGAGAAAAAAGAAGCATTTGCTATTCCTCAACAAGAATTTGTGACCCATCTTATTGATACGTTTGATGATCTTCTTGCTGATGTAATTCAACCTAAAGAAACTCAATTAGAGAAAGCACTTGAACATCATGAACAACGACATAACATCTGAAACTATAAAAGACTTTCGAGCAAGGAATAGAATAACTCAAGATGAGTTATCTAAAAAACTTGGATACTCTAGGTCAATGATTGCTCAAATAGAAAACAACATGACCGAGATTACACCAAGAACTAAGATACTATTGAAGTATGTTATTGAGGAGGTAGACAATGCAAACCAAAGGACTGATTAGGGAGATACTAAGTGGTATACTTATATTCTCCATGTTATTTACTTGGATGTATATTATTCTAGCAGTTGACGAAGATGCTTGGATATCCATATTAAACAAGTGGTTCTAAATCTTTAAGAGGGGGCAATCCTGCTAATCTGGTCAAACGATCAAATTCATTGCTCCCTTTTTCTGTAAGTATAACTTCTTGAGAATTAGAGTTCTCATGTATTATAATAAATTCACTCTGAATTAATCTATCTAAAAGATACTGATAAGGTTTTCTTCCACACATAACAGCAACCAAAGATCCATATCTTGTTGCTTGTGTCTTAGATAAACCAGTTCTTCTCTTCATTATCTCAATTCAAAGTGTGGTCCATCTATGAAAGGTCTTCTGCCTTGCTTTCTTCTTAGATCAATATAAGCATTCATAGCATCTTCCATAGTTCCGTCCCATTCAGAAATATTATCTATATGCCAACTAGCACCCCATCTAACTTTAATTCCTACTTCATTTGAAGCCTTTTTCATAGCATCAGCAATATTATCATAGTCTACTAAATCCCAAGATGGCTCTCCAGAATCATAAGCCATTAAATCGACAGCATGAGAATACCCATCATCTTGAATTAAGTGCTTACTAGCCATTGTTTGAGATTTCCCAGATTTAAAAAGTTTCTCTTGAGTTGCTAAATCCCTAACCCCAAAAATAACACCAAAATCCACACTTGTATAAGTTATGGCTAATTTTACTGTTTCTATTAATTTTGGGTGTACTCCTACTAATCTCTGAAATGACCTTTGTGATAAATTAAATGCCATTCTATGCTCCTTTTGTTTTATAATACTTACTTACTGCTCTGTTTCCAAACCAGAAAGACATTATTGCCGCAAATAGACCTGCTGTTTGATCATCCCATATTGTATCAAGTGCCATTGTTAGACCCATACCTCCATTGCCCATAAGAGTTAATAATGCTGTTATTTTGATGGCAACGAATAAGCTAAAAAAAGCATAAGTGATAATAGGACGCACACTACCTCGTAATGCGTTAATAAAACCACCTGCATCCACGTCATCATGTTTATATAACCCCTCTGTTTCCTTTATCTCTGCTTCCTTGTCTAATTCTTGAATTTTGAACTCTGATCTCTTTGCCATGAGTTCCATTTCCATCTTCATCCTTTGAAGTTCGTGTTTCTGTTCTTGCCCTCTTTTGAAAAAATTAAGTATCTCTGGAAGAAAACTTGTTCCAAAACCTAATAAACTTCCTAATAGTGTCATCATGTTATTCTGCCTCTGTACAAGAAAAAGATATCCCATATACGCTTACTGCGTTTGTATCCCAAGTTAACTCATTTGTATCCATACGGAATAATCCTTGTGGACTTGCATAAGTAACAGTAGCACCATTTGTTACTGCCGTTTTAATCTTTGGCTCTATTTGAATAGTTGACCCTCCTGATTGATCAACGACAACCATATAAAGTTTTGTTGAAGAACTAGAACCAAGTTGAATGTAGTCTCCTGCCTTAAATGCTGTTGTGCCAGATATAGTCAATATTGTATCTCCAATATCAGCATTTGCTCCTAATGTAACAGAACCAGTTATAGTTCCTGCTGTAATCTTGTTTATTTGTGGGTCTTTAGCATCTTGATCACCTAATAAAAATGTACCCCTTCTACCATGCAATTTTGTAAAAAATGATGTCCATGCAGTAGCTTGAGGTCTTCTCATTGGAGGGAGGGTGAGAACAGCTTTCCACTTAGCATAGGCAAATTCTACTGTTTGTTGACCACCAGTAAAAGGGGATTCAGATATACCTGTTCCTCGTAATATTGACCATTGTTGCGTTACGAAACCAGGTGTTGTTGGCATAGTTAAGGGGTAACTAACAGTCATGACATTCCTTGAGCAAATGCTCCCCCTCTACGTTTCTGATCTACAACTGCTTGTAGTGTAGATTGTTTGATCTGTGGCATCATGTTCATTACCTCTGCTCTAACGGTGTTCTGGATGCCTGTAGCAAAATTTAGGGATTGATTAACAATAGTATTGCCACCACCCCCCTGTGAGCCTCCTAATGCCCCATTAGGAACAATTCTACCCCCTGTATTGGGTACAAACATCTCTGGTCCTCTTTCTCCTACTAAATAAGGCATTCTACCTTGTACTGTTCCACCACCTGCTTTCATACCTATAGCTTTCTTGCCGATATTCATAAATCTACCTGCAATATCTCCACCACTCATTTCTGGTCTAGGCGTAAAACCTGTATAACTTCCAAAAATACTGTTTATAATAGGATTTATTACAGCTAATCTTAAATATGTTCGTATTATTTCAGTAACTAATTGTCTTGAAAAATCCTTAAATGAATCCAATGCTGATTTAGTTCCAGATAAAGCATCAATGAAAGAATTTTCATAAGTAGATGCTAAACTATCGACAACACCTATGTAAACTTGATCAATTTCAGATAATTCTTTTGTAGCTGTTTTTAATTCTTTTATTCTCTTTGTTATTTCTGCTGTAGCTGAAGCATATTGTTTGTCTGTTATTTCTTTTCTCTGATGAAGTTCAAATAATCCCAATTCAATCTGTCTTAATTTTTCAGTTTCTGTTCCTAGATTACTAACAAAATTCCTAGCCGAATCCATTCGACTATTAGTTTTGTCTAATTCTTGATTCAATTTAAATCTTTGCGTTAATAAGGTTGTTATTACATCTAATTGGTCATTATGTAATTTTATATCTTTAGGTAGATTTTCTTGAATAAATTTTCTTAAACCTAATTCTTCTCTAGTTTGCGTTACAATCTTTTCATTTTCTTTTGCTAACTTTGTTCTAATTGCTAAGAATGATGCCTGTTGGTCATCAAAATCTTTTATAACTTTTTGTGCTTTTGCTATTTCTTTAGCATAGAAAGCACTTTGTGCCATATACCCTGCACCTTTTTCAAGAGCTATTCTGTTTGCTTCATTTGCTCTTACAGTTTCTATAGCTGATTTCGTAACTTGTGACATAAAAAAACTTGTTGTAGCAACATTTCCACCTGACAGCAACATACCATTATTAAAACCTTCAATATTTTTTTTCGCTTTTGCAGTGCTTATAGCAAGACGAGCTAATTCATCTGACATCTCTTGAACCGTATCTAATCTTGCAGTAGCTAATCCCAATTCAAGAAATAATTCTCTAACAACTTTAGTTGCCGCTATTGCCTTTCTTGCTAATAAAGTAAATGTAGGAACTAATGTTCGACCTAACTCATCTCCTAATTCTGATACTTCTGCTCTTAATGCTCTTGATGTATTAGCAAAACTATCTGCTGTTTTCATAGCATCACCTTGAGCATCAGTAGTGCCTGCCATAATTAAATTTAATCTAGCTTGTACTTTTGTTGCCGCATCAACATCTTTTGAATTTTTAGTTATCCCCATACGGAATAATTCAGCTTTTAGCTCTGCTTCAGTAATTACTATTCCAAATCTTCTTACAGTTTCGTGATTACCAACTAAAGCACTCTTAAATGCTTCCATTGTATCAACATCACTAGCATTGTTGAATGATGCAACATCAACTGCTAATTTTGTTAGTTTAGTAGAAAGTTTTGCCGCTTCTCCTCTTGCGAATCCTAAAGGAACAAAAGTATCTTGTACTGATGATGCCATACCCTCTAATTCATGAGTTGATCTTCCAACAGCATCTCCGAAAGCAGATAATTCTTGTCTAACGCTTGAAGTAAATTCTTGGAAAACAGCGGCTGACTTCGATCTTAACTCATCAATATTTCCAGAAAATCTCACAAGACCCAAAGTAGCTTTAGCAATTTGTTGAACAACAACTCCTGCTATTGCTATTTTTGCTACACTTGCAATTCTTTTAAATCCACCAGTAGATTTTTTTGTTGTATTATCTACATTTTTTTCAAATTTAGATAATTTCTGATTTACGTCTTTTAAATCAGCTTCAATTCGCAGGACTACTCTATCTATAGTTGCCATTAATCAGGGTACCTTTCCATAAGGTCATCCAACTCATTTTTAGTCATAGGGGCACTAGATTCTCCTGAATGAAATCTCCTGAAACCATCACAAGCACAAGCAAATTCTATCATGGTCATATTCCAAAATTCGTCTGGTGTCATTCTTAGAACCCCTATGCCTGTCTCTAACAGTTCTTTCCAATTAATAACATCAACTCTACTACCCCTTAATACTTTTTTTCTTCATCTCCTGAAGTCAGAGCCATTGAAATTATTTCTCCACAAGCTCGTATAGCATCAACAAAACCTACTTGCCAGATCAAAGCACTTACTTGTTTTTCTGTTATATCTTTTCCACCACCTTTGATAGCTGTGAATATTATATAACTTATCTCAGTAACCTTTAATTCAGCATTTGATATCCTTTCTGCTAATTTTAGAATTGGGATATCTAACGCAGTTTCCATTCTAACTAAGGAATCGAAATTTAACTTACAGTTGTAAGTTTCATCCCCTAGTTTAATCGCTATCTCCCCTCTTAGATGATTTGCCACTTTGTTCTCCTTGTATTGTTTCTACAATATATTCTTCGCCACGATTGGCTACATCAGTTATGGAAACAACCGTATGGGTTTGATCTCCACAACTAAATGTTTTGAGTCCGTCCGTATGGACAGCAGAAGAAAACGCAAATTTTAGTGGGTTTGACGTATGTTGATTTACCTCATGAGTATCTTTATCAACTTTGATTTGAACAATATTCCAAGCCATAATTCACCTCTATGCCGCACTAAATGTTATTGAACCAGATGATTCAAGAGTAACGCTGTATGTTGCTTCCCCATTGTACTCACCACTATATTCTAAACTTGCAATCATAAATGACCCTGCATAAGTTCCCAGATCAGGAACAATTACATTATAACTTTTAAATGTTGATGTTCCATAAGCCGATCTTAATGTTGTTTCTGCTGTTGAGTCTGTAAATACTCCAGATGCAGTAATACTCATAGATTGAATACCACCTGCAGGCAATAACTCTCTAAATGAGCCACTATCCTTGTTGGTAATATCAACTGCTTCATCATTTAGCGTCATAGATGTTGAACGCATCCCACCTACTGTTGTCATTGTACCACTAATATCAATCTTTAATAATAAGGCTTTACCTCTCTGTGCCGCCATTTTAGTTCTCCTTTAGCTATCAAAAACTACAACTCGGAATCGCATGACTCCGTGTCGAGTTATTCCATCAGCTTCGGTTA
>MDTC01136194.1_pt1 | contig 25757 bp, 25 predicted proteins | sample 811181 | NCBI WGS metagenome assembly MDTC01 (sample SAMN05326644, study PRJNA326480) | marine metagenome | isolation source: seawater | place: Pacific Ocean: North | collected 2011
ACGACTGCACGGTCAGCAGCTGGCTGTACCGCATCGTCGTCAACGCCTGCCTGGACCGGCTGCGGCGTAACCGGGTGCACTCCTGCGAGGAACTGGACGAGCAGGCCGGTCCGGCTTCCGACCCGACCGGCCGGCTCGTCACCGCTCTCGTCGTGGAGCGCGCGTTGCTGGGCCTGCCTGTCGAACAGCGAGCGGCGGTCGTCGCAGTCGACATGCAGGGCTACACCGTTGCCGAGACGGCGCTGATGCTCGGTGTGGCCGAGGGCACGGTGAAGAGCCGCTGCTCACGGGCCCGCACCAAACTGGCGGGCGCGCTGGACGGGCTGGCCGCCGGTGCCACCGCCGGATGACCGCAGTCGGCTAGCCTCGAACGGTTCGCAGGAGTCGACGAGCAGCCGGGGGCAGAGATGGACGGTCACGCGGGCCGTGGCCCCGACACTGATCCCCCGGAACTGTCCGCCGCCGTGCTGGCCGACCTGCAGGCCGGTCTGCTCGACGACGCCACCGCGGCCCGCATCCGGCGGCGCGCCCGCGACGATCCCGAGGCCGCGCGCACCCTCTCCCGTCTCGACGCGGTGCGGGGTGAGCTGGCCCGGCTGGGCACCGATGCGTCGTCCGCACCCGTCGCGCCGCCCGACGTCACCGCCCGGGTCGGTGCCGCGTTGCGCGCGGCGTCCAGCACGCCCGGACACCGCATCACCCGGCCCAGCCTCAGCCGTCCCCAGCGGTTGGCGGTCGGCGGCGGTCTGCTCGCCGCCACCGCGGCCGTCGTGATTGGCGCCGTGACCCTCACCCGCGAGCCCGCGCCGTCGTTCCCGGCCGGACCGACCGCCTCGCAGATCAGCGTCGCGCCGGACGACTTCCCGATCCCCGAGACCGAGTTACGCGCGCTGCTCTCTGCGCCGGCGGAGCTGGGCGCCCTGACCGATCCGCAGCGGCTCGCGTCCTGCCTGGCCGGGCTCGGCCACTCCCCCGACGGAGCGGTACTCGGCGCGCGGGGCGACCGGATCGCCGACCGTCCGGCCGTGGTGCTGGTTCTTCCCGACGACGTCCCCGGCCGGGCCACCGCCGTGGTCGTCACCCCCACCTGCAGTGCCGCCGACACCGGCCTGCTCGCGCGACGGAGTCTGAACCTGTCGTGAACCACCGACACCCCCACTGGGCAGGTCCGCGGGAACACCCGGGCATACCCTGTTGTTAGAACCCGTGCCGCAGGCAGAAAGGCTCGCATGACCTCCTCACCCACCATCCATGACGTCATCGTCATCGGCTCCGGTCCGGCCGGTTACACCGCCGCCGTGTACGCCGCGCGCGCTCAGCTCAAGCCCCTGGTCTTCGAGGGCAGCCAGTTCGGCGGCGCGCTGATGACCACCACCGAGGTCGAGAACTACCCCGGCTTCAAAGACGGCATCATGGGTCCCGAACTGATGGATCAGATGCGTGAGCAGGCCCTGCGCTTCGGCGCCGACCTGCGCATGGAAGACGTCGACGCGGTCGACCTGACCGGACCGGTCAAGACCGTCACCGTCGGCGACGAAACCCATCACGCCCGCTCGGTCATCCTGGCCATGGGTGCCGCGGCCCGTCATCTCGGCGTCCCCGGCGAGGACACCCTGCTCGGCATGGGGGTCAGCACCTGCGCCACCTGCGACGGCTTCTTCTTCCGCGACCAGGACATCGCCGTCGTCGGCGGCGGCGACTCGGCCATGGAGGAGGCCACCTTCCTGACCCGCTTCGCCCGCAGCGTCACGCTCATCCACCGCCGCGACGAGTTCCGCGCCTCACGGATCATGCTCGAACGCGCCCAGGCCAACGAGAAGATCACCATCCTGACCAACACGGCCGTCACCGCCATCGAGGGTGACCCCAAGGTCAGCGGCATCCGGTTGCGCAACACGGTCACCGGAGAAGAGTCCGACCTGGCCGTCACCGGCGTGTTCGTCGCCATCGGGCACGACCCGCGCTCCGAGCTGGTCCGCGGCCAGATCGACCTGGACGACGAGGGTTACGTCAAGACCCGCGGGCGGACCACCTACACCTCGGTGGACGGTGTGTTCGCCGCTGGTGACCTGGTGGATCACACCTACCGGCAGGCCATCACCGCAGCCGGCACCGGATGTTCGGCCTCGATCGACGCCGAACGCTGGCTGGCCGACCACGACGAGACACCGACCGCTCCCCCCACCCCGACCACCGCCGACGGCAGCGACTTGATAGGAGCACAGCAATGAGCGATTCCGGCACGGAGGCAGCCACCGTCGCGGTGACCGACGACTCGTTCTCCCAGGACGTGCTGTCCTCGAGCACACCGGTCCTGGTCGACTTCTGGGCCACCTGGTGCGGACCGTGCAAGATGGTCGCCCCGGTCCTGGAGGAGATCGCCTCGGAGAAGGCGGGCTCGTTGACGGTCGCCAAGCTCGACGTCGACGAGAACCCGGCCACCGCGCGGGACTTCCAGGTGGTGTCGATCCCGACGATGATCTTGTTCAAGGACGGTGAGCCGGTCAAGCGCATCGTCGGCGCCAAGGGCAAGGCCGCGCTGCTGCGCGAGCTCGCTGACCTGGTCTGACAGTGGGCTGAGCGGCGGCGCCGGCGGCCGCCGCGGTCCGGAACAACGCGCCGACGTTTTCCGGATTGCGCTGCTCTTCTGAGACAATGGCGGCTATGTCGAGCTTGCGTCGCGGTGACCGCGGGGGTGCGGTCACCGAGATCCGGGCCGCGTTGGCGGCCCTGGGCATGATCGACAATCCCGACGACGATCTGACCACCGGCAGGCACGTCGCGGTCGACGTCTTCGACGATGACCTCGACCACTCCGTGCGCGCGTTCCAGCAGCATCGCGGCCTGCTGGTGGACGGCATCGTCGGTGAAGCCACCTACCGAGCGCTGAAGGAGGCGTCCTACCGCCTCGGTGCCCGCACCCTCAACCACCAGTTCGGCGCACCGATGTACGGCGACGACGTGGCGACGTTGCAGGCGCGCCTGCAGGACCTCGGTTTCTACACCGGCTTGGTGGACGGTCACTTCGGTCTGCAGACGCACAATGCGCTGTCGTCCTATCAGCGTGAGTACGGGTTGTATCCCGATGGCATCTGTGGCCCGGAAACGTTGCGGTCCTTGTACTTTCTGGGCTCGCGGGTGACCGGTGGTTCGCCGCACGCCATCCGCGAGGAGGAGTTGGTGCGCAGCTCCGGGCCCCGCTTGTCCGGCAAGCGGATCATCATCGATCCGGGTCGCGGCGGTGATGACCACGGGCTCATCATGAACGGGCCCGCCGGCCCCATCAGCGAAGCAGACATCTTGTGGGACTTGGCCAGTCGACTCGAGGGCCGGATGACGGCGATCGGCATGGAGACGTTTCTGTCCCGGCCGGCGCACCGCTCCCCGACTGACGCCGAGCGCGCCGGCACCGCCAACACCGTCGGCGCCGATCTGATGATCAGCTTGCGCTGCGCGACGCAACCCAGTCCGGCAGCCAACGGCGTGGCGTCCTTCCATTTCGGTAACTCGCACGGCTCGGTGTCCACGATCGGACGCAACCTCGCCGATTTCATCCAGCGAGAGGTCGTGGCGCGCACCGGGTTACGCGACTGCCGCGTGCACGGCCGGACCTGGGACCTGCTCCGGTTGACCCGGATGCCCACCGTCCAGGTCGACGTCGGTTACGTCACCAATCCCGGCGACCGCGCCACGCTGGTGTCCGCCGAGTCGCGTGATTCCCTCGCCGAGGGCATCCTCGCCGCGGTCAAGCGTCTCTACCTGCTCGGCAAGAACGACCGTCCCACCGGCACGTTCACATTCGCCGAGTTGCTGGCCCACGAACTGTCCGTGGAGCAGGCCCGCCAGGGCTGATCAATGGCGCCGGCGGCAACCGGTTTGTGCTACTCGATCGGTTGAGCCACAACATTCTTCGGGCCGGTTGTCTTACCGGCCGGCGTTGTTCGCAGCCGACAGCCATTTCTGCCCCGCGAGTCTTCGGACCCGGCCGAGACACGACGCCGTTTACCCCTTCGCGCCGCACGAGCCCTCGTCCCAAGACACGTCCTTCCGCCGGGCCGTCGTGCCCCTGAAATTTCGCCGCGGGACCGGGTCAGGCGAATTGCACCGACGATGACCCGCTGCCCGAGCCGACGGTCTGCAGTTGGGCGCTCTGCAGCAGCCGCTCCAGGGCTGCCTCCACATCGGCCTTCCAGCCGAGACCCTGCTCGAGCTCCAAACGCAGCCGGGGGAAATAGGTGTGGTGAGACACGACGACGAAACCGGCGTCGAGGAGCAGGTCGCTGTCGAGCACGCACTGCTCCACCGAGCAGTCCCCCAGGGCTTCCATCACCGGGATGACGTCGGCCGGCCGCTGGGCGGGATCGCTCAGCCCGGCGACCTCCGCGGTCCGCCCGAACGCCTCCAGCGCGCGGACACCGCGCCGCACCAGGTCTGCGACCACGGCAGCGATCAGCGTGCGCGACAACTCCTGCGCTGCCTCGCCCGGGTCGATACCCAACGAGGTCAGTAACACCGCGTCCGCACTGACCGGCCCGGTGGGAAATCGCCCGGCCCGCGGCACCGACCGCGGCGGGGCGTAGAAGACGTACCCCAGGCATGGTTCGTCGCCGGTGTCGGGTACGGGTTCCTCGCCGACCGCGACCTCCTGCATGTCGACGGCCAACTGCCCGCACGAACCCCACTCGAGCATGACCATCGACAGCCACGCTTCCTTCTCGAATTCGGGGTCGGACAGGTGGCCTTCTGCGCCGACGGTGAGCGGGTCGACCTCCCAGTACACGCAGCGCCGTGCATGCTTCGGCAACTGCTCGAAAGCTTCGAGCCGAAGAGGCGTGATGCGAGCGGCCACTACACCCCCGGGTCTTGTCGCCGTTCCGAAATGGACAGTTGCCACTCCAGGATAGAAGGCGCCGGCCGCAGGGAGCCCCGGCGGCCCGGATTCGAGGCGTGGCGCCGGTCCTGAATCCAATTGTGTTGACCGGCAACACGTTTGCCGCGCAGGGTGCGGTGTGTCAGACGAATTCGCCGGGCTGTGTCACAGTGACGTAATTCGCACGGGTGGTAGGTCATCGCGACGACGCGTTCATCAAGTCGACAATGCGCTGCAAGTCGTCGACCGAGCCGAACTCCACCACGATCTTGCCCTTGCGCTTACCCAGACTCACCGTCACCCGGGTGTCGAAGGCCGAGGACAGCTGTTCGGCGACATCCTGCAGACCCGGCATCTGGATCGGCTTACGTCGCGGAGCGGACGGCGGTGCACTCCCATCCCGGTTCGCCAGCGTCACGGCTTCTTCGGTGGCCCGGACCGACAGACCCTCGGCGACGATCCGGGCGGCGAGCTCCTCCTGGACCTCCGGTCCCCCTTCGAGCGACAGCAGAGCCCGCGCGTGCCCCGCGGACAGGACGCCGGCGGCGACCCGGCGCTGCACCGCGATGGGTAGCCGCAGCAGTCGGATCATGTTTGTGATGAGCGGCCGGGACCGTCCGATCCGTGACGCGAGTTCATCGTGGGTGACGCCGAACTCGTCGAGCAACTGCTGATACGCGGCCGCCTCTTCGAGGGGGTTCAGCTGGACGCGATGGATGTTCTCCAGCAGCGCGTCGCGCAGCATGCTGTCATCGGCGGTCTCCCGCACAATCGCCGGAATCGTCGCGACGCCGGCTTCCTGGGCCGCACGCCAGCGGCGCTCCCCCATCACCAACTGATAGCGCGGGGCTCCGGTCGCGTCGCCCGGAGTCGCCGGGGCGGCCCGCACCACGATCGGCTGCATCAAGCCGAATTCGCGGATGGAGTGCACCAGCTCAGCGAGTGACTCCTCGTCGAACACCTGGCGCGGCTGACGCGGGTTGGGCTCGATCTGCGCGGGGTCAATCTCCCGGTAGACCGCACCGGCCGGGTTGGACTCCTCCGGCTGCGGTGTCACCGTCGGTCCCCCGAGCACCACGTCGGCAGCTGCCGATCCCATGCGCGGACCGAAGGTCGACGGTTCGCCGTCCTCCGCTGGGCCCGTCGGGATCAGTGACGCCAGCCCGCGGCCGAGTCCGCTGCGTTTACGCGCCGGGTTGTTCATCGATTACCCCTTCTCCTCACCAAGGATCCACGCCGTTCGACGCTCACCGCGTCTGCCCTCCCGCTCCTCGGTAGGCCAACTCCCGGCTGGCGTCCAGGTAGCTCATCGCTCCCCGCGAGCCGGGGTCGTAATCGATGATCGACATCCCGTAGCCCGGCGCCTCCGACACCTTCACGCTGCGTGGGATCACCGTCTGCAGCACCTTGTCGCCGAAGTGCGCGCGAACATCCATCGCGACTTGGTCCGCCAGCTTGGTCCGTCCGTCGTACATCGTGAGCACGACGGTGGTGACATCGAGGGCCGGATTCAGGTGCGACTTGACCATCTCGATATTGCGAAGCAGCTGCCCCACACCCTCGAGTGCGTAGTACTCGCACTGAATAGGGATGAGCACCTCCGGCGCGGCGACCAAAGCGTTGATGGTGAGCAGACCCAGGGACGGCGGGCAATCGATGAACACGTAGTCGAAGTCGTACTGTTCGAGTTCGGACAGTGCGGTACGCAGGCGTCCTTCCCGAGCGACCATGCTGACCAACTCGATTTCGGCTCCAGCCAGATCAATGGTGGCGGGAATGCAGAACAGCCGTTCATTGTGCGGGCTCTGCTGGACGGCCTCACCGACGTCGATGTCACCGAGGAGCACCTCGTACGACGAGGCCGTGCCGGGACGATGTTCGATGCCCAACGCGGTGCTGGCATTGCCCTGGGGGTCGAGGTCGATGACCAGGACGCGCATCCCTTGCAACGCCAATGCCGACGCGATGTTGACCGCGGTCGTGGTCTTCCCGACGCCGCCCTTCTGATTGGCGATGGTGAACACCCGCTGGCGGGCCGGTCGAGGCAGCTGGCCTTGGGCCGCATGCATCATCCGGACGGCGCGCTCGGCCTCTGCCCCGATCGGCGTATCCACGTCCTGGCTGTCCCAGGTTTCACGTGAAACATCCGTCGGAGCCCCGGTCGGTTCTCCGGGAATCGACGTCACTTGGGGTTCCTTCCCGCCGCCGGCTGCTTCCCTCGCGTCATACTCCGGAACCCTACGACCACGGTTGCGGGCGGGTCCACGTATTGCGCCCCACATCTCTTCACCTTCACATCGGTCATGCCGAGCGACGCCATCGCCCGCGCGTGCTCACGTACCTCATCCTCGGCGCGCTCCCCCTTGATCGCCAGCATGCGACCGCCCGCTCGGAGCAGCGGACAACTCCAGCGCGTCAACTTGTCCAGCGATGCCACGGCGCGAGACACCACGACGTCCACCTCCCCCACCTCGTCGCGGACCGCGCGGTCTTCGGCCCGGCCACGAATCACCACACACTCGATACCGAGCTCATCGACGACTTCTCGCAAGAAGTCGCTCCGCCGCAGGAGCGGTTCGATCAGAGTCATCCGCACGTCTGGACGAGCCAAGGCCAACGGTATCCCGGGCAGGCCTGCTCCACTCCCGATGTCCGCCACCTTCTCGCCGGGATCGAGCATCTCGGCTACCACCGCGCTGTTCAGCACGTGCCGGTCCCACAACCGCACCACTTCACGCGGGCCCAGCAGTCCGCGCTCCACACCAGCTCCCGCCAGGATCTCGGTGTAGCGCACCGCCGCGTCGGCGGCAGCACCGAACACCGCGTCCACCGCGGCGGGTGGCGGCGGAACCTCGGCACGTTTCACGTGAAACATCCTCCGACCGAACGCGCGCTGGACGAACTACATGGCTGTAACTCTCGGGTCAGTCGACCAACACAACAACGCGCCGGGACGGCTCCACACCCTCGCTCTCGCTGTGCACGCCACTGACGGCAGCCACGGCGTCATGCACGATCTTGCGTTCGAAGGGAGTCATCGGGGTCAGCTCCTCGCGCTCCCCGGTTTCCAGCACCCGGCGCGCCACCTTGTCGCCCAACGCTGTCAGCTCCTCGCGCCGACGCTGCCGCCACTGCGCGATATCGAGCATCAACCGACTGCGCTCGCCCGTCTTCTGGTGGACCGCCAGCCGCGTGAGCTCCTGAAGCGCGTCGAGTACCTCGCCCTTACGGCCCACCAACTTCGTCAGGTCGGTTCCGCCGTCGATGCTCACGACCGCCCGGTCCCCCTCGACGTCAAGATCGATGTCTCCGTCGAAGTCGAGCAGATCCAGCAGTTCTTCGAGATAGTCGCCGGCGATCTCGCCTTCGGCCACCAGCGGGTCGTCCAGCTCGTCTCCCCCGTCGGTGCCCGCAGCATCCCCGGCCTCCCCCGCGACGTCACTGTCGTCAGCCGCACTCGTAGCACCGCCGTCGGCCGTGCCGGTGGCTCCGCTGTCGGTGTCGGTGGTTCCGGTGGCGCCGGCATCCTCGACCGTTGCGGCGGCTCCGCCGTCCTGAACTGTCTCGGCGGCTCCGCCGTCCGGTGCGGTCTCGAACTTCGTCATGCGTACCTCTTTCTCATGCGCGCTCGCCTGCGCGTCAACGTTTCCGTTTCTTAGGCCGGGCTCCCGGTTTCGGGGTTCGGTTCACCGCCCCGTTCCGCGCCGCAGACTTGGCCGCGGAGTCGGTCTTCGACCCCGTCGTGCTCTCGCTCGGGTCTACCGTGGCCGCGCCGTTGCTCTCGGGTTCCGTACCGTCGACCGCGGCAGAACCGCTGTCGGCAACAGCCGCCGAATCGGCCTTCTTCTTCCGAGGCTTGGCACCCGGCGCCGGAGCGTTCGCCGCCCGCCGCTCGATCGCCTCGAGCTTCTTCTGCTCTTCTTCCTTCTCGATCTTGCCGAACACGTAGTGCTGCTGACCGAAGGTCCAGATGTTGTTCGCGAACCAGTACAGGATGATCGCCAGAGGCAGGAACGGCCCACCGACCACGACGCCGAGCGGGAAGACGTACAACGCCAACTTGTTCATCAGCGCGGTCTGCGGATTGGCGGCCGCCTCCGGGCTCTGCCGGGCGACCGAGGCGCGGCTGTTGAAGTAGGTGGCGACACCGGCCGCGATCATGATCGGCACACCCACTGCGATCACCGCGGTCCGGCTGAATTCGGTGAACGCCTCCAGACCCGCGGACTGGGTCATGTAGGCCCCCAGCGGAGCCCCGAACAGGTTCGCGTCCAGGAAGTGACGCACATCCTCGGCGCTGAAGAAGTAGTTCGCGAGTTGGGCGTTCTCCTCGACACTCAGGTTGAGATGACCGAACCCGATCCCGCCAGTCCGGTTGAACGACCGCAGCACGTGATAGAGGCCGAGGAACACCGGAATCTGGGCGAGCATCGGCAGGCAACCGAGGATCGGATTGAACCCATGCTCACGCTGCAGCTTCTGCATCTCCAGCGCCATCCGCTGGCGATCCTTGCCGTACTTCTTCTGCAGAGCCTTGATCTGGGGTTGCAGCTCCTGCATCTGCCGGGTCGTGCGGATCTGCCGGACGAACGGCTTGTACAGAATCGCGCGCAGCGTGAACACCAGGAACATCACCGACAGTGCCCACGCGAAGAAGTTCGTGGGACCCAGAAGGAACGCGAAGACCTTGTACCAAACCCACATGATCCCCGACACCGGGTAGTAGATGATGTCGAGGCTGAAGAAATTAAACACGCGGTTGACTCTTCCCTTGGTGGTCCGGGCTGACCCGGTGTTCGGTGACGCCTGCCCGGTTCTCGTCGGTGGCCGCACTGTGGTTGTCCGGTCGACCGTCCCGGTCCGGGATCGGGTCCCATCCTCCGTTATGCCATGGGCCGCACTTGCCCAGGCGCACCAGGGCCAGCCATCCGCCGCGCAGCAAGCCGTACTCGCTCAAAGCGTCGACGGCGTACTGGCTGCAGGTGGGCGTGAACCGACAGGTCGGCAGCCGCAGCGGGGAGATGGTGTGGCGGTAGAGCTGGATGAGAAAGACCAGCGCGCGTACCGGGGCTGATCGCACACTCATGCGCCGGCCCCCGCTCGGGCCGAGATGCGCTCGAGGGCGTTCCGCAATTCCCGTTCGAGCCGGCGCGACAACGCGTGCCGACTCCCGGGAAGCGCCCGGATGACGATCCGGTCGGCGGGGGTCAGATCATCGATGACGGCGCGCGCGACATGGCGCAGCTGCCGGGACACCCGGTGCCGTTGCACCGCATTCCCCACCGCTTTTGAGACGACCAGGCCGATCCGCGGTCCGGGGTCACCGGTCTGGTCAGAACGCAACCGGTATACGACGAGGTCGGGCTGAGCGGCCCGGATCCCCTGACTGACTGTGGCACCGAACTCGGCCGACCGCGTCATCCGGTTCCGAGCCGGAAGCACCGCGTCAGACCTTGGACCGGATCACGCAGTCAGCGAGCGACGGCCCTTGCGGCGCCGGTCCGAGACGATGGCACGCCCGGCGCGGGTGCGCATCCGCAGCCGGAACCCATGCACCCTCGCGCGGCGACGGTTGTTGGGCTGAAAGGTCCGCTTGCCCTTGGCCACGTCAGTCACTCCTTGTTGCGTTTGACCGCCACGCGCCAGCCTGCATGATGTCGGTCATGCCAAGCGCGACGCGGACGGCCGTTGGTAAGCTCGTCACTCTTGCCGGCGCGGTCCCCGGTGGCACCGGGTCGCAGCCGTATCACCACTTGCGGGCGACTGTTCGAGGGTACTGACGAGATTTCGCTCGGTCAAACCTACGGTCAGCGCCCTGATCACTGTCACCGCCATCACACCGGACCCAACTGTCACGATTGTCTGGAACTATTGGGCCAGTGGCGATCTCCGCACCCGACGTCGACATGTTCCCGGCCCTCGGAATGTTGCAGAACTGTTGGCACTCGGAGAGAAAACTGTTAGCTTCTGGCAATGCCGATTCCACACCGGATCGGCGAACGACAACGAAGCGAGGACGCCTCCTCCGCCGCGAGCCCACTGAATGATCTTTTGTGACGCGCTCCGGTGTGGAGCGTTCGCGCCGGTAGACAACACAACGACGACGGGCGTCCCATATCCACAGTCTGTGGATAACTTTGTGGACAATTCGTCTTCGTTCGTCAGGTCGACCCTCGCGTCGGCCGCGAGGGGGTTACGTGTCTGTGAGCGCTGACCCCGACCCCCCCTTCGTCACCATCTGGAACAACGTCGTCACCGAGCTCAACGGCTCACCGGGCGCGGGTGGTCGCACCCTGACCCCACAACAGCGGGCCTGGCTCAAGCTCGTGCAGCCGCTGGTGCTGACCGAGGGCTTCGCTCTGCTGTCGGTGCCCACCCCGTTCGTCCAGAACGAGATCGAACGCCATCTCCGCGAACCGATCGTGGCAGCGCTCAGTCGCCACCTGGGCCAGCGCGTCGAACTCGGTGTCCGGATCGCCGATCCCGCCACCGCGGCCGCCGACGACCCTGGTCGAGACGGACACAACGGGCGGACCAGCGCGGCGTCGACCATGACCGCACTCGATCCGGAATCCATGACAGGCGACGGTGCTGCCGGGACCTCCTTCGAGGACAGCGACGACGATGTCGACGACGACTTGGCTGCACGCGCCAGCGCCGAAGAGAACTGGCCGTCATATTTCGCCAACCGCGCGGCGAACTCCGCCGGCGACGACGCCACGGGTGTCACCCTCAACCGGCGCTACACCTTTGACACGTTCGTCATCGGCGCGTCCAACCGCTTCGCCCACGCGGCGTCACTGGCGATCGCCGAAGCGCCCGCCCGGGCCTACAACCCGCTGTTCATCTGGGGCGAGTCGGGTCTGGGTAAGACCCACCTCCTGCACGCGGCCGGCAATTACGCCCAGCGACTGTTCCCGGGGATGCGGGTCAAGTACGTCTCGACCGAGGAATTCACCAACGACTTCATCAACTCGCTGCGCGATGACCGTCGAGCGTCGTTCAAACGCACCTACCGCGACATCGATGTCCTACTCGTCGACGACATCCAGTTCATCGAGGGCAAAGACGGCATCCAGGAAGAGTTCTTCCACACGTTCAACACCCTGCACAACGCGAACAAGCAGATCGTCATCTCCTCCGACCGGCCGCCGAAGCAATTGGCCACCCTCGAGGACCGGCTGCGAACCCGCTTCGAATGGGGCCTGATCACCGATGTCCAGCCACCGGAGCTGGAGACACGGATCGCCATTCTGCGCAAGAAGGCCCAGATGGACCGCCTCGACGTGCCCGGTGATGTCCTGGAGTTGATCGCCAGCCGCATCGAGCGCAACATCCGCGAACTCGAGGGTGCGCTCATCAGGGTCACCGCGTTCGCCTCTCTGAACAAGACCCCCATCGACAAGTCGCTGGCCGAGATCGTGCTGCGCGATCTCATCTCCGACCCCACCACGATGCAGATCAGCACCGCCGCCATCATGGCCGCCACCGCGGAATACTTCGAGACCAGCGTCGACGAACTGCGAGGGCCGGGCAAGACCCGCGCGTTGGCACAATCCCGCCAGATCGCGATGTATCTGTGCCGCGAACTCACCGACCTGTCCCTGCCCAAGATCGGTCAGGCGTTCGGGCGCGACCACACCACGGTCATGTACGCCGAGAAGAAGATTCGCGCCGAGATGGCCGAACGGCGTGAGGTCTTCGACCACGTCAAAGAGCTCACCACTCGGATCCGCCAGCGCGCCAAGCGCTGAACACGCAGCCTGATCCTTCACCGCACGGCGGCGCCTGCACGCCATCATCGTGGCCTTCGTGGTGTGCCCGCACGCTCCCCCGGTCCACCCATGCGTTCTCCCGGCGGGGCCGCCAGCGCGCCAAGCGGGCCATGCGATGCCGCTGCGGCCGAAAACGACAGAAAAACTTTTGTACCCATGGCCCCATCTGTTACAGCACCTGGCTGTGCACCGCACTGTGCACTACCTGAGGTCAACCGTGTGATTCACTCGACCGGGCGTGCACAACGACAGCGTCGTCCCCAACCCGTCACCAACCGCGCCGCCGACATCCACAGTCTGCGCACAGGGCGAGGACACCGCTGGCCAGCGCCGACGCCATGTTGTCCCCAGTGTGCACAACACCTACTACTGTTACTGATCTCAATACTTCAATTTCTTCTAGAAGAAGCGTCTTGGGGACACCGTGCTCACATGCCTTCCGAAAGCCCTGAGCGTCGCCGATGTCGGCGCGATCGATTAGCTTTCAAGTTGAGACGGAAAGCTCTACGGTGGTTCATCGACAGCCGTTGCGCTTGCTGCACCGCGCCCACCTGGGCGCACCGTGCGGTGGCGGCAAAACCGCTGATTGAGGCTTTATCGGGGTGTGCATCGAAGGGACGCTATGAACGTGGCGACGACAACGGCTGGTCTCACGGATTTGAAATTTCGACTGGCCCGCGAAGACTTCGCCGATGCGGTTGCCTGGGTAGCTCGCAATCTGCCGTCCCGGCCCACGGTCCCGGTGCTGGCCGGCGTGCTGCTCACCGGCACCGACGAGGGTCTGACGATCTCCGGATTCGACTACGAGGTCTCTGCCGAGGTGCAGATTCCAGCCGAGATCGCTTCTCCGGGAGCCGTTTTGGTATCAGGACGGCTGCTCAGCGACATCGTGCGCGCGCTGCCGGCCAAGCCGGTCGACGTCAGCGTGGAGGGCACGCGGGTCGCGTTGAGCTGCGGAAGTGCACGTTTCTCGCTGCCCACCATGGCGGTCGAGGACTACCCGACGCTGCCCACCCTGCCCGACGAGACCGGAGTGGTGTCTTCCGAGCTGTTCGCCGAGGCCATCGGCCAGGTCGCGGTCGCGGCGGGCCGCGACGACACGCTGCCCATGCTGACCGGTATCCGGGTCGAGATCTCCGGCGAGAAGGTGGTTTTGGCCGCCACCGACCGGTTCCGCCTCGCCGTGCGGGAGCTCACCTGGTCCACCGATGCGGCCGGCGTCGAGGCCGCCGTGTTGGTCCCCGCCAAGACGTTGTCCGAAGCAGCCAAGGCCGGCGCTGACGGCGCCGACGTACACCTGTCCCTCGGCTCGGGTCCGGCGGTCGGCAAGGAAGGTCTGCTCGGTATCCGCAGCAAGGGCAAGCGCAGCACGACCCGCCTGCTCGATGCGGAGTTCCCCAAGTTCCGTCAGCTGCTGCCGACCGAACACACCGCGATGGCCACCTTGGGCGTCGCCGAGCTCACCGAAGCCATCAAGCGTGTGGCCCTGGTCGCCGACCGCGGCGCGCAGGTTCGGATGGAATTCGCCGACGGGGTGCTCCGGCTGTCCGCGGGCGCCGACGACGTGGGTCGTGCCGAGGAAGACCTACCCGTGGAATTCGCCGGCGAGCCGCTCACCATCGCGTTCAACCCGACCTATCTGACCGACGGCCTCGGTTCCCTGCACTCCGATCGCGTGACATTCGGGTTCACCACACCGAGTCGTCCGGCGGTGTTGCGTCCGGCCGGCGACGACGACGCCGCAGCGACCGGCGCCGGACCGTTCCCGGCGGCACAGACCGACTATGTCTACCTGTTGATGCCGGTTCGCCTTCCCGGCTGACCGGTGCGAACACACGAAAAGGGGCGTTGACATGCAGCTGGGTCTGGTTGGCCTGGGAAAAATGGGGTTCAACATGCGCGCGCGCCTGCGCGATGGTGGCCACGATGTCGTCGGGTACGACCCCCGGCCCGAAGTATCCGATGTCGCGTCGCTGGAGGAACTGGCAGAGAAGTTGCCCTCTCCCCGGGTCGTCTGGGTGATGGTGCCCTCCGGAACGGTCACCAACGAGACCATCGTAGGTCTGGCCGGGGTGCTCGAGAAGGGCGATCTGGTGATCGACGGCGGCAACTCCCGTTACACCGAGGACCAGCCGCACGCACACCTGTTGGCCAACAAGGGAATTGGCTTCATCGACGCCGGTGTGTCGGGTGGTATCTGGGGGCTGACCGAAGGCTATGGCCTGATGGTGGGCGGTTCGGAGGCCGACGTCGAGCGCGTCATGCCGATCTTCGACACGCTGCGCCCGCCCGGACCCCGCGAGGACGGATTCGTCCATGCCGGCCCGGTCGGTGCGGGTCACTTCGCCAAGATGGTGCACAACGGGGTCGAGTACGCGTTGATGACTGCCTATGCCGAGGGTTACGAGATGCTGGCCGCCGAAGAGCTGGTCCAGAATCCACAGGCGGTCTATCAAGCCTGGACGAACGGCACAGTGGTGCGGTCATGGTTGCAGCAGCTGCTGGCCAAGGCGCTCAAGGAAGACCCGAACCTCGCCGAGATCAGCGGCTATACCGAGGATTCCGGCGAAGGACGCTGGACGGTCGAGGAAGCGATCCGGCTGCGGGTTCCGGTGCCCGGCATCGCCGCGTCGCTGTTCGCGCGGTTCCTGTCCAGACAGGACGACTCCCCCACCATGAAGGCGGTGGCGGCACTGCGCAACCAGTTCGGCGGACACGCGGTGAAGCGAATCAGCGAGTCCGGCTGAGCGAGAAGATCGGTGTACGTCCGCCACCTCGTCCTGACCGATTTCCGGTCGTGGCCGCGAGTCGAGCTCGAGCTCGCTCCGGGGCGGACGGTGTTCGTCGGGCCCAATGGCTTCGGTAAGACCAATCTTGTTGAGGCACTCTGGTATTCAGCGACACTGAACTCTCACCGGGTTGCCACGGACGCTCCGTTGATCCGGGTCGGCGCCGATCGGGCGATCATCTCGACGATCGTGGTCAACGAGGGCCGTGAGTTGGCCGTGGATTTGGACATCACGTCCGGACGGGCGAACAAGGCCAGGCTCAACCGCTCACCGGTCCGATCCGCCCGCGAGGTGCTCGGCGTTCTGCGCGCGGTGTTGTTCGCCCCGGAAGATCTTGCCCTCGTCCGTGGTGACCCGGGAGAACGGCGGCGCTATCTCGACGAGTTGGCCACCACGCGGCGGCCCAGGATCGCCGGGGTCCGCGCGGATTACGACAAAGTGGTGCGTCAGCGCACAGCGTTGCTCAAGACCGCTGCCGGAGCCCGGTTCCGGGGCGATCACAGTGCCCTGGACACCCTGGACGTCTGGGACGGCCACCTCGCCACCCACGGGGCCCAACTGATTGCTGCCCGAATCGATCTGGTCAACGAGCTGGCCCCGGAAGTCGAGAAGGCCTATCAGCTGCTCGCGCCTGCGTCGCGGCCGGCGTCGGTGCGGTACCGCAGCCGCGTCGACGTGGTCGAGCACGAGGCCGCCGCCGGTAACACCGATGTAGAGGTGTTGGAGGCGGCGCTGCTCGACGAGCTGAGCCGGCGCCGGTCCGCCGAACTGGAGCGAGGGGTCTGTCTGGTGGGTCCCCACCGTGACGACCTCGAGCTCAGATTGGGCGACCAGGTCGCCAAAGGGTTCGCCAGCCACGGTGAATCGTGGTCGATGGCACTGTCGTTGAGGTTGGCGTCCTACGAGTTGCTGCGCGCCGAAGGGAGCGATCCGGTGCTGCTCCTCGACGACGTGTTCGCCGAACTGGATACCGCACGGCGCGAGGCCCTGGCGCAGGTCGCCGCATCTGCCGAGCAGGTGTTGGTCACCGCCGCCGTCGCCGAGGACATCCCCGCCGACTGGGACGCGCGGCGCATCGACATCACCATGCGGGACACGGATTCCGGCCGGATCTCGGAGGTGCAGCAGTGAGCGAGGAATCCGAGAACACCGAGGGCGCCCCCGCCGGCCCGCCGGCGCATCTGTCCCATTTGTCGGGCATGGATCTGGTGCGCCGCACCCTCGAGGAGGCCCGGGGCGCGGCGCGCCAGCAGGGGAAGAACGTGGGACACGGCCGCAGCGCCCCGCCGCCGCGGCGGGTCGCCGGTGGCGGGCGACGGCGCTGGTCGGGCCCGGGGCCAGACGGTCGCGACCCACAACTGTTGGGCACTGTCACCAACGAACTGGCCCGCAGCCGCGGATGGTCCAACCGGGTCGCACAAGGGGCGGTGTTCGGCCGGTGGCGGTCAGTGGTCGGTGATCAGATCGCCGCCCACGCCTCCCCGACCTCACTGCACGAGGGTGTGCTGACCGTGTCGGCGGAGTCCACCGCCTGGGCCACCCAGTTGCGAATGGTGCAGTCGCAGCTGCTGGCCAAGATCGCCGCAGCTGTCGGCGACGGTGTCGTGACATCGTTGAAGATCCAGGGACCGGTCGGACCGTCCTGGCAGAAGGGCCGCTACAGCGTGCGCGGCCGCGGTCCCCGCGACACCTACGGGTGAGTTCCGGGCGCTGCGGCTGAGAGCCACCAGGACGCGAGCGCAGAGTTTCCGAGGCGTCAAGACCTATCCTGAATCGAGAAATTCCGTGCACGGCGCGATTAGGTGTGCAGAAACGCCGCCACAGAATCGGTCCTGACGGTCAGTAACGGTAGACTGTACGAAGACCTGCGAGCGGTGCTCGATCGCTTGCCTGCGAAACATCCAAGGAGACGCGTCCAACGTGGCTGCCCAGAAGAAGAATGCTCCGAGCGAGTACGGCGCCGATGCGATCAAGGTCCTCGAAGGACTGGAAGCGGTACGTAAACGTCCGGGTATGTACATCGGTTCCACCGGGGAGCGCGGTCTGCACCACCTGATCTGGGAGGTGGTGGACAACGCCGTCGACGAAGCGATGGCCGGTTTCGCCACCAAGGTCGATGTGCGCATTCTCGAGGACGGCGGCGTCCAGGTCACCGACGACGGCCGCGGTATTCCGGTGGCCATGCACTCCACCGGTATCCCCACCGTCGACGTGGTGATGACCGTGCTGCACGCCGGCGGCAAGTTCGAAGAGGGCGCCTACCAGGTCTCCGGTGGTCTGCACGGTGTCGGTGTGTCGGTCGTCAACGCACTCTCGACGCGGCTGGAAGCCGACATCCGCAAGGACGGCTACGAGTGGTTCCAGACCTACGACAAGTCGGTGCCGGGCACCCTCAAACAGGGTGAGAAGACCAAGAAGACCGGCACCACCATCCGGTTCTGGGCCGATCCGGACATCTTCGAGACCACGGTCTACGACTTCGAGACCATCGCGCGACGACTGCAGGAGATGGCGTTCCTGAACAAGGGACTGACCATCGAGCTCACCGACGAGCGGGTGGCCGCCGAAGAGATCACCGACGAGGTGGTCAGCGACACCGCCGAAGCGCCCAAGACCGCCGAGGAGAAGGCCGCCGAGGCGACCGCCCCGCACAAGGTGAAGCATCGGGTCTTCCACTACCCCGGCGGGTTGACCGACTTCGTCAAACACATCAACCGCACCAAGACCGCAATCCAGCCCAGCATCATCGACTTCGAGGGCAAGGGCGACGGCCACGAGGTCGAGGTCGCGATGCAGTGGAACGCCGGCTATTCCGAATCGGTGCACACGTTCGCCAACACGATCAACACCCACGAGGGCGGTACGCACGAAGAGGGCTTCCGCACCGCGCTCACCTCCGTGGTGAACAAATACGCCAAAGACAAGAAGCTGCTCAAGGAAAAAGACGCCAACCTCACCGGCGACGACATCCGGGAAGGGCTGGCCGCGGTCATCTCGGTGAAGGTCTCCCAGCCGCAGTTCGAGGGTCAGACCAAGACCAAGCTCGGCAACACCGAGGTGAAGTCCTTTGTCCAGCGGATCTGCAACGAGCAGCTCAGCCACTGGTTCGAAGCCAACCCCGCCGAGGCGAAAACCGTCGTGAACAAAGCGGTTTCGTCGGCCCAGGCGCGGCTGGCCGCCCGCAAGGCGCGCGAGCTGGTGCGACGGAAGAGCGCCACCGACATCGGTGGTCTGCCCGGCAAGCTGGCCGACTGCCGTTCCACCGATCCCCGGAAGTCGGAACTGTATGTGGTGGAGGGCGATTCCGCCGGCGGCTCGGCCAAGAGCGGCCGCGACTCGATGTTCCAGGCGATTCTTCCGTTGCGCGGCAAGATCATCAACGTCGAGAAAGCCCGCATCGATCGCGTGCTGAAGAATACTGAGGTCCAAGCGATCATCACCGCGCTGGGCACCGGCATCCACGACGAGTTCGACCTCGCCAAGCTGCGCTACCACAAGATCGTGCTGATGGCCGACGCCGATGTGGACGGCCAGCACATCTCGACGTTGCTGCTGACGCTGTTGTTCCGGTTCATGAAGCCACTGGTCGAAAACGGGCACATCTTCCTGGCGGCGCCGCCGCTCTACAAGCTCAAGTGGCAGCGCAGCGAGCCGGAGTTCGCCTATTCCGATCGCGAGCGCGATGGTCTGCTCAAAGCCGGTCGCGAGGCCGGCAAGAAGATCAACGTCGACGACGGTATCCAGCGCTACAAGGGTCTCGGCGAGATGGATGCCAAAGAACTGTGGGAGACCACGATGGATCCGTCGGTGCGGGTGCTGCGCCAGGTCACCCTCGACGACGCGGCGGCCGCCGACGAACTGTTCTCCATCCTGATGGGCGAGGACGTCGAAGCACGCCGCAGCTTCATCACCCGTAATGCCAAAGACGTTCGCTTCCTTGACGTTTAGTTACTGATTCTGCGATAGGGCCAGGAAAACTCTATGACTGACACCACGTTGCCTCCCGGCGACGAAGCCGGCGACCGCATCGAACCGGTCGACATCCAGCAGGAGATGCAGCGCAGCTACATCGACTATGCGATGAGCGTCATCGTCGGGCGTGCGCTGCCCGAGGTTCGGGACGGTCTCAAGCCGGTGCACCGCCGGGTGCTCTACGCGATGTTCGACTCCGGGTTCCGGCCCGACCGGTCCCACGCGAAGTCGGCCCGCTCGGTGGCCGAGACGATGGGTAACTACCACCCGCACGGCGACGCCTCGATCTACGACACCTTGGTGCGCATGGCGCAGCCGTGGTCGCTGCGCTATCCCCTGGTGGACGGGCAGGGCAACTTCGGTTCGCCGGGCAACGATCCACCAGCCGCGATGAGGTACACCGAGGCGCGGCTGACTCCCCTGGCGATGGAGATGCTGCGCGAAATCGACGAGGAGACAGTCGATTTCGTCCCGAACTACGACGGTCGGGTGCAGGAGCCGACGGTTCTGCCGAGCCGGTTCCCGAACCTGCTGGCCAATGGTTCCGGTGGTATCGCCGTCGGCATGGCCACCAACATCCCGCCGCACAACCTCGGCGAGCTTGCCGAGGCGGTGTACTGGTGCCTGGACAATCACGAGGCCGACGAGGAAGCCACCCTGGCCGCGGTCTGCGAGCGCGTCAAGGGTCCGGACTTCCCCACCCACGGCCTGATCGTCGGGTCCCAGGGCATCGAGGACACCTACAAGACCGGGCGCGGTTCGATCCGGATGCGTGGCGTGGTGGAGATCGAGGAGGACTCGCGAGGTCGCACCGCGATCGTCATCACCGAGTTGCCTTATCAGGTCAACCACGACAACTTCATCACCTCGATAGCCGAGCAGGTTCGCGACGGCAAGATGGCCGGGATCTCCAACATCGAGGACCAGTCCAGCGACCGGGTGGGTCTGCGCATCGTCGTCGAGATCAAGCGCGACGCGGTGGCCAAGGTGGTGCTGAACAACCTCTACAAGCACACGCAGCTGCAGACCAGCTTCGGCGCGAACATGCTCTCGATCGTCGACGGCGTCCCGCGCACCCTGCGCCTGGACCAGATGATCCGCCATTACGTCAATCACCAACTCGACGTCATCATCCGGCGGACCACCTACCGGCTGCGGAAGGCCAACGAACGGGCCCACATCCTGCGCGGCCTGGTCAAGGCGCTCGACGCGCTCGACGAGGTGATCGCGCTGATCCGGGCCTCGGAGAGCGCCGACGTCGCTCGCACCGGCTTGATGGAACTCCTCGACGTCGACGAGATCCAGGCCCAGGCCATCCTGGACATGCAGCTGCGCCGGCTGGCCGCGCTGGAACGCCAGCGCATCGTCGACGATCTGGCCAAGATCGAGGCCGAGATCGCCGACCTCGAGGACATCCTGGCCAAGCCGGAACGGCAGCGGGCCATCGTGCGCGACGAACTCAAGGAGATCGTCGACAAGCACGGCGACGCGCGCCGCACCCGGATCATCCCGGCCGACGGGGACGTCGCCGACGAGGACCTGATCGCCCGCGAAGAGGTGGTCGTCACGATCACCGAGACCGGTTACGCCAAGCGGACCAAGTCCGACCTGTACCGCAGCCAGAAGCGCGGCGGCAAGGGTGTGCAGGGCGCCGGCCTCAAGCAGGACGACATCGTCAACCACTTCTTCGTCTGCTCCACCCACGACTGGATCCTGTTCTTCACCACGCAGGGCCGGGTGTACCGGGCCAAGGCTTATGACCTGCCCGAGGCGTCGCGCACCGCGCGGGGCCAGCACGTGGCCAACCTGCTGGCGTTCCAGCCCGAGGAGCGCATCGCCCAGGTCATCCAGCTCAAGAGCTACGAAGACGCGCCCTATCTGGTACTGGCCACCCGCAACGGGCTGGTGAAGAAGTCGAAGCTCACCGACTTCGACTCCAACCGGTCCGGCGGCATCGTCGCGGTGAACCTTCGCGACGGCGACGAGCTGGTCGGTGCGGTCCTGTGCTCCGCGGACGACGACCTGCTGCTGGTGTCGGCCAAGGGTCAGTCGATCCGCTTCTCGGCCACCGATGAGGTGTTGCGCCCGATGGGGCGGGCCACCTCAGGTGTGCAGGGGATGCGATTCAACACCGACGACGCCCTGCTGTCGCTCAATGTGGTCCGCGACGACACGTATCTGCTGGTGGCGACATCGGGCGGGTACGCCAAGCGCACCGCGATCGAGGAGTACCCGGTGCAGGGCCGCGGCGGCAAGGGTGTGCTGACGATCCAGTTCGATCGACGGCGTGGCACGCTGGTCGGAGCGCTGATCGTCGACAACGACACCGAGCTGTACGCCATCACCTCCGGTGGTGGGGTCATCCGCACCGGTGCTCGACAGGTCCGTAAAGCCGGGCGCCAGACCAAGGGCGTTCGCTTGATGAACCTGGGTGAGGGCGACACACTGATCGCGATCGCGCGCAACGCCGAAGCCGGCGACAGCACCGACGAGGTCAACACCGACCCGGGCGCGCCGACCAGTGAGGAGTCGTAGGTGAGCTCACCCAACGAGCCGGGTTCTGCTCATGACGCAGGGTCGTCGGGCGGCCAGGCGCCGCGCGGCGGGCCGCAGCAGTCGGGATCCTCGCCGGCGCACGTGGCCGAACCCGGCGACGTCCCGCCCTGGCAGCGGGGGCCCGCAGCCCGCGCTCGCCAGCAGCAGACACCGGACGGTTCAGCCGGCGAGGCCCGGCGCGGCGCCGGGCAGCAAGGCCTCGATGCGCGGTTGAACCGCTTCATCGCGGGCGGTTCCCCGGCCGAGGGCGACACCACCTCCCGCAATGAGCGCACCGACACGATCCGACCCGACAGTGCCAGGCCGGACACTTCCAGACCGGACAGTGCCCGACCGGAGGCCGGCCGTGCCGATGGTGCGAGACCCGAGGCCGCCCGTCCGGAGTCGCGGCCCGAAGGTCCCCGACCTGAAGCCGGGCGTCCCGACGCGGGTCGACCCGACGGCAACCGCACCGAGCAGGCCGCCCGGCCGGAGGGTGGCAAGTACAACAGCGAGCTGCCCGACCTCTCCGGTCCGATGCCGCGCCCGGCGCAGCAGCGCAAGCCGGCCGAGCGCCCCGGCGGTGAGCAGCGCCCGCCACAGCCGAACAAGGGCGTGCAGGTCGCGACCCGTCAGCACAAGGGGCCCGTGCGGGCCAGCATGCAGATCCGCCGCATCGACCCGTGGAGCACGCTGAAGGTGTCGCTGCTGTTGTCGGTGGCGTTGTTCTTCGTGTGGATGATCGCCGTGGCGTTCCTGTATCTGGTCCTCGGCGGAATGGGTGTCTGGACGAAGCTGAACAGCAACGTCGGTGACCTGCTGACAAGCGCCAGCGGCGCCTCCGGCGGTGAGCTGGTGTCCAGCGGCACGATCTTCGGCGGCGCGGCACTGATCGGCTTGGTCAACATCGTGCTGCTGACGGCGGCAGCCACGATCGGCGCGTTCATCTACAACCTGACCACCGACCTGGTGGGTGGTGTCGAGGTGACCCTCGCCGATCGCGACTGACGGTTTGGGAGACAGCGACACCGTACGGTAATCTCGTCGCTCGGCCCGTGTGGTGCACGGGGCTATAGCTCAGGCGGTTAGAGCGCTTCGCTGATAACGAAGAGGTCGGAGGTTCGAGTCCTCCTAGCCCCACGGAAAGGTTCACATCGATGAAGTTGGTGTTCCTGCTCGCAGCCGGCGTCGCTGTGGCCGCCGCCGTGGTGTGGCGGACCCAGCACGAACCCGAGGTGTGGCACACCTTGCCGGGCCGCCTCGCCGATGTTCCTTCCTGATCGGGGGCCTTAGCTCAGTTGGTAGAGCGCTGCCTTTGCAAGGCAGATGTCAGGAGTTCGAATCTCCTAGGCTCCACAAGTGCGTCAGCATTCGACGACGTTGAGGGCAAGCCCGCCCAGTGACGTCTCCTTGTACTTCTCGGCCATGTCGGCCCCGGTGTCGCGCATCGTCTTGATTGCGGTGTCCAGGCTGACGTGGTGGATGCCGTCGCCGCGCAACGCCATCCGCGCGGCGGTGATCGCCTTGACCGAGGCCACGGCGTTGCGTTCGATACACGGGATCTGCACCAGGCCGCCGACGGGATCGCAGGTCAGCCCGAGGTTGTGCTCGATGCCGATCTCGGCGGCGTTCTCGACCTGGGCAGGCGTGCCGCCCAGTACCGCCGCCAGCCCGGCGGCCGCCATCGAGCACGCCGAGCCCACCTCCCCCTGGCAGCCGACCTCCGCGCCGGAGATCGAGGCGTTCGTCTTGAACAACTGACCGATGGCCGCGGCGGTGAGCAGGAATTCGACGACGCCGTCCTCGGAGGCGTCCGGGACGAAGCGCCAGTAGTAGTGCAGCACAGCGGGAATGATGCCGGCGGCGCCGTTGGTGGGTGCGGTGACGACCCGGCCCCCTGCGGCGTTCTCCTCGTTCACCGCGAGCGCGAACACGGTCACCCAGTCCATCGCGTACAGCGGATCGGTCGGATCCGCCTCGAGTGCCTGGGCCAGCGCCGGTGCCCGGCGACGGACCCGCAGCCCGCCGGGCAACACACCCTCGGCGCGCAGCCCGTTGTCCACGCACTCGCGCATCACCGCCCAGATGCGCAGCAGGCCCTCGCGGAGCTCCCCGTGACCGAGGGCGGCTTCGTTGCGGGCCATGATCTCGGCGATCCGACAGTCGTTCGCGACGGCGAGCCCCACCAACTCCGCGCCGGTGGTGAACGGGTGCGGCACGGCCGGCGTGGCGGCAGTCGTCTCTCCTTCGGCGAGGACGAACCCGCCGCCCACCGAGTAGTACACCCTGTGCAGCAGCTCTCCCCCGTCCTCGGCGAACGCGGTGAACACCATGCCGTTGCTGTGGAATTCCATGGCGCGCAACGACAGAACGATATCTGCGGCCGGATCGAACTCGATCGGGTGTTCCCCGGCCAGCCGCAGCCGCCGGTCTGCGCGGATGGCGTCGACGCGGCTGCGCGCCTCGGCGGGGTCGACGGTCTCGGGGGCGGAACCCTCGAGGCCGAGCAGGACCGCGCCGGGGGTGCCGTGCCCGGCGCCGGTCGCGCCGAGGGAGCCGTAGAGCTCGACGCGGATGCGGGCGACGTCGGCGAGCCGACCATCGGCCACCAGCTGGTCGACGAAGCGGTGTGCGGCCCGCATCGGCCCGACGGTGTGCGAACTCGACGGTCCGATACCGACGGAGAACAGATCGAACACCGAGACGGTCATGGTGCGGGACGCGCTACGGCTTGGGGGCGACTTCGACGCTGGGTTCCAGCGCCGACGGCTCCGGCTGGGTGGAACGGCGCACGATCACGAACGCCGCCGCTCCCCCGGCGAGGACGACCGTGCCGACACCAGCGATCAGCAGCGTCCGGCGCCGAGAGCGGCTTCGGCGCGCCTTGGTGAGTGTGTCGGGCAGCTGCGCCACCGCTTCCTGTGCAGCGGCCAGCTCGGCAGCGACGGTCTCCTGCGCCGAACTCAATTCGGCCTTGAGCTGTCTGGCCAGTTCACTGCGCCGGTAACGGTCGCCGACCCAGGCCGCCGACGAGCGGGCCGAATCCACCCCGATTCCGAGCGCTCCCCTGGTGACGTCGACCGGACCGATCGTCGAGTACTTCAACCCGCGGCTCAGTCGCTGACGTGGGGTCAGTCGGAGTTCGGTCTTGGAGCGCATAGTCCACCTCTTTCACACCTGGCGGTGTCGCGCCTATCAGCCTGCCATCTCGCCGAACTCCACGGTGCCCGGTTGGGCCCGGGAGGGGGCGTGGCACACTGACTTCCCGTGACGAGTCCTATTCAGACCGCGACCGCGACCCTGCACACGAACCGGGGCGACATCAAGATCGCCTTGTTCGGTAACCATGCCCCCAAGACCGTGGCCAACTTCGTCGGATTGGCTCAGGGCACCAAGGACTACAGCACCGAGAACGCGTCGGGCGGCTCGTCGGGCCCGTTCTACGACGGCGTCATCTTCCACCGGGTGATCGACGGATTCATGATCCAGGGCGGCGATCCGACGGGTACCGGCCGTGGTGACGCCGGCTACAAGTTCGCCGACGAGTTCCATCCCGAACTGCAGTTCGACAAGCCCTACCTGCTGGCCATGGCCAATGCCGGGCCCGGCACCAACGGCTCGCAGTTCTTCATCACGGTCACCGAGACGCCGCACCTGAACCGTCGGCACACGATCTTCGGTGAGGTCGTCGATCCCGAGTCGCAGAAGGTCGTCGACGCGATCGCCAAGACACCGACCGATCGGGGCGACCGCCCGACGGATCCGGTCGTGATCGAGTCGATCACCATCTCCTAGCGGCTTCGGCGGGGTTGTCGG
>MDTC01182342.1_pt1 | contig 25755 bp, 20 predicted proteins | sample 811181 | NCBI WGS metagenome assembly MDTC01 (sample SAMN05326644, study PRJNA326480) | marine metagenome | isolation source: seawater | place: Pacific Ocean: North | collected 2011
AATCATATTTGATTCATTAAAACTAACTGAAACTGCACAACCATTCTCAACATTAATTTTATCTACATTACAATTTGTAATAAAATTAACACCAAGATTTTCACAGGTTTTAATCATTCCTTGTATAATTTTATTCATACCTCCTTCAGGGTAAAAAGTTCCTTGCTTTAAAGCAGAAAAAGACATTAAACTATACAAAGCAGGCATATTTTTAGCACTCTCTCCTAAAAAAAGCACAGGGAATTCAAGTAAGGTAATTAAATAAGGGTGTTTAAAGTATTTTCTAATATGCTTACTGTATGTGGTAAGCAATTCAAAACTCCTTAGATTCAATATAATTTCTTTAGAAAAAAATTCAAAAAAAGATACACCGGGAGATTTATACATAAAATCAATACCGATTAAGTATTTCTTTTGTGCATCAGCTATAAAATCTTTAAGTTTATCTGAAGCACCCGATTCATATTTTTCAAAAAGAGTACAAACTTCATTAAAATCAGAGGATATTTCTAATTCATCTCTTTGAAATATCATTTTGAATCCAGGATTTAGTTCTAATAAGTTATAAAAATCTTGTGTCTTTAAATCAAATTCATTAAAGAAATTTTCAAATATATCTGGCATCCAATACCAACTTGGCCCCATATCAAAAACATAGCCATTTTCTTTAATCACTCGAGCTCTACCTCCTAATTGATCATTTTTTTCAACAACAGTAACATCCATTTTTGATTTAGCTAAAAATGCTGCGGCACTTAATCCAGAAAAACCACTTCCTATTACTACAACTTTATTTTTCATTATTTAGAAATTCTATTAATTTTTTTACTGCCTTTGATCTATGACTTAATTTTCCCTTTTCAAATTTACTCATTTCTGCAAAAGTTATACTTGTTCCACTTGGAATAAAAATAGGATCGTAACCGAAACCGTTAGAACCTAGAACAGCTTCAGAAATAGATCCCTTACAAGAACCCTCAAAAAAATAACTTTCTCCTTTCAATAACAAAGATATTACCGTACGAAAATTAGCATTTCTATTTTTATTATTTTTTAGATTTAATAGAACTTTGTTTATATTATTTTTAGCATTACAATCTTCTCCAGCATATCTTGCTGAATATACACCTGGTTCTCCGTTCAAAGAATGTATCTCTAAACCTGAATCATCAGAAAAACAATCATAACCAAATTTATCGAACACATATTTAGCCTTTTGATAAGCATTTAGCTTTAAGGTAGGATTTGTTTCTGGCAATTCATCACTACAACCAATATCTTCAAGACTTAATATTTTAATAGAAGAATTGATTAATGATCTAATTTCAGATAGCTTATTTTGATTATTTGTTGCAAATACTAGTTCCATTTTTAAGAATGATGATATGGCTCATTTTTTAAAATTGTGTACCCTCTATATAGCTGTTCTACAAAAAATAACCTAATCATTTGATGAGAAAAAGTCATTTCTGAAAAAGATATTTTTTCATTACAACGATCAATAACTTCTTTTGAAAATCCATATGCCCCACCTACAACAAAAATTATTCTTTTACTTGTCATATTTAATAAACTTTGGATTTTTAAGGCAAACTTTTCTGATGTGTAACGAACACCTTTTGAATCAAGAAGAACAACATAGTCATGTGATTTAATATTATTTAATAATATCTCTCCCTCTATATTTTTTACATTCTTAATCAATCTAGATTTATTTTTTTTTAAGGATGAAAGTTCTATTATCTCAAATTTATTATATCTATTAATTCTTTTAGTATAATTAGCTATTCCCTCTTTTAAATATCCATCTGATGTTTTGCCAATAGTCAGTAAAACAACTTTCATTTTTGTACTTTTGACAAAATTACTAATTTTAGATTTACTAATGTCAAAAAAAAATCTTTATAATTTCATAAAATATGCTATTAAAGAAGATGTTGGAGATGGGGATCACTCTTCATTGGGAAGTATTCCAAGAAACAGCATAAATAAAGCTGAACTATTAGTTAAAGATAAAGGTATAATAGCCGGAATTGATCTTGCAAAAAAAATTTTTGAATACGTCGACACAGATTTATCTTTTAATCAAACATTAAAGGACGGAGACAATGTCAAGAAAGGAGATGTTGCTTTTTATATTGAAGGAAATTCTACCTCAATTTTAACAGCTGAGCGTTTAGTTTTAAATTGTATGCAAAATATGAGTGCCATTGCTACAAAAACAAATTTTATGAACTCATTAGTTGACAATAGTAAATGTAAAATACTTGATACTAGAAAAACAACTCCTCACAATAGAATAATAGAAAAATGGGCTGTAGAAATTGGTGGAGGAGTAAACCATAGATTTGGTCTATATGATGTCATAATGTTAAAAGATAATCACATTGACTTTGCAGGTGGAATAGAAAAAGCTTTTCTTAGAATGAAAAAATATCTAAAAGCAAAAAATAAAAAACTTGATATAATAATTGAAGCTAGAAGTATTAAGGAAGTAAATGACATTATGAAACTTAATGGTATTAAAAGAATACTTTTAGATAATTTTGATATACCCACAACAAAAAAAGCAGTTAAGTTAATTGGAAAAAAAATTGAAATAGAATCTAGCGGAGGTATTAATGAGCAAAATTTAAATGATTATGCTAACTGCGGAGTTGACTATATTTCTTTAGGGTGTTTAACTCATACACTTAAAAATTTTGATTTAAGTCTTAAAGCGATTAAAAATAAATAATATGAAGCACATCAAATTATATAAAAATTTTGCTACAATTATTTTTTATTTACTATCATCTACTACTTACGCAAATACTAATAATGATACAATAAATAACAATATCAAATACAACCCATTATCAAAACCAAATACATATCAAAATGAAGATAATCCAAATTATTGGAAAAATAAACTTCCATACAAAGGTTATTGGCAACAAGATGTACACTACACAATAAATGCAGTCATAGATGAAGAAACAGACATTATAACTGCATCTCAGAATTTGATATACACAAATAATTCCCCGGATAGTCTGAACATTATTTATTTTCATTTGTATCAAAATGCTTTTCAACCTGACTCTTATTTAGATGAGTTATATATTCAAAATAATCAAAATCCTAAATATGGAAAATATGAGCAAAATAAGTTAGGAACAATCATTAGTGACATTACAGTTAATGGTGAAAAAGTACAAACAGAACTTGACAATACTATTTTAAAAGTACATCTCCCAAACTCTCTATATAGTAATTCAAGTATTTCTGTAGATATTGAATTTAAGACATATTTTGATAATGAAGAAGTAAGAAGAAGAATGACTGTTTTTGAATCTTGGGGGTACAAACATTATAACGGTGTTCACTGGTACCCTAGAATTTGTGTTTATGATTCAAAATTTGGATGGACAAAAGATCAGCATCTTGGAAAAGAATTTTATGGCAATTTTGGGACTTTTGATGTTGAACTTGATTTTGCCTCAAACTTCATAGTTGAAGCAACCGGATTCTTAACCAACAGAAATGAAGTGCTTCCTGAAGATCTTAGAAAAAAGCTTGATGTTAAAAATTTTAAAAACAAACAGTGGAATTCTACTCCCTCAATTATAATCCCATATAATAAAAAACAAAGAAAAATATGGAAATTTCATGCTGAAAATGTACATGATTTTGCATTTACAGCAGATCCGACCTATAGAATTGGAGAATCAAAATGGGAAGATAAAATTTGCTATTCTCTTGTTCAGGAACCACACGCAAGCCGTTGGCAAAATGCAGCAGATTTTGGGGCTAAATGCTTACAAGTTTTCTCCGAAGATTTTGGCAGATATGTTTACCACAAAGTTATTGTTGCAGACGCTAGAAGTGGAATGGAGTATCCGATGATTACCTTAGATAGCGGACATGATCCAGGATATAGAGACTTACTAGCTCATGAAATTGGGCACATGTGGTTCTTTGGTCAAGTGGGAAACAATGAGACATACAGAGCTCTATTAGATGAAGGATTTACACAATTTTTAACTTCATGGGCGATGATAAAAATTGACGGTGATTACATGAAAGAACATCAACCATCAAATAATTGGGAAAAAAAATATCTTAAACCCTTAAAAGCTATTGATAGCGAAATTTATAATTCATATATCTATGATGCAACTAAATACAACGATCCAGTAATTTCAAAACATTCAGATTGCTTTGATGGTGCATTAAGACACGGAAATGGCTACAGACATGTTTACTATAAAACTGCAGCTATGCTATATAATTTAGAATATGTTTTAGGAGATAGTTTATTTTTAGCAGCCATGAAAAATTATTTTTCTCAATGGAAAATTGCACACCCATATAATGAAGATTTTAGAAATTCAATTATTCAGTTTACAAAGGTTGATTTAAATTGGTTTTTTGATCAATGGCTTGAGTCAAAAAAAAGAATTGATTATTCAGTAAAACACAAAAAAAATGTTGTTACATTTAAAAGAAAATCAAGAATGGAAATGCCAATAGATTTCACTGTCTTTGCCAAAAATGGAAAAAAATATGACTATCATATACCAAACAAATGGTTTGTGAAAAAAACTAAAGCAGAAATTTTACCAAAATGGCATGCTTGGGATTTACTTTATCCTAGATATACAATTGAGTTAGATTTACCCTCTGGTATTGATAAAGTTATTATTGATCCATCAAATAGATTAGCAGATGCTTATATGCCGGATAATAATTCTAAAATGAATACTAGTGTAGATTTTGATTATTTAATCTGGAATTATCCAGATTGGAAAAACTACGAAATTAAATTTAAGCCTGATGTTTGGTGGAACAATTTAGATGGACTAAAATTAGGTCTAAGTTCATCTGGAGGCTATTTAAATCATCATCATATATACGAAAGTAGTATTTGGTTAAATAGTAAACTATTACAAAACGATAAAAATATATTAGGTAATTCTGATCCATTATCATATAAAATAAATTATAAAACTAATCTTGATAATTTATGGCTTAATAGCAATTTGATTTTTAAAACACAGTTTATTGATGGTTTGTATACAAATTCACTTACTTTAGAAAAATCTGACAAGAAAAAACATAATAAAATATCTATCAGATTTCTTTCTTTGTATAGAAAAAATAATTACAACATTTATTATAATTGGGAAAGGAATAAAAGAAATAATAGAATTGACTTAAAATACGAATACAAATTTGAAGATGGTAATATTAAGTTTGAGATACAATCATCTGCTTTGTCTAGCAATTATGACTATAGTAGCTTTTCAATAACATCAAATCAATCGTACAAAATAAATTACCTGAATGTTAAAACTAGAACTTATTTATTTTTAGGATTGGGTGACAATTGGGCAAATGAAAGTAAAGTATTTCTTTCTGGAGCAAATTATGAACAAAGAATGGGATCAAAATATACAAGAGCAGATGGAATTATTTCCTCTGATTTAACCAATTTATCATACGAGACCAATCATTTTCATTATGCAGGAGGATTAAATTTAAGAGGTTATTCGGGTTATTTAGCTCCGGCTTTTAATCAAGATAGTACAATTAGTAATTTTGAATATTCTGGAACATCTGGAGCATCGATTAATTGTGAAGTGGATTTTTCTTATTTTGTAAAAAGAAAAATTTTGAATATTCCTTTTTCAACATATTTTTTTGCTGATGCAGGAGTTATATCTTCAGAAAATCTGAATAATATTGACTATACTGATTTATTTGATGATGTGAGAGTAGATGCGGGAATAGGTTTAAGCTACAATATATATAAAATTGGTCCTTTTGAGACTATTAAACCTCTAACACTTAGATTAGATTTTCCAATTTTCTTAAATAGACCACCTGCAAATAGTGATTTTATAAAATTAAGATGGTTATTTGGATTAAATAAAGTAATATGATGAAAAAGATTTTGGTTACTGGAGGTGCTGGTTATATTGGAAGTCATACTATTGTAGAATTATTTAAAGCAAACTATGAGCCAATTATAGTTGATAATATGTGTAACAGTGATGAACGAAACATAAGAGGTATTAATAAGATCATTGGCAGAGAAGTAAAACACTATAAAATTGATTGTACAAATGAAAAAAAATTCAGTGAAGTTTTTGAAAGAGAAGGATCAATAAGTGGTGTTATACACTTTGCTGCATTTAAATCAGTAGAAGAATCAGTTCGTAAACCAGAAAAATATTATCACAATAATATAAACTCTTTAAAAATACTACTAAAGTTAATGAAAAAGTATAATGTGAATAACATTATCTTCTCGTCTTCTTGCACAGTATATGGAAATCCTGATAAATTACCAGTAAACGAAAGTACGTACTTTAAAACTGCAGAATCTCCTTATGGTGAAACTAAACAAAAGTGCGAAGAAATTCTTAAAAAATCAGATCTAAATAGTGTTTCTTTAAGATACTTTAATCCAATTGGGTCCCACGAAAGTGGGCTTATTGGAGACTGTTCAGCAGATAAACCTGCTAACTTAATTCCAATAATATGTGAAGTTGCAAAAGGGAAAAGAGATGAGTTAATTATTAATGGAAATGACTATTGTACTCATGATGGCACATGCATAAGAGATTACATTCATGTGGTGGATCTATCAAAAGCTCATGTAAGTGCTTTATCAATTGTTCAAAAAGAGAATAAAAAATATATATTTAATGTAGGTACTGGTAAGGGAACAAGTGTTTTAGAAGCCATTCAAATTTTTGAAAAAGCAAATAATATTAAAATAAAATTCTCAATTGGCAAAAGAAGAAAGGGAGATGTAGAGCAAATATATTCATGCAATAAATTAGTTAAAAAAATATTGAAATGGAAACCAAAAAAAAGTATGAAAGATAGTATGATCAGTGCATGGAATTGGGAAAATAATAAATGAGAAGTAAAGTGAACTTTATTGGAATTGGAGCTCAGAAAGCTGGAACAAGTTGGCTAGCATCTTGCTTAAGTGAACACCCTGAAATATGTATGCATCCTAAAAAAGAAGCACACTATTTCAATAAAAGAACATTTTATTTTAACAGATGGCATTACCAGTATTCATTTAAAAATAAAAATAAAAAAGTTATTGGAGAAATCACTCCTGGATATATGTCTGATGATAAAGTTGCTAAAAGAATTTTTCAATATAATAAATATATGAAAATAATAGCAATTTTAAGAGATCCAACTGACAGATGTATTTCTCAGTACAAAATGGAAATGAGCAGAGGAAGTATTGAAAAAAATTCCGGACTTTGGGATGCGTTTAGCAGAGACCTTCCAAAATATGGACCAATGAAATATAGGGGACTATATAATCTTCATATTAAAAATTTCGAAAAGTACTTTAATAAAAGTCAAATTTTAATTTTAGATTATGAAAATATTTCTAGAAAACCAAATGATTTTTTACAAAAAGTATTCAGTTTTCTAAATGTAGATATGGAATTTGTTCCCAAGGTAATGAATAAAAACATCAAACATAAAAAAGACATTAGAAAAGATATTCAAATTGCCAATAAAGACATTATTAAAATAAGAGAATTTTACTCTAATTTTTAAGCTTTTCTTTTTTCTATTTTCTTCTTAGGGTAAACAATATTATATTTCGGACCTTCTTCAATAATATTTTGAATCATTTCATTTGTAGCCTCTAGTTCTAAGAAATCAAAAATTTCTTTAAGAATTTTTTCTGTATTGTTAGTCAAATCATAAAATGATACTGAATGTGTATACTTATTTCTCTTTAAATCATTGATAATTTTCATGCCCTCAAAATATTCATGAGAAGCTTGCTTTTCACTTTGTCCCGCTCTGTTCATCATGCTACTTATTGCTTTAGCTCTATCTCTTTCAATAGTAATAAATTTTGAATTTAATTTCTTGTAATCATCTATACACATGTCAGAAGTAGGAAAAGGACGTAATAAATGATGTTTTCTATTAATTCCAAAATCAAAATTCACTATTCGATTAACTAAATGACCTAATTTACTAGATTTAGTATTTTGTCTAATCTGTCTATATGCAAGTAATTTATTACCATTCCATTTTTTGCCAATTAATTTTAAAGAGTCCTTAGTTACTGATTCAAACAACATGTTAATTTCTGGGTGTCTTCCAAGCATACTAGCTAAAAGAGTAGTTCCAGTTCTTTGTAACCCAATAACTACCAATAAATTTGACTCTCTTTTAATGTTATTCTTAATAAGATTCATATTTTAACCAAAAATTTTAAAATGTTTTTTAACAAAATTCGACCCTACGAAAGTAGTAAATAGATATAATATTGTTTTAATATTCATACTCGATTTTAAAAAGTATTTTCTGGATAGAGACATATTACCTATCAAATAATAAAATCTAGCAAGTGTACCATTGATTCTCTTGACTGATTTACTAACTAACTTAGGATAAGTGTTAGAATATGTTTTAACTACCTTGAGTGAAAGGTAATAGTCATTTTTCCTATACTTTTCATTTAAAGATAAATTTGAAGATTCAACGTTTCTATGATAAAGAGGTTCAAATATTTCTACAGAATTTCTGTTATGAAATAATTTTAAAATCCAATCGAAATCAACCATACCATATTTCTCTTCAAAGAGAATTTTTTTTAAAGATGAATCAAACATAATACTACCTAAATATGTAAGCTGACCTCCTTTTCGTTTAGAAAGCTTATCTAAAAATGTTTCATTAGTATTATAAATCGCGTACTCTCTTCCTTTAGATTTTTTATTCACTATTTCTGTAGTAATTCCAGTTGTATGATCCAACAAAAAATATCCTGAAGTAATAATAGGTGCTAAATGGATAAAATCCAATAACCTTAAAATTTTATGAGGCATCCATACATCATCATGATCTGCAATACATATGTAATCACCATTACATTTTTTTAATGCTATATTTCTTCCATAATTTGGCCCTCCTGTATTTTGTTTCGTTTTAAAAAAAAGAATATTATTTCTTAATAAAATATCTGTTGTTGAGTCTTTAGAGCAATCATCCACAATAATCAGATTTATATTAAATACCTCACCATTTCCCTTTTGATTAATTATAGAGTTTACAACACTTAAAATAAATTTAGAAGAGTTATAAGTTGTTAATATGACGTCAATTTTTTTCATAATTAAGTATTACAAAAGAAACAAAATGTTAAGCTATAAATTAAAATATCTCTTTCTTAAATCAATTACAAATTTATTTATATCATCTGACAAATTACAATAAAGCACAAAAATTGCAGAAATCAAAAGTACTATGGATGATTTAAAAACAATATTGATAAAAGGTAAATGGAAAACTGGAATTAATGAAAAAGAAATATCGAGAAAAATATAAATCAATAAAAAACCAAAAATGGCATATATTGTTTTTAAACTAAATGGATGCATATTCATTTTTATTTTAATAAGAAACAAACGAACTATATTAAATAAAAAAATTGAAGAAGCAGTTGCAATAGACGCTCCAATAATTCCTTGTACTCCAAATTTAGAAAAGGGATTATTTTCAGGAATTAGAAATAAATTAGTTGCAACAGTAATAACTAATAAAAGTATACTTGTATACAGATCAAATCGATAATACTTAGAATTAGTAATAATAGCTCCATTTACTCCAGTAGAAATATTAAAAAGCTGAGCAATTCCGATAAAAAATACTACCCATTTACCTGCTTTATATTCCTTTGGAAGCATATTAAAAATATCATCAATATTTATCCAAATACAAAGAAAAAAAACACTTCCTACTATTAACTGATTAATAGCTGATTTATAATAAATAGATTGAATTTTTGATAAATTATTTTTTTCCCAAGCATCGGCTATTAAAGGAACAGAAATAGCAATAATAGATTTAGCAGGTACCATTATTGAATTTCCTATGTAAAATGCAATACTATAAAATGCTACTTGTTTAAGTCCATAATCTCCTTTTAACAATGAACCAAGAATCATCATATCAACTCTAGCAACAAGCATAACTGCAGTACTACCAATTAAAACATAAAAACTATATCTAAACATCTCTCTTAAATTTAGAGAAGAAAAAGAAATCGAGAATGAAATTCTTTGTTTAGAATATTGTATTAAAAATAATATTAAAAATTTTAGAATATATCCACTAACATAAATCTTTAAAAAAACAGTAAAATCTATATAACCTATCCAATGTAGAAATAAAACTGACAAACTATATAGTTTTAGAAAAACTTCATTAATAAACACAGGAGTTGCTGCATTCAAAAAAGATCTTGAAATAGAAGTGAGAATTTCATAAAATCCAATAAAAAAAATCAATAAAATCACATAAAAAAAATTATCCTCTAACAATTGACTAGCATTTATTGCAGCTAAAATTTTTTCCTTGAAAAAAATGTAAACTATTAAAGAAAAAAGAAATCCTATAAATGGAGTAAGAAATGAAAGAAAATATAACTGTCCCTTATTTTTAATTGCAGGAAAAAATCTTAAAAACATTTTTGGAGCCCCTAATGTTGTAAAAACTGAAATAACAATAGAATAAGCTAATATTATCTGAAGTAAACCAAGATGCTCTGGAGAATCAATAAAAGTATATGGATAAACAAAAATAGTATTAATAGCACCAATAAGCATACCTATATAAAAGCTTACTGAATTTTTTATACTTTGATTTCTAACTAATCCCATTTTAAATTTTATCTAGAATATCTGCTAATTTATTAGTTAAATTTTTTCTTGAATACTGACTTATCTTATTAGTATCAAATGTTCTATTATTATCTTTTGTGTTAAATAAAGACAATATTTTGCTTTTAATTTGAATCTGATCATAATCAATATAAATACCTGATTTTGTTTTATTGATTAATTTTTCTGAATCACTGTTCTTGGGTCCAAAAGCAAGTATTGGTTTTTTTGAGGCAAAATACTCGAAGATTTTACCAGGATAGTTTCCAATGCCGCTTTTTGAATTAAATAATAGTAACAACAAAATAGATGAATTATTATAACAAGTAATAACCTGTTTATGATTTAAGTATCCTAATAATTTTAATTTAGATTTTAAAATTGGATATGAATGAATCTCATCGATAATATCATTGTCGACTGATCCAGCTAAATGAATTTCTAAATCATTGTTAAAGTTCTTATTTTCTAAGCAAAGTTGATTTAAAGCAAACCATAGATTTTTTGGATTTCTCAGATGATTTATCAAGCCAAAATGACCAATAATAAACTTATCTATTTTTTTATTTCTAAACTTAAAATCTTCCTCATCAAATCCGTTAGTAACTAATTCAACATTTTTTGCTCCTAATTTTTTTAGATCGTTCTGCCAAGTTTCACTAACAGTTAAAGTTAAATTCGATTGCTTAAGAACTTTCTTTTCTAATTTAAAGTGTCTTCTTTTTGCAAAAGATGATAAATGAAAATCATTAAGCAAATCAAGTTTACTCCATGGGTCTCTAAAGTCTGTAATCCATTTTATATGTGGCAGCTTTTTTTTAATACCTAAGCCAATTAAGTGCATTGAATGAGGTGGGCCTGTTGTTATAATATGATTTATCTCTTCTTTCTTAATTTTATCAAGCAGAAAATTGATCGATGGTTTTACCCAAAAAATCTTTGGATCAGGAATAAAAATATTCCCTCTAATCCAGTTTGTTAATTTTACTTTGAAGCTATTTTCTTTCTGTACAATACCTACATTTTGAGCATTAGTAGTTTGTCCAAATATTTTATCTTTTAAAGAGTAAGGCTCCCAAATGTTTTTTTTCCAAACAACTAACTCAGATGAAACATCTTTATTTAAATCAGGATCTTTTATATGAAAATAAGGATTCTCCGGAGTATAAATTATCGGTTTCCAATTAAATTTAGGTAAGTATTTTGAAAATTTCAACCATCTCTGAACTCCTGCTCCTGCCGAAGGAGGCCAATAGTATGTAATAATTAAAACTTTCTTCATTATACTTTAAGTTCCTTGTAGGATACAAAAACCAAAAGTAATAAAAGTATTATAGATGAAGCAAGTGCAACTTTCTCACCAGTCTCAAATGTAGACGGCTCAAATTTAAATTCTATCTTTTTTGTGCCTGCCGGAACAATCATTGCTCTTAAAACATAATTAGCTCTAAAATGAGGGACAATCTTACCATCAATATAAGCGTTCCATCCATTTTTGTAGTAAATTTCTGAAAAGACAGCAAACTGATCAAATTTAGATGGTTTTTTTATTTTATATGTTAAATGATTTGGCTTGTAACTATCTAAATCTAAAGAAATCAAACTTCCATTATCTTTTTTGAGTTTATCAAATTTAAATTTCTTATTGACTACTGCAGTTGTTAATGGATCTATCTTTGCCAAAGAATTTAGTTCGTCATCAGGGCTGTCAACATAAACTATATTATCAATAAATCTTGCATGGCCGAATGGTTTATATTTAACCCGACTAGCAATAAGATTTTTAGGGTTACTATTATCAATTTCCCAACCACAATTGAGCATAGATAATATTTTCTTTTTATTAGGAGTTGGAAGTGGTATCTTAACTTTTTCTCCATTAATAGTAGTATCAAGAGTTGGAACAATATACTTAGAATACAAATCTTGATATCTCATCAATTTCGCAGCACTATATCCCCCGATAGAATTATGGAAAAAAGATGCTCTAGAATCATTAAAAGCTCCATACATTTCAAATACTCTAGATTTTTCTGTATTATTAGTTAATATATCAGTATCGGCTAATGTTTTCTGTATAAGAAATTCATTCTTACTTACATAATTGTTATTATCTTCACTTAAATATCGTTTATTTATAGACCACATATCTCCTATTATTAGTGCACCAATAATTAAAATAGCATATTGTTTCTTTATAACATTTTTCAAGAACAACCATAGTGTAAGTGCTGAAAGTAAAATGAATAGAAAAGAACGCCAAGCATCAGATGTTAAAAGTTCTGTTCTATCAATTATCACAGCATTTGTTAGAGAAGAATCAATCATCATATCATCAGGAGATCGAAAATCAAGAAACAAAGACGGAAGTAAAGTAAATAGTAAAGTAATTCCTCCAGTTATATAAAAAGTTTTCTTTAACTTATCTTTTCTTGAATCAATATCAGAATCGTTAAAAAACTTATTTAATGATAAAAAAGAAATTAAAACAATTCCAAAAGAAGCAATAATCAAGAACCATTGAACTGCTCTAAATTTGTTATACATTGGAAAATAATCAATGAAAAATTGAGAAAACCAGCTTAAGTGATATCCCCAAGATAGCATTACTGATATGATAATCATAGGAAGAATCCAATATTTGTGAATTGATTTATAATAAAGTAATGACAGAACAAAGAGAAAAACAACAATTGCTCCAATGTAAGTTGGTGCCCCTGGACCAAATTTATTATCTTGACTATTTTTATCGCCCCAATAAAGCTGTAAAGAACGATAAAGATCTCTCTGCTTTTCTGGAGGATACTGAGAAAAATTCTCTTGATTTGACACCCAATACTTGTATGAATTGGATTCTTTGTCATCTATAGCTAATGATGTCATTGCTCCCCCTTTAAAATTTGGAATTAATAATGTCATTGTTTCAGAAATTCCATAGCTATATGAAGTAATATAATCATAAGAAAGCCCTTGTCCATTACTGCTATTTTTATCCTTATTTTTAAGTTCGGACTGTCCTCTTTGACTAAGATCGCTATACTCTAAAGTGGTAGCAAAAACTGTATAATTTGTTCCTGCAGCTAAAAGTGCAGCTAAAAGTAAAAAAGTAGATTTTTTAAAAAAGTTATATAAAGTTTTGTTTCTAAATTCTTTAATAAATTGAATAATTGCTATAAATAATAAGATTAATATGGTATAGTAAGTGATTTGATAATGATTTGAATACAATTGTAATGCAACAAATAAAGAGGTAAAAATCACTCCAACTAGCCACTTTTTATTATTGAAAGTATAAAGAACTGATGAAACAATTAAAGGGATATAGCCCATAGCTAAGACTTTTGAAGTATGTCCTGCTGCAATACTTATAAATGGAAAAGAACAAAAAGCAAAGCCACAAGAACCAATAATTGCGACTCGATAATCAACTTTTAAGGATATCAACAATATGTAAAAACCTAAAAGATGAAGAAATAACATATCTGCAGGCCTAGGCAAACCAAGTTTAATAAATTTATCAATATATTTAACTAAGTTATTATCAGATTTCATACCAGTTTGATAGATAGGCATACCAGAAAAACTACTCCCAGTCCAAAGTGTTTGTTCTCCATTGTTTGCCTCTCTATATTCCTTTGACTCTTGACTCATTCCTTTAAACTGAATAATATCTTTCATATTAACAACTTTTCCTTCTAGTACAGGCGAAAAATATATTAATGAAATAGAAACGAAAATACCTACAGTAATAAGGTGAGGTAATATTTTTTTAAAATTTAGTGAGTTATTAATCATATATTTAGTCTTCAATTTCTTCAAAATCTACATATTCTCCAAGATTATCAGTTTTAGATTTTTTAGATGATTCTTCTTTTGAGATAAAATCCTCTTGCTGTTTATAATTGTTATCTTTAGAATTAAAATTTTGAAACTGTTGTTCAAATTTTTTTTTCATTCTATTTGCAAAAAACTTTAGTAAAAAAGGAGCTAGTAATCTTAAAATTATTTTGAAAAAATACAAAAAAATAAAAAACCAAAGTAAAAAATATAATATTTGAGTCATTTATCTACTTAAATATAAATTTCTCTCTGAATATACTTTTGTAAAGTAATCATCTTGCAAATCATCAATAAAATATATTGATTCACCAGTTGATTTCATTTCAGGACCTAATTCTTTATTTACATTTGGAAATTTATTAAATGAAAAAACAGGAACTTTAATAGCATAACCCTTTTTAGTTGGATTAAAATTAAAATCAGAAACTTTGTTGACTCCTAACATTACTTTGGCTGCATAATTTACATACGGCTCATCATATGCCTTAGCAATAAATGGAACGGTTCTAGAAGCTCTAGGATTTGCTTCTATTACATAAACAACTTCATCTTTGATTGCAAATTGAATGTTGATCAATCCAACTGTTTCTAGTGCAACTGCTATTTTATTAGTTATATCAATCATTTGTTTACGAACATTATCACTTAAGTCAAAAGTTGGCAAAACAGCATAAGAATCTCCAGAATGGATACCACATGGCTCAATGTGTTCCATCATTCCTATAATACGAACATCTTTTCCATCACAAATTGCATCTGCCTCTGCTTCAATAGCTTTATCTAAATAATGATCTAATAAAACATGATTTCCAGGAAGATCTTTTAATAAATTGACAATATGATGTTCTAATTCTTCCTCATTAATAACAATTTTCATTCCTTGGCCCCCTAACACATATGAAGGTCGTACTAAAATTGGAAATTTCAAAGTCTTAGAAATTTCAACAGCTTCCTCAGCAGTTTCAGCTACTGCAAATTTTGGATAAGGAATATTATTATCTTTTAACAGTTGAGAAAATCTTCCTCTATCTTCAGCAATATCTAAAGCTTGGTAAGAAGTACCCATAATTTTTATACCGTACCTTTCAAGCTTTTCTGCTAACTTAAGAGCAGTTTGGCCACCAAGCTGTACAATTACTCCGTAAGGTTTTTCAAACAAAATAATATCATAAATATGTTCCCAAAAAACAGGTTCAAAATACAACTTATCAGCAGTATCAAAATCAGTTGAAACAGTTTCTGGATTACAATTAATCATAATAGTTTCAAAACCACTTTCCTTAGATGCCAGCACTCCATGAACACATGAATAATCAAATTCAATTCCTTGACCAATTCTATTTGGACCTGATCCCAAAACAATAATTTTTTTTCTGTCTGATGAAATGCTTTCATTTTCTGCAAAAACATTTTCATTTACTTTTTTAGGCATTTCAAAAGTCGAATAATAATATGGTGTTTTTGCCTCAAACTCTGCTGCACATGTATCAACTAGTTTATATACTCTCTTAATATTTGCTTCGTTTCTACGTTCATACACAGTACTTTCTAAGCAATTTAACAAATGTGCTATTTGTCTGTCAGCATAACCTTTCATTTTAGCTTCAAGTAATAAACTATTTGGAACAGATTCTATATTATACTTTTCAATTTCTTTTTCCAAAACAACCAATTCTTCAATTTGATTTAAAAACCAAAAATCGATCTTGGTGATCTGATGAATTTTTTTAATTGGAATTCCAATTCTCATAGCGTCATATACTCTAAAAATTCTGTCACTACTGGCATGCTTTAACTCATATAGAATTTTATCTTGATCCTTCTCTCCTTTTCCATCTGCCCCTAAACCATTTCTACCAATCTCTAATGACTGACAAGCTTTTTGAAGTGCTTCTTGAAAAGATCTTCCAATGCTCATTACTTCACCAACAGATTTCATTTGAAGACCTAACTGGACATCGGATCCTTTAAACTTATCAAAATTCCAACGAGGTATTTTAACTACAACATAATCTAATGTAGGTTCAAAGCAAGCAGATGTAGTTTTTGTAATCTGGTTATTTAACTCATCTAATGTATATCCAATAGCTAACTTACTCGCAATTTTTGCAATAGGGTAGCCTGTTGCTTTAGATGCAAGCGCAGAAGATCTAGATACTCTTGGGTTTATTTCAATTGCAATAATATCTTCCGATTCATCAGGATTAACTGCAAACTGAACATTACATCCGCCAGCGAAATCACCAATTGATCTCATCATCTTAATTGCCATATCTCTCATTTTTTGATATGTAACATCTGATAATGTCATTGAGGGAGCTATTGTAATAGAATCACCAGTATGAATACCCATTGGATCTAAGTTTTCGATATTACAAATTATAATAACATTGTCGTTAGCATCTCTAAGCAATTCTAACTCATACTCTTTCCATCCAAGGACAGCTTTATCTATTAACACCTCATGTATGGGAGACGCATGAAGACCTTTGGATAATAAATCTTCAAACTCATTATTTGTATGTACAAATGATGCTCCACTTCCTCCCAATGTAAAAGAAGGTCTAATCACAAGTGGAAATCCAAGCTCTTGAGCAATAGCTTTTCCCTCTAAAAAAGAAGTTGCGATCTTAGCTGGAGCAACAGGAATGTCAATTTCATGCATTAGCTTTCTAAATTTCTCTCTATCTTCTGTAATATTAATAGCCTCAATATCAACTCCAATTATCTTAACATTATATTTATCCCATATTCCTTTTTCATCAACATCTATACATAAATTTAATGCAGTCTGCCCTCCCATGGTAGGTAAAACTGCATCAATATGTCTTTCTTCCAATATTTCTACTATTGAAGCTGGAGTTAATGGCTTAAGATAAACATGATCAGCTACAACTTTATCTGTCATTATTGTAGCAGGATTAGAATTAATCAAAGAAACCTCAATACCTTCTTCTCGTAATGATCTAGCAGCTTGAGAACCAGAATAATCAAACTCACAAGCTTGACCAATTACAATCGGACCACTTCCGATTATCAAAATAGATTTTAGTGAATTATCTTTTGCCATATTATTTTTTATTACGTGTTATATTATTGCCCAAATCACTATCTTTTACTAAATATTTCAAGAAAAAATACCTAAAAAAAAGGTGTTGCTAAAGCAACACCTTTTAAATATTTTATCTCAATTCATTATTTATGACCAATTTCATCAGAAACTGTTAATCTCTTTCTTCCTTTCGCTCTTCTTCTGGACAATACTTTTTGTCCATCTGATGTCGACATTCTGTCCATAAAACCATGTTTATTTTTGCGCTTTCTATTTGAAGGCTGAAATGTTCTTTTTGGCATAATTTTTTTTATTTAATCATTGCAAATATAATAGGTTTTAGAATTAATAAGTAATAAAATACAAAATATGTTAATAAAATCTAATTAAAAATAAAATTAGTGTTTATTAATCTAAAAATTGCTGTTTCTCGATTTACTAAAGGAAAATCCCAATAACCTTTGTAATATATAAAAACTGGAATATGTTTTCCAAAAAAATAATCCATCTTCACCTTCACAAAGATATCCAGATCAATTAAAAGATTCTTGTATTTAAACTTATATTCTCTGTATAATACATTCAAATTTTTTTTATCAAAATATGTAATAATATTTTTAACCAATGTTTCATTTACTTCATTTTCACTTAAGCTCTCTTTTAACCTAATTTCAAAAACATAACAATTATAGTTATTAAATAAAGTATCAGAAATAACATAGTCATAATATTTTTGCATTTCTAAATCAAAAATTGCAAGTTTTCTAGATAATCCAGCACTTGACCTCTCAATATTATCTGTTCCTATAGAAAACACAACATTTTTAGCATCTCTCATATTTTTACTTTCGTTTGAAGCCGGAATTTTTGATATATTTAAATCAACAGAGAGAGTGTCTGATGGAAAAAAAACCTCATCAAAAGCTTCAGGTGTATAAAATTTGTATTTTCCACTTCTAGTTAACATCCCATGCTGATCATAAATTGAATCTCTATCAAGAAAAGCATGTTTCCCATTAGAAAAATGATACCCTTTTCTCTTTTGAGAAGCAATTCTATTTCCTTTTTTATCAAGCATAAGTAATTCACTACTATAATTATGTGAATAATATCGTAAGTTCTTAAATCCCATATAAAATGTAGTATCAGTTCTAACATTTTTAACAAAATCTTCTACAGTAAATCCATTTTCATCTGAAAAAATTATCACATCATCCAGTATTACGTTTGGCATCAAAGTATCTTGACTAAAGGTATTGAAAGACTTTAGTAATAAGAAAAATAATATAATTCTCATTTTGCAAATATAAAAAAGTCCGACACTGATGTCGGACTTTTAAGTAATTACACATAAGCCGGATTCTGTTCTATAAATTTATAGTGCTATCATTTATCTAGGACAATAATTACTTATTGCCTCAAGCTACCTACCCCTCAAGAAAAAGCGAGCAACTTTTAAATCCTGATATACATGGTATTGCACCACATAGAGTTTACCTGATTTCACTACAGCCTAACTGTACATACTTTCTGTTGCACTTGTCCATATCTTACGATAGATGGGTGTTACCCATTATGTTGCTCTAAAGTGTCCGGACTTTCCTCTCCAAAAAAATGAAGCGATAGCATCAGTAACTACACGATGCAAAAGTATATATAAGATTGCTAATAATCAAAATTTGTAGTCAAATTCATTACTTTTGCTAAAATGAAATTTAATTTAATCAAAGAAGATAAATTTTGCAATGCAAGATTTGGAGAGATAATTACTGATAATGGAAAATTTAACACTCCTATGTTCATGCCAGTTGGGACAGCGGGAACAGTTAAAGGAATACATAAAAACGAATTAGTTAATGATTCTAAAGCAGAAATTATTCTTGCTAACACTTACCACTTATATTTAAGACCTGGATTAGATGTAATACATAAATCAGGGGGAATCCATAAGTTTATTGGATGGGATAAACCTCTTTTGACTGATAGTGGTGGGTATCAAGTATATTCATTATCAAATAAAAGAAAAATTGAAGAAAAAGGAGTTAAATTTCAATCTCATATTGACGGCAGCTACCATTATTTCACGCCTGAGTACGCTATTGATATTCAGAGAGTTATTGGAGCTGATATTATTATGGCATTTGATGAATGTACTCCTTATCCATGTGATTACAACTACGCAAAAAAATCTATGGAACTAACGCATAGATGGTTAAAAAGATGCTGTAATAGGTTTGATATGACGAAAAATATATATGAAACAAAACAAACTATGTTTCCAATAGTACAAGGAAGTTCATTCAAAGATCTAAGAATTCAGTCAGCAGAGAAGATAGCGAGCTTTGAAAGAGACGGAAACGCTATTGGAGGTCTTTCAGTAGGAGAACCTCATGAAATAATGTATGAAATGACAGAAGTAGTCTGTAAAATATTGCCTAAAAGCAAACCAAGATATTTGATGGGAGTAGGAACTCCTTCAAATCTTCTTGAAAATATATCACTAGGAGTTGATATGTTTGACTGTGTAATGCCTACAAGAAATGCAAGAAATGGAATGCTTTTTACTTCAGAAGGAACAATAAATATTAAAAACAGTAAATGGAAAAATAGTTTTGAAAAATTAGACGAAAATGGGACATCCTTTGTTGATCAAAATTATAGCAAAGCCTACTTACATCATTTATTTAAATCAAACGAAATTTTGGGAAAACAAATTGCTAGTTTGCATAATATTCGTTTTTATTTGTGGTTAATGGAAAAAGCTAGAAATCATATCAAAAAAGGATCATTTTATAAATGGAAAAAAAATATTATAAGAAAAATAGATCATAAGTTATAAATGCTAAAAATTGATTTATACATTATTAAAAAATTCCTCGGAACTTTCTTTTTTACTATATCTTTAATCTTACTTATTGTTATTGTTTTTGATATTTCAGAGAAAATAGATGATTTCTTAGAACATGAAATAGAAACAGAATCGATCGTAAAGTACTATTTGAACTTTATACCTTATTTTGGGAATCTATTTAGTCATCTCTTCATATTTATTTCAGCTATTTTTTTTACTTCAAAAATGGCAAATAACTCTGAAATAATAGCAATGTTAAACAGCGGATTAAGTTACACAAGACTTTTAAGACCTTTTTTAATTTCTTCTGTTTTTTTGTCAGTAATTTCTTTTATACTTAGCAATTTTATAATTCCTCCAACAAATACTTATAGAATTGATTTTGCAAATAAGTACTTTAAAAACAAAGAATACTCAATTGAAAGAAATATTCATATGCAAATTAACCCTGGAGAATATATGTATATGGAAAGCTTTAATACAAATCGATCCGTAGGTTATAAATTTTCTCTTGAAAAAATAAAAAATGGCAAACTAATTTCAAAACTAGTTTCAAATTATATAACATTTGATAGTATAAATGAAAAGTGGATATGCAATCAATATGAACTTAGAAATTTTAATAATAAAGATAAAAGCTTCAAAAAAGGAGAAAAAATAGAGCTTCAATTAAACGTAAAACCGAGTGAATTTACAAAGAAGGCTAATTTAGTTGAAACAATGAATCTATTTAGATTAAATAAATTCATAGAAAAAGAGCAACTAAAAGGAAGTGAATATTTAACATATTACTTAATTGAAAAACATAAAAGAATTGCATTTCCAATTGCAATAATTATTTTAACATTTTTAGCGGTTCCAATTGCAATCAGCAAGCATAGAGGAAAAATTGGAGCACATTTAGGAATTGGAATATTGATGGCATTTTCTTATATACTTTTTATGCAAATAAGTACAACATTTGCTATCAATAGCAACCTTAGCCCAGTCATAGCAGTCTGGATACCCAATATATTTTTCTTAGTAGTTGCAATTATTTTAAATATTGCAGCAAAAAAATAATATTTTATCTAATAAGTTTTTTGTACTTTATTCTTTTTGGTAAAATATCACCATGTCTTTTTTTACGATTTTCTTCATAATCTGAAAATCCTCCCTCAAAATAAACTACTGAACTATCACCTTCAAAAGCTAATATGTGAGTACACACTCTATCTAAAAACCACCTATCATGTGATATTATAACGGCACATCCAGCAAAATTATCTAACCCTTCCTCAAGAGCTCTAAGCGTATTTACATCTAAATCATTGGTTGGTTCATCTAGCAATAATACATTTGCTTCCTTTTTAAGAGTCATAGCTAAATGCAATCTATTTCTTTCTCCACCTGAAAGAAATTTAATTTTTTTATTTTGATCTGATCCATTAAAATTAAACTTTGCAACATATGCTCTAGAATTAACTAATTTTCCTCCCATTTTAATCTGCTCTTGATTATTTGATATTTGTTCCCAAATTGTTTTTTCTTCGTCAATTTCTTTATGTTCTTGATCTACATATGATACATTAACTGTATCCCCTATCTTAAATGTTCCAGAATCTGGGCTTATTTGATTCATGATTAATCGAAACAAAGTAGTTTTTCCAGCTCCATTTGGTCCAATAATACCAACTATACCTGCTTGAGGAAGTTTAAAATTTAAGTCACTAAATAAAATTTTATCACCAAATGATTTACTTACTTCATTTGCATCAATAACATTTGATCCCAATCGAGGTCCAGGCGGAATATATAATTCAATCTTTTCATTTATTTGCAAACTATCTTCTGATAGTAATTTTTCATAATTATTTAAACGAGATTTTGATTTTACTCTTCTTCCTTTTGGAGTCATTCTTACCCATTCAAGTTCTCTTTGTAAAGTTTTTCTTCTTTTACTTTCAGTTTTTTCTTCTTGAGCTAATCTTTTTGTCTTTTGTTCAAGCCATGAAGAGTAATTTCCTTTCCAAGGGATTCCTTCTCCTCGGTCGAGTTCTAAAATCCAACCGGCAACATTATCCAAAAAATATCGATCATGCGTTATAGCAATTACAGTTCCTTTATATTGATCAAGATGTTGCTCTAACCATAAAACTGATTCAGCATCTAAATGATTTGTCGGTTCATCTAAAAGTAAAACATCAGGTTCTTGTAACAACAATCTACATAAAGCAACTCTTCTTTTTTCTCCACCAGATAAAACTGATATTGGGGTGTCAGGCTCAGGACATCTTAATGCATCCATAGCTATATTTAACTTAGTTTCAATATCCCATGCTCCTAATGATTCAATTTTATCTTGAATAATTCCTTGCTGAGTCATTAACTGCTCCATCTTTTCTGAACAATTATAATTTTCTGGCAGTGAAAAAGCTTCATTGATTCTATTGTATTCATCCAAAACATCTATTGTATCTTTCATTCCTTCTTTAACTATTTCAATTACAGTTTTACTTTGATCAAGTTGCGGCTCTTGTTCAAGCATTCCGATTTTCAATCCATCTGTAAAAGTAACTTCTCCAGTATAAGATTTTTCAGTTCCTGCAATTATCTTTAATAGAGTTGATTTTCCAGATCCATTCAATCCAATAATTCCAATCTTTGCACCGAAAAAAAATGAAAGATAAATATCTTTTAAAACTTGCTTATTATTATTTTCAAATGATTTTGATACACCAACCATTGAGAAAATTATTTTTTTATCGTCTGACATAGTTTTTATTTTTAAAAAATGATGTAAGTTGTTATTACTAATTTAAATTATACTTTTTTCCTTGAAATGTATTTCTTTCTTTTAACCTCTTTTCAACTAAATGAATCACTTCAAAATTTTTCAATCCATATTTTGGATAAATCAATAAATTTTTTGGAGATTCACTAAAAAATCTTTCTATAATTATACTCGGATTCAATAGTTCTAAAAAATCAACAACTAAATCAACGTACTCATCTATCTGCATAAATGAAAAAAAATTAGGATCTTTTTTAAACTGATATGCCATCATTGTATGCTTTACTATTTGTAAATGATGAATTTTTAATGTATCAATTGGAAGATTGGAAACTTGAATAGCATGATCTAACATGTCTATCTTTGACTCACCAGGAAGACCTAAAATCAAATGTCCTCCTAAATGTAGTCCTCTATCATTTGCTCTTTTAAATGCATCGATTGCATCAGAGTGTGATTGACATCTATTTATTATATCCAAAGTTCTATCATTTGTAGATTCCAAACCAAATTCTAACTTAATAAAAATACCTTTACTAGATAATAATTGAAGATAATCTAATATTTCATTAGAAATACAATCAGGTCTAGTTGCAATTACTAAACCAACAATATCTTGACAAGAAAGTGCTTCATCATACTTATCTTTAAGAATCTTAAACGGAGCATATGTATTTGTAAAAGCTTGAAAATATGCCAAATATTTTTGAGTTTTATATTTTTTAGAAAAAAAACTTTTCCCCTCTTCTATTTGGCTAGTTATACTTTTGATCGGTTTACAATATTTTGGGTTAAATGTATTATTATTACAATAAGTACAACCACCTTTACCTTTTGTTCCATCAATATTTGGACAGGTAAAGCCAGTGTCAATTGAAACTTTTTGAACTCTTGTTCCAAAGTAATTCTTAATATATGAACTAAAATCTCTATATCTTTTGATATCTTGCATTTTTTTACAAAATTTCCTGTAATCTAAATGTTCTATCCAGCCTAACTCCTATATCAGTAAATTTCAGTGTGCAACATTCATGTTGATAATCATGTTGTAAAAATATCACATAATTGTGCTTTGCAGCTTTATCTAAAAAATCTTTCTTCTCACTTAAAGTAAGTAATGGTCTTGTATCGTAACCCATAACATATGGAAGGGGAATATGCCCAATACTTGGAAGCAAATCTGCTGCAAAAACAATTACTGTGTCCTTATATTTGATATGAGGAATCATTTGAGCCTCAGTATGACCATTTACTTGCAAAATATCAAAATTACTCCAACCTTCTTTGATTTTATCAACAAAAAAAAGATGACCAGACTGCTCAATTGGTAAAATATTATCTTTTAAAAAAGATGCTTTCTCTCTAGTATTAGGAAATTTTGCCCATTGCCAATGTAAACTATTACTCCAATATCTAGCATTTTTAAAAGTCAATTCATAATCTGTTTTGTTTTTATTCCATTTTACACTTCCTCCACAATGATCAAAATGTAAATGTGTTAAAAAAACATCAGTAATATCATCAAAACAAAAACCAAGTTTTTTTAAAGATTTTGACAAACTAGAGTCCCCATGCAAATAATAATGTTTTAAAAACTTATCATCTTGTTTATCACCAATTCCATTGTCAATTAAAATCAACTTATTTCCATCTTCAATTAACAAAGAACGCATCGCCCAAGAACATAAATTTTTACTATCAGCAGGATTTGTTTTGCTCCATAAAACTTTAGGAACAACTCCAAACATTGCGCCTCCATCTAACTTAAAATATCCTGTTTCAATTGTGTACAAATTCATGTTAGTAAAATTTATTTTATCAAAAATAATAATTGCAATTAATCTATACTTTTATTTTGTTAAAAAAATTAAAGAATGAAAATACATTTTATAGCTATTGGTGGAAGTGCAATGCATAACCTAGCTATTGCTTTACACAAAAAAGGTTATAAAGTTACAGGAAGCGATGATGCAATTTTTAGTCCAAGTAAAGAAAGACTTTTAGAACATAACCTACTTCCACAACAAATTGGATGGAATAAAAAAAACATAACAACAGATTTAGACCAAGTAATTCTAGGAATGCATGCAAAAGAAGATAATATTGAGTTATTAGAAGCTAAAAAATTAAAAATCCCTATTTACTCATATCCTGAGTATATATACTTACAAAGTAAAAACAAAAAACGTATTGTAATTGGAGGAAGTCATGGAAAAACAACAATTACTGCAATGATTTTACATGTTTTAAAAAAAACAAAATTTAATTTTGATTACATGGTTGGCGCACAGTTACAGGGATTTGACACTATGGTTAAGATTACAAAAAAAAATTCTTTAATTATTTTGGAAGGAGATGAATATTTAAGCTCAGCAATTGACAGAAGACCTAAATTTCATTTATACAAACCTCATATTGCTGTTATAAGTGGTATTTCTTGGGATCATATTAATGTATTTCCATCATTTAAAAACTATATAGAACAATTTAGAATATTTAAAAATACAGTAGTAGAAAAGTTAATTTACTTTAAAGA
>MDTC01278225.1_pt1 | contig 25755 bp, 23 predicted proteins | sample 811181 | NCBI WGS metagenome assembly MDTC01 (sample SAMN05326644, study PRJNA326480) | marine metagenome | isolation source: seawater | place: Pacific Ocean: North | collected 2011
AACATCTTTATAATTTATATAGCTCATGATGATATAGGCAATAATTCCTCTAAATTGTTAATAACTGTTTGGAAACGAATGTTTCCTTCTAAAAATCCGTTTACGCTTGAATTTAGTGTTTCCGATTCTATTCTAGCCCTTGGCATTCTATATCCAGTTATTTCACGACAGTCGCCGAATTTAATTTCTAAATCACTTGATCCACTTACAAATGTTTCTTCAAAATCGTTTAAAACACTTTGTTTATTGCCAGTACCCGCTATGATATCTAAATCTAAAGAAACCGTGTATCCTTCTACTCTAGAAACATCAATTGGTAAATGTCTTCCCATAACGTAAGACGGCTTCCAATTTGTCGAGATTGAATAAGTAAAAGACTGAATGAATTGCGATTCTAATGTGTCGAGACCTTCAATAATAATAGATTTATTTTTAATTCCTGACTCTCCTATATTATCTTGTGCATCAATCGGTTGGTTATCACCCGATACTTCTCCATAAACAACAAATTCAATCGAATCAGATGGTGGACTTCCGACACCTCCATTTAAGGTATAGTTACTAATATAACCCGAATTAAAGTTAAAACCAACGGTAAGTCTTTCTGGTGTAGAATTATCAGTAGCCCCCACAAACCCACCAGTTATAATTCCACTCGCAGACATAAATCTGTTATGTAAATAACTTCCATCATCTAATATTAAGGCCGATATAGACCCTCCAGCTTCATTTTTTCCTTGATATTGTCGAGTGCTTCCCCTGCCAATAACTTCTATTTTAGGAGCCGAATAAGCAGAATCGAAAGAAAAAGAGTTCGCCCCTTTAATTGAATCGCCTTCTAATCTTACACAAATATCTTTGTTTCTAAAAAACCTCATACCTGACATTTATTACACTTTTATCGAGCATTATTGAATTGTGCAGACCTGTCAGGTACATTAATGCCAGCTCTTCTTAATTTTTCAGTATCAGCTCCTGTAAAACTTCTATTTTTGCCCTCATTCTTTTGGGCTTCATACCTCATTTGTGCAAACTCAATTATCTCGTCTGGATCTTCAGATTCAATACCTGGATAGTTTTTAAAAATATTTGCAAACATATTCGCACTTGTAGCCAATCTTGTTTGAAAATACGTAATATCACTAATAGGTTTTCCAAAGTAATAATATGGATTTTTTGATAAATTCCAAGAACTTTGAAAAAAGTCTTTGATAGATATTTTTCTAATATTTGAATCGTTTAATTTTTCGGTGCACTTATTATAGCTCTTATTAATTTTAGATAACTCTTCTGGCTCTATTTCATCAAAATCTTTTTCATTAAATTTTTTTTGATTAAGATCTTTATCCAAATACAAAGAATTCACAATATAATATTCATGCATTCTATTATTGGTAATGCTTTCTATTGAGCTTGATGTAATTGCATATTTTTGTGCCATTAAATTATCATGCTCTTTTTGATTATTTTGCAGCTCTTTTTTGGCATGATTCTTCATGTCTTCTGCCAGTGATTTCTGAATAGTTAATGTTAGTTGTTCACATAATTCAGACAAATCTTTAATTTTTTTATCTTTCTCATCTGACCACAAATCCTGAGCAATAGCTCTTTCAATTAAAACTTCAGAAGCTTCTACGCCCCTTTTTTTTAATCGCTCGTAGAAAAAAGAATACACTCTTTCGTAATCCACATGATCATCCAAAGCCATGTGTTTTATGTAAAAATTATTCTCAACACTATAAGAATAACCTTTTAATATTTCCGAAAGCCCGCTTCGAAGAATAGAATCTTCATTCATTACTTCTCGCTATCTTTTTCTTTTTTTTCTGCTTCTGCTTCTTTTTCTATTTCTTTTTCTATTTCTTTTTCTTCGATTTTTTCTTCAATCTTTTTTCCAAAGTTTTCTTTGTAAAATCCTTCAAAATCTTTTTCGGTTTCTGCAATTCCCATAAACCACAAAGTGAATAGAAAAATTAATTTATTATGAATGTCAGACCAGTCAGCTTCATTTTCGCCTTCTTGCTTTTGTTCCATCTGTTCAAACTGTTCTATCATCCTTTTCTGTGGATGTTCATTATCTGAATCAAATAAAAAGTCTTCTCCAATTAAAGAAAAGTTTAGAAAAGCATAATCAATTGCCTTATTACGAGCCTTGGTCTCAACAGTATCATCATAAATAGCCGAATAATATTCATTAAAATTTCTGATCTTGTCAGACAATTTATTGATTTCTTCGTACAGTTTAATCCTAGCCTCTTTATTTTCATCACCAACACTAGTAAGCAATTCTTCTTCTTTCTTCACAAGCTCTTGACGCAACTTAGTAATTTCATATTCGTCACCCTTAGTCATAGCTCCATCACAATTGTCCATATAATACTTATCAACAGCCGCCCTTGTTTGAACCCCCATGTTCATAAGTTTTGACTTAATCGCAGCTTGAAAAATTTCTAAATCTTCCATCTCAACTCGATTTGGTTTTTTAAGACCAAAATCAAAAGTTTCTTCCCCTATCTTTCCTTTAAATGTGTATAATTTTTTCATAAATCCCCTTTACCTGTTAATTTTAAAATAATTACCAGCCTGATCTTCAAAAAATCTGGCTTGATCATTGCCAATATCTAGAATTCTTTGTCTAGCCTCTTCATAATCATCAATAGAAATTGACTTTTTATCAAGTAAATCTTCTAGATGATACAAATATTGTTTAAACATGTATTTAATACACCGTTTACCCAAAAAACTATAATACAAATAATCCTTTTCTTCCATACCCTGCCTACAGGGTAATATTACATCTAAAAAGATAAATTGAGAAATTAATCGGGTGTTATAACGTCACCCCGTAATTCTGATTCTATTTTATCAAGCCTAAAAGAAAGTTCGTCTATCAAGTCTTGAGTATTTGCAAAATTTTGTTCTAATCCCTCAAAATTTATCGTGAAAATATTATTTGTTTCTAATCTAGTCTCAATACCTGCATTAATATTTGTACTAAGCGTGTTCACGGCTTCAGCTAAAGGATCAATCTCGCCGCCAAGTTTTTCTACAAGTATTCCCATATCTAATGGAGTAGATTCTGATCCAAGTGGTAATGGATTCATCTGGTAATTTTCTGGAAAAACATTTTGTTCAAGAGCTGTCCTAGTAGAAGCGCTTGTATTACCATCTCGTGTTATATTTAGATAATCTTGGAGTAAGCTTATTGTTTCTTGTAGTTTTTCTCCAACTAACTGATTTGAGCCTATTCCTTCACTAATTCTCTCTACTATAGCTCTAAGAAAATCATTAGATTCAATTTCAGTTCTAAGACCTGTAAATGCGCTAACCGTATTTACTATTTCGTCTTTAAGAATTTTAAATGATTCAGCTACAGCTGGATCTTGTTCTGATTTAGCTTCTATATTTGGAGTTTCAGGAACAACGAATGGATTTGGGTTTCCATCTCTATCAAAAAATTCTCTTTTAGCAATAAAGTCCTGTGGTAAGGTTCCAGGCAAGGTGGTTCTAATGTCAGCAATATCCCCGCCTCTTGAATCTATTTCTTTTCTTAAAGCAGCGAATGCTGGGTTATCTACCAAAGAACCAAATCTTGTTGCTACACTATCTAAAGCTATATTAGCTCTTCCAGGAACATCAAAAGGAGATACTTGTGAGCTATCTCTGGTGCTTCTAATACTTCTATCAAAGTTATTTAAAATCGCACCTTGTTGAAACTGAGGTATAAGAAATTCTCCATCTCCACCTCTTGCCTGTAAAGCAGCAATAAGACCCTCTCTAATTTGACTAGCTTCGTTTTGTAACACTGTGTTGAACCCTTGTGTACTTGTAAAGCCTGAAGCAGCTCTGACCTTGCCAGCAATGCTTTCATCGTCTGTTCCTAATACGCTTGGAATAGTTTGACCCAACTCTCTTTCGATTTGAGCTATTCTTTCTGATGACTGTTTTAATTCTCTAAGAGCAGTTTCTTGATTTTGATTTATTTTTATATTTTCCTTCCTATCAGCCGCTGCAACATTTTCAAGAGCAATACCTTTGGCGGTATCTAAGAGTATACCATCCAGAATCACTTTTGAATCTTTAGTATTTTTAAAAATTTCTTTTAACTCATTTCTTATGGATTTTAGTTCTGTCAAATCATCAATGCCATCTCTCAATTTAATTAAAGTTAAAGCCAATTTATCATTATCAATTTCAGCACCCTCAGAAAGAGGTTTAGCTATAAATTTTTCAAATTGTTCTCTTGCGTCAGTAAAAATTTCACGTCTATTAACCTTTGTTGTTTCATCTGCTTTGTCTCTAGCCAATTGTTGTGATGCTAAAAAGTTCTTATCTCTTTGTGAGTCTGTTATTCCGAATTTAGAACCAGATATTTCTAGAGCGCTCCGTCTTCTATTAAAACCAGTTGCAGTAGATAATTGACTTTGCAATCCAATTACATCATTAAAACTTCTTCTTGCTTGAAAAGCAGATAATTGTGCTTGTCCAAATCTAGCCTGATTAGTTGTCAAACTTACTCTTGCCGCTTGTAGCGCGTTCTGTTGAATAAGGTTGCTAAATATTTGCCCTTCTCCAAGACTTGCCGCTAAAGCTTTACCTAATCCGCTTACAGCACCAATTGTTGATCTAAATTCTTCATCCAGATCGTTTATGTTAAATCCCAATTTTTCAAAAGTTTCACTTATTCTATCAACATTTCCAGACCCCAAGTCATCTTGTAAAGTTTTTACAAAATTAGACAAAGGAACTTCCGCTGCTTTTGCAGACTTCGCAAATTCTCCAAGATCAACACGACCCAAAATATTAGATATCAATGCTTGGAATTGTTTTCCGCCCTGTTCTAACGTCTTACCATCTACAACGCTGCCTGGTCGGTTTAATTCGCTGAAAGGAGTGGCAGTTCTTACTGTCCTTGCACTTCCAGCTACAAAAGCTCCTCCAAAAGAAGTTACTCCCGACTGCGATTGAGCGAGTCTCGAAACAGCAGAATCATCGAAATCTAGTCTCGATCCTGTTGTCTGTTGTAAAATTTTTGCTAACTCAGCATTCGCTCCAGCTATATTTGTTCTTGCAGTTAGTTCTCTCTGCAATTCGCCAGCTATTTCATTTCTATCCTCTGGTCTTGCAGAAGTTATTCTTGAAACCTGTGCATCAGTTAATAGTCTTTCTCCCTCTTTGTTGGTTTGCCTTAAATTTTTAAGTGCATCAGTTCTTAATCTTGATATTTTTCTTGTATCAAAATCTCCAGAAGATAATAAATCTCCAATTAAAGACTCGGATTGCAAAAAGCTATTAATAGCATTTGCACTATTTACATTTTCTTCTCTAACATTTTCAAATATTTCTTTTAACTCTTCTGCTCTTGTAGGACCTTTGTCAAGTAAAGCTGAACCAGCTCCAAATGCAAGACCTCCTAAACCTCCAACTAGAGCCCCTTTTGGTCCGAACATTGCTCCAAGAGCAAGTCCCGTTGCAGCTCCTTGAAGTCCGCCCTCTACAGCAGATCCAGCTCTTTCGCTACCTGTTACACCTTTAGCTACACGTCCTGCCAATGGAGAAGCCATACTCAAAGCAAAACTGCCTATAAACCCCTTTTGGGATAGAGATTCATTTCTTTGTAATCTCCTGTTCTGAATATCCGATTGCAATCTTTGTTTCGCCAGAGGAGTCAGCGTTTTGTCTTGCGCAAACTGTTTCTCTAGGCCTCTAAAACTTGGTATACCTAATTTTCCTAATTTTCCACTACGTGCCTGCTTATCTATTGCTAATTGAGCTCCTTTAACTTGCTGATCAGCTACCTGTGAGTCTATTTCGAAAAATCTATTAGAGACAGTAGTCCGAACTCGTTCTTTAACATTTTGTGACAGTTTTTTGCCTTCTGGAGTGTTTGCAAATTTTTTAGCATCCCCACTTCCTGCTTTGATGCCTCTTCTATTTAGCTCTCGATCCATTTCTGTGTCAAAAGCTTGATCTTGGAATATCGCTTTTTCTCTTTTTGAGAACCTAGTGTTCTGGTCTATATCTAAATCACCTCTAAACCTTGCTCTTTGGTCTGAATCGAAGATTTCTTGTTCTTGGAATGCTGTTTGTTGTCGTGCTCTTCTTTCCGCTCGTATTTGTTGTGCTTTTTGATCTCTAGCTTGTTGCACCCTCATATCTCTAGCTTGTTGGTTTAAAGCATCGGCTCTATCAAGACTATCTTGTCTCCTTGCAAATCCTGCGAATCCTCCAACCCGCATACCTTCAAATCTTGTCTCTGGGTTACTTGAACTTCTAAGGGCTTCAAACTGTCCTGAAGCTCCTCTACTTATTAGTCTTCTTCTGATAGATTCCCTGTTAGTTGGTCTGCCTACGGGATTTCTAGCTTGATTCCTTTCTTGAAATCTAGCCGTTCTAACAGCTCCAATAGTATTATCAGCATAAATATTTGAGCCTCCACCTCTGATAATAGCACTAGCAGTAGCAGGTAAAATTTTATTTTGAAATCTATTAGATGCTCCTGCTGGATTGTTACCAGCATTTGCTCTAAGCCATTCTTTATCTTTGTTGCTTAATGCTTGTCCAGCTTCTAGTTTACCTTTTATTCCTATTTCCCTCGCACTTCCTGCAGCGAAATTAGATGCTTTTTTATTCATCATGTCCTTATTTAGGACAATGTCTCCAGATTTGGTAGGTATAATAAGCTCATCACTATTAACAACTGCTGGACCCCTTTTACCTCCTCCATAATTAAATTTGTCAATAACTTGGACTCTTGCTTTAGATGTTGCTCCTCCTACATTTCTATCAATAGCATTTTGTTCTCTAATAATTGCATCTGGTATTGATCCCTCTGCTCTAGCAGCTACTCCACGTCCTTTAAGTACAGCACCCATTGAACGCCTTGTACTAATAACTCCAGCATCAGTAGATGATATAACCAATCCCTTTCTTCTTATGGCATCTGCTGTTCTAATTTCTTGTAACTCTTGAGCTTGTTGAACAGCAAGCTGTCTTTGCAAAATTGTAAGAATAATTTTTTCGTTTGCTTCTTGCGCAGTAGCCAAAGCAAACTGCTTCTGTTCTTCAGCAGTACCTTGTCTTAAAAGACTTAAAACAGCAGTCTGATTCTGTTCTCTATTTTTTTGACGCTTATCAACTCCAGTTAATGAAAGTAAAGACTTACCACCCTGAGCCAATGTGTTAGCAAACAGATTTTTAATAACAGCAGCAGCAGCAACAAGTCCAGGCCCAGTTAAAACTTTTGCGAAGCCTTCTGCGGCATCACGTAAAAATCCGAAATTTTTGGCCCCTATAATAGCATCATTTAAAATACTAACGAACGCACTACTTCCAGAGACCTTATTTCCTTGAAAAGCCTCTAAAATGGAGTTGATATTTGTAACAAGATTTTTAATCGCATCAGAAGTTCCTTTTTGTCCAACACTATTGAAAATTGCTCCAATATTAGCACTAATTTGTTTGCTAACTCCTGCAATAGTGTCATTATATTGTTCATTTGCTTTATTAGCTTCATTAGTAGCTAGGGTTGCTCTTTCTGCTGCAGCATCAGATATACTGTATGAATTAGCCAAATCGTCGAATGCGGCAGATAACTTGGAAATTTGAAACTGACCAGCAGCTACAACTCCAATTTGAGTAGCCAAGCCTTGGTTATTAGCATTTTGCGCTGCCTTGTAAGCAATCGCTACTTGACGTAACTTTTCAAATCCATTTGCGTTTTCATCAATTTCAACATTTAAGTTTTTTAATTCGGCAACACGAGTTGGTAAATTTAATCTAGTAAAAACAGTTTTTAGACCTTGACCTATAGTTGCTCCACCAAGACCAGTTCTCTGCTTGATAGCCGTTATAACACCCAAGAGTTCATCAAAAGAAACACCAGCACCTTGAGCCACAGAAGCAGAACGAGCCAAAGCACTAGCCAAATCATCTGAAGAAACAGCAAAAGATGTTTCAACAGCACGAAGCTTATTAATAACTTCAGTAGATGTTAGGGCTTCCCTTTGGAAACCATTAATAGTCGCCGTAAGTGCAGCAACTGCTTCGTCAGTTTTTAAAGTTGTTAATCGAGTAAGAATTAAGGCATCACTAGTACGTTGCAATGTTTGCTCCACTGACAAACCTTGACGGGCAAATTCTTGAGCAGTTTGGGCTACTTGTTGAAAAGACTGTCCAGTTTGTTTTGCAACATCAAACAGGCTACTTCCAAACTGATTTATTGTATTATTGGATTGACCTAAAATACTATTAATAGAAGTAAGTTGTTGTTCAACCTCTACGATTGTAGTTACTAATTTTGTGAAAGACCTTCTTACCCCTTCAATAACTGCAACAGAGGCTCCGAACGCAATAACACGGGCATTAGAAGCTTCTAGAGACTTAGTAAACTCATCAGCCTTCCCAGTAATACGACCCAAGGCTAACTGACCTTTTTTAGTGTCTAAATTAACGCCTCTACGTTCAATCCTGCGGACAGCAGAATCGACCTTTTTATTCAAATTCCGCGTATCTGCTCCTACTATAATATCTAAGTCGCTTTGAGCCATAACCTATGATATTATTACATCAAATACAAAACAAAGTGAAAAAAAATCCCACCGTTTCCAGTGGGATTTAATAATATATTTTACTAAGATTTTAATTATTAAGAAGCACTTCCGCTTATAAAAATACCTCTATCAGTATCATTAGCTGCTCCAATTGGAACTGAGAAACTTACTGAGCCGTTTCTGTCAGAACCAATATCTATAGAAGTATTTTGACTTTCAAAGAATGCTTTTTTAACTATAACCGCAAATGTGTGTGATTTTGTTGAACCTACACATGGGTTTGCATGAATTTCAAAATCAAAATCAGTTGCTTGACAGCTAGTGAAAAGATTCGCAAGGCTACCAGTAACTAGATCGGTTACTGCGAAATCCAAAGATACGGTTGCAGTAATAGGAGTTTGAAGTGGACGAGAAAATACGAAGTCAGTACCAAGTTTTTCCAGTGCTTCACGAGGTAAATCAACAGAAACTGAGAATGATTGAACACTCGCTTCACTAAGATCTACACCCAACAAAGTGCTTGGAAGTCCAGCAAATGTTACATCACCTTTTTTGATAACTGTTGGCATTGCGCTAGTTCCAGTGGATGGAACAGGCATTGTATAAGTTTCAGTACTAGGAGTTCCATCAGATGGATTAACTGCAGGGACTAAAGGAGTACCATTAGCTGCTGTAACTTGATAGTTTGATCCTTCTACAGAAACACTCGCTTCCATGAAACCTCCAACTGCTGCAGAAACAGCATAAGAAGAAATGAATCCATTACCGATACCCACAACAAAATCTTCATCAGTAACAGTAGTTCCAGCGGCATCTGTTCCTTGTCTTGTAAATAGTGAGAAATAATTCTTGTCATCTTCGCTTCCGTCCAAAAGCGTACTGACAATAGATGTAGCGCCATCGGTAGGTATTCCCAAGGCTTTTTCGTTATGCCCATCAGATGCAAAATATGTAAACTCCATTGTTGGAGTAGGAGACGTGTTTACCACTCTGTCTACAGCAGCCGTGGTACCAAATTGATTAACATCCTCCAAAGGGAGGTCAAAAGTGTCACTGATAGATTGGACACGGTGTAATTGCGTTAAGCCAGCGGCATGAGAGCCTGTTGAAGGAGTGGGACCAACAAAAAGTCCAGCTGATCCGTATTTTACTTGTGTTCTTGCCATAATTTAAAAAATGTTTGAGGGTTGTATTTTATATTACAAATTTTTTTATTAAATGAGAAATTAAAGTCTTGGAAATCTGTAAGATAATAATCTAAATTCTGCATAACCTAAATAAAAGTTATCCGCACCTTTAGATGAAATTGTTGTAGTATTAGATATAACTCTATCTACGTTTGCTTTTTGTATTGGATCTGAGTATTTTGAAGACAAACCAGTGTAATTAAATTCACCATTTTTCAAATCTCCGTAAATATTGAAAGGTATGTCTTCAAAATCTATGATTGGGAAGCAAGTTTGAGATAAGTCTTCAAAAATGCTTAATGCTCCATCCATCAGATAAGGGTCATCTGAAATTACAACGGCTTGATAATTTGACTCATTTTCGTCCATTCCGCCCAAAGCAAACGGATTATTTTTGCTGTCTTTATAACTTAAGATAACACAAGGGGCATTAATCTTCAGATCATTTGATCCTGTAATTGGATCGATAGGGTCTTCAGAGTTAAAAGATTTTTCCATAAATAACTCTACATCTTTTTCGTTTCTGAAATAAAAGTTTAAATCTTTTTTTGCATAAGCTGCTGATGGTGAAGAAAGTCCAGAATGATATGCTCCTCCATTGAGAAAGTTTAAATTGACTCCACTAGCTCTGTTAGTAAAGGTATTAACTGTCTCACCTGATATTACCTCTGTATGATTGATCCCATTAGGAATAATCGCTCCCGAAACAGATGAATCATAAACCCATTGGGCGTCAGAACTAGATGAAAAAGTAAATCCATTAAAGGGTATTTGATCAGAATCATAAAGATCACCGCTTACATTTGTATAAGCTTGACCTTTGTTAAGAACCTTGTGTTCTAAAAAGAAGGCTAGGCTTGAACCTAATTTATGTTTAAATTGTGGATTCATAATTAATTAGTTTGATAAATTTTCCGAGAAATACCTTCTAATTCTTTCAATATATCCCTCGTCTTTCAATGGTGTGATTGCATTTGGAACATCTCCTTTGAGCTGAACACCGAATTGTGAACGACCTTTGCCTGGTCTAAAAGAAAATCTTTTTTCTAAGTTACCCAATCCTCTCTCAACTGCTTCAACCCAAGTTTTTGATACCCAAGGAAGATTTAAAACAAATTCTGAATAAATATCTTTAGAAGTGGGAAATTTTACTTGAAATGTATATGTGGCTTGCCTCGCAGATGCGGTCTTTCTAGTTCTTACGCTGCTATTAGAACCCATTCCAATCCTATTGTCCATAACTCGCTTTAATTCTTCTACTGGTAAATCTCCTGCCTGAAAACCAAAATAACCAATAGTTTCTGGATCTCCTTCAATTTTTTTAGATACAAAATCAGAATCAATGTCATTATCTAGCTGTTCTTTGGCAGTATTTACCCTTCTCTCAGCCTTGCGCCTCATAAAGTTTTTAGCTTTTTGACCCGCCAAACCCTTCTGAATCTTAGCGTCTATTCTTCTTTTAAAAATCGGCATAGATATTATTACACAAAACCGTGTATCTGGAGAACTTTGTTATCTTATCTCTTCGAAGTAGAATCTATAAAAACTGTCTTTTAATAGACCATGTTTTGAAGATTCTGATCTACGGCGATAATGATTTCCATCCCACTCTATCCTATCTGCATTTTCTAATAGCGAGTTTCCTGTCGAATCTGTAATAACTTTCAATATTGTTTGTGAGGTTTCTGGCAACGGCTCTGAGTTGCCTCCAAAATTTAGTTTATAAAAGTTTTCAGTTCCATTAAGGAAAGATGTTCTAGCATAAAATAACCCACTCTGTTTTGTAGTAGTAACTACACTGTTAGTGGGAGAGTTTTGATAAAAAGCATTATGATCTGGTTTATGAGTGACTACTGTTTTAGTGCCCTCAGAAATTGCATAAAAGGGATTCCTTGTGGCGAATTCATAATGAAGCTTCGAAAACGCTTCATTTACTGATAATTCTTGCTGTTCTGTTAAATAGCCCATTATTGCCAGTGTCCAGTCCAGCTCGTTTTTGGATCTCTTGGTCCACTCCTATTATGTTTCCAAGAATTTGCTAAACCATCTGCTTCTATTTCCGATTCTTTAGCTAAATCACTATAGGCTTTTGCTACCTGTTTGGGCTGGACAAACGTAACAGAAGATTGATCGTCTCTTAGAGACAAAATATTATTACTGCTGGTAGTCGCTAAAGCGTTCCTAGCTTTGCTTTTATAATAAAACGAATAATATAAAGCCTTCAATATACCTTTTTCATCTTCTCCAAGTTGCGGAGAATAATCACCAGACTCGTAACAATAGAATGTTGAAATTTTATTATTTAACTTTCCGACGTTCGATTCTAACCAATAAAAAATACTACCAGTTGTGGGAGTAGTTGGTTCGTCCAGTTCTTGATGTATTTCGTAGGCTACGCCTGAAATTGGTTGAAGTTCTGCCATGATTATTATTACACAAAAAGGCAAACATGGAGAAGCTTCTCACTATTAGTTGTTTAATGTTTTCAATTTAAGGCTTAAAAGCCCAGTTCATTAAGCTAACATCTCTTTTAGAAGGACAAACAATTTCTCGTCCACCTTCTTTAATTTTCTTTTTCTTCCCTTGTTCCATACCTTTCATTCTAGATACAAAACTTATTGTTCTGTTAGCAGATTTAACATCACTCATTGTCCACTCACTTTTCTTCTTAGATAGCAATCTTAAATTTCTTTCAATCGGTGCACGAGATAAACTAGCGATTTTACTACATGGACTCTCTGACCATCTTTTTAACTCGCTGTAACTCATATTTACAGTGTCTTTATATTTACTGTAAATCTCGTCAATTTTTTCTTGACTGTCTTCTGCGATAATCTTTTCAGTCTCTAAACCAAACTCTGCACAGTAGCTATTATAGTCTTTGTCTGTTGCTACTTCAAACTCATAAAGGTCTAAATCAATCTCATAGCCCTTTGCCTCGTGTACATAAGTTATTTTTGCCATAAAGCTTTTTATTTACCTTTAGCTAAGATTTTTTCTAATTCTGCTTGCTTTTTCTTGGTCAGTTTTTTTCTTTGTCCAACCTCAGTAATCTTTTGACCTATTTCTTTTCTGAAGGCGTCTACACAGCGCTTCTCGAAGCTTGGACGACCTTTGATACGATTATTGGGTCTTATGCCATATTGAGCCATGCCATGCCTATATAATGAATCTACGTCCATTTTAGCAATCTTACATGCATAATCTACTGCTCCAGAGCAATCTAAAATTTTTGTTGTATTTCCTAGAGCTTTGTTAAGCTCACTATCTCCTAATCTTCCATTTATTTTCATAATTTACCTTTCACCCCCTCTTTACAGTTAAAACACCCTTTTGTGAAATTTATTGACGCTCTTGCTTGTGAATAGACAATAAAAAAGCCCACTCCTAAGAGCGGGCTTTTGTAAATATATTGGATATCGATTAGACGATAAGACCGAACAGATTGCGAGGCTCTACTGCAAGGTAACCAACTTCAGCTTCACCGAACATACCAGTCTTGCCCTCACGAGCAACGAACTGATCATCAGGAGAAACATTGAAGTTTGCACCAGTTTCACCGTCTGCGATCTCAACCTTGAGAAGGCCATTAACGTCAACTTTGCGAGAGATACCTAGAACGAACTCTTCAGTCGAACCAGCAAACGCAGTAGTTGAGCTACCTTCGTCGAATTTCAAACCAGCATCAGGGTATACTGTAGAACCAGCAAGAGTATCGAAGATAGTATTGAAGTCTTGTCCAATACCCATTTCGTTAAGCTGGATAATTTCAGTTCCGTAGATGGAAGGAATACCGCCAGCAGCATATACTGCTTCACGAACGCTTTCAGGAGCACCAACTGCTGTTGATTCACTGCTGTCAGGTACACCGCGAGTATTCATTGGCTGATAAGCAATTGCACGAATCTCTTCCACCATTTCAGGAGACATTACCAGAGTATCGACTGCACGAGTGCTATTGTCGATGCCTGCTGGTGTATCACCAAGACCAGAGCTTAAGATACGGGCAGCCATTGTTTGAAGACGATTGAAGTCATCAAGACCAAGTTGACCTGCTGTATTCGAACGGATAAGGTGTTTGCCACCGTTAGTTGTCGAATTTGCAAGTGAATCTAGGATAGGCTGGATACCTTGGCGTTTCATCTTGAAGCGAACTTCATTGATCATTTTGCGGATACCATTCTCAGCGTGGTTGATACGACCAGCTTTTAGATACTTCTTATAGTACGCAATTGCGGAACTAATGAAAGCAGTGCTGAAAGCGACGTCGTCTGCACCAGTAAGTTGATTGTAAGCAAGATCTCCTGGACGGCTTGAGAACGATACACGAACATAATCTGCATTAGATATGTTATGATAGTCATCAAGGGGGATAGTGCGAGGCTCATACTCACCAACAGAAAGCGTGTCATAGAAACCATCGATTGCGTTTGTTTCATCAAGTACTTTCTTAGCAAGAGGACCGACAAGATTAGCGAATACTCTCATTGCTTCACGAGATGCTTCGTTGTCACGAGACCCCATTGCTTTGACGAGTTCGATGTGTTCAGTTTTTTCTTTTAATTTAATTTTCATATTAAGTGACTCCGTTTCTGGTTAGAGGGTTAATTCAATGTTAACGTCGCCTTGACGGGTTCCAGCAGAAGAAAGAACTTTTCCTACGATGAAATCACCAGTTGTTGCTGCAAGATTTGGGTCAACAACTTTGAACCCACCTGCTGTTGGTCCAACTGCGAGAGCTTTTCCTGGAAGAGCTGTACCGCTAATGCAAGCACTGCTAACCCAGAAGTTACCGCGAGTAGCGATTTGGATTGGCTTGCCAGAAGCAACAAAGCCGTTTTCATCAGCGAAACGCTGGTTGAAACCGTCAATTTTGTTTCCGTGGTTGTCAGTTACTGCAGTTCCTTCTAGTGTGATACCAAGTACCACGCTACTGCGGTCACCTTCAACAGCTTTTTCGACTGTCCAAGGAGATTGGAATTGATTAGAGTAGACGCCATCAATGGAAGCACCTACTGCGTTGCCTTGGGAGTAGTAAGTTTCGTTATCAGGGTCAAAAGCTTTAACCTTGACAAGATCACCAGCTTCTCCAGTAAATTCTGCTCTGAAATTTCCACGAATGTCGTGGGGAGCAATATTACGTGATGGTTTTAGTTTTAAATCTTTGTATGCCATAATTTTAGTTAGTTAGATGTTATTACAATAATTTTTTTGCGATGTGAAATTATTTGCCTGCAAGCTCCAATTCAAAGTCTTTGAACTGATCTGTAAGGGAAACTTTTTCTTCGTGTTGGGTTGATGCTACTTCTTGTTTTACATCTTCTTGTGCAGATGCAATAAGCTTTTCAGCCTCTTCCTTTTCACGAGATTCTTTTTGTTCTTCAGCCTCTTCAGTTGAAGCTTTAGCTGTTGCAGCCTCTGCTTCTTCTTCTTTTTGTTTCTTCATTTCTTCGGCTTTCAGTGCTTTGTAGTCTTTAGACTTTTCTTTAGCAAAAACTTTGAAATCCTCTAACCAAGCATCGTAACCACCTTCATCAAGATCTTTGATTTGTCTGGCAATAACTTTAGAGTCATCAGCTTCAAGATCATAATCTTTTTCTAGTGCTTCCATACGCTCGCTGAAAATGCGGCTTTGTTCTTCCGCAACAAGCTTAGCTTTGATCTCTTCCAACTCTTTATCAGAAGCTTCGGATTTCTCCTTGAGCTCTGCAAGTTCAGCTTCGATTGTAGCTTTTTCTTCTGCGGCCATTGTTTTCGCTTCTTCGAGTTCTTTCTTCTCAGTAGCGAACTTGGCACTCTCATCACGGATCGCGTCGGCAATTGCAGAAGCAGTTACTTTATCGAAATTTGCTTCAAGAGCGGCAAGGAGTTTATGATCAACTTCTTCGCTTTCGCAAACAGAAGCCAATACAGTTTTATAATCTTCTTGATTTTTAATTTTCATAGCTGTATATTTCTTTACATTTATTTTTTTTGATTGTGAAATTGTTGCCTTCCTTTTATCTTTACCTGCCATAGGGTGTGAAGTGGGTAGAAGGTCGGTGTCATGTTTCCCACTCCTAAATCTGAGGTTTCTTAATACGTATAAAAATGAGTTTACTCTAGCCTGAGCCCATTGCTGTGGAGACTTAACAGTAGGTCTAACAGATTGTGGATTAGTGCGATAAGCTCCGATACCACGATTGTAAACTACTTTAAGTTTTGCAAGAGTAGTTTTTTTGCGTTTATCTGAACCAACTTTTTCTCTATGAGCATCAAGCTTGTTCTGTAGGGAGACCTCCACTTGTTTCGAGACCTTAGAACTATCGGCTTTAGCTTCCATTATATTTTCTACATCTTCTTTTGTTTCACTGGTCAATATGCCTTTGACATCAGCGGCAGGATTAGCTACTATACCAGCTCCTAAAAATAGTTTAGGACCTTTGACTAATCTATAAATCTCTTTACCTTCATATTCTCCAGAACCTCCAGTATCTTTTAAGAATGGAATACGCTTGTTTATTTCATCTTCATCATCAATTATTTCTGCTTGATCTACAAATTTTGAACCTTCCATAATTGAGAACTCTTTAAAATAAACTTCCCAGCTAAATGATGCTTGACCATATTTCAAAGAATTTTTGTCAGAAGCTTCTACGAGCAATTCAGCCAAATCTTGATTAACACTACGCCAAACGAAACCTCCACCAGAAGCAACCAGTGGTTTATCTAAATCTTCGATGTCTTCTTCTGCGATTAAGTTTCTTTCGTTTGCATACTCTCTAAATCCATAGGAGAAAAGAGAGCCGACAACAACACTTTCGTCGTGTTCAAGATTTAAATATTTGTGAGGAATTTGCTTAGCTAATGCTATCGTATCCTCCGTTGTTATTGCATGTCCATTTTTATTAGCCATTCCTCCTACCCATAAATCGGCAGAAATGTAAAGGAGATCTTTATTCATTTCTATTTGCTCTTTGGGCACATCAAGCAACGCTTTTAGAGAGTCTAAAGATGCTAGTGCTAAATGCTCATCTTTCTCTTTAGGATGAACAACTTGGAATTCCGCAATTATTTTTGTGGAAAATGGATAATCTTCTTTAATTTTATCTTTATTCATTAATAACTTTTCCCCTAAAGATTACTAAATTGTAATTTGGTCATAGATTTGATTACAATTTTTGTTTATTTTAGTGAAATTAATTACTTGGTGCTTCTCTTTTAGAATGCCAAACTAAAGCCCCCAGAAAGGTGTCTAATTCGAAATCGTCACAAATTTTATCGATCTCTTCTTGCATCTCTTGATTCTCGTCAATTGATTTGTTCTTAATCACAGAAGCAACAGCTTTCTCCCATTGTGCCTTGTCATAATTTTCAACAACCTTTTTAGCAATTGAGTTAGCAAAATCAACTTGGGAATCTGTAAGTTTCTTGACTTTATAACTGCTCTTAAGTTTTTTGACAACGTTGTCTTTAATTTTGTCCATTTCTATTAGACAAGATTGAAGCTCCTTTAGAGAGATACCGCCAATACCACCAACAACTCTACTTTGTCTAGGTTCACTAAGTGGAACTCCAGTACCAGCTGGTCTTCCTGGCTCTTGCTTTACTTTATCTTTACTAGCTGGACCTAAATCTTCATCTATTGGATTGTAATTCATTTGCGGCTCATAAAGACTATCGTTTTTGAATTTACGATATTCTCTTTGATTTTTCAGGCTTTCATCTTTTTCTGGAAGAATACCATCTTCAATTGCTGTATTCAGTTCGTCTGGAACCAAGAATCCTAGTTCTGCCATTCGAGTATAAACCCTGTTCATTGAAGTTTGATCTTCAAGGTTGATAGAAGAAAGTTTTACTTTTGGAGTTTTTGTGTATCCCATAGCTTTACAAACATTTCCAAGTTCTCCTTCGAGCCATTCTTTAAAAATAGACTGACCCCTTTTAAGTCTTTGGCAAAATACTCTGACTTTAGTCATTTGATTAGAAAATTTCTCATTACTGCCAAAAATTGACTGTAATCCTTCTCTAATATCTTCGTTTACCTGAGCATATTTTTCAGTTCCAACAATTTTACTAATATCTGGAATAACATAGTCAACTTCAGTAGTATAATCTGCAACAAGAACTCTTTGAGTTGATTCATTGTTGAAAAGTTCTCTCATGTAAGCTAAATGCTCTGGATTAGGAGGTACTTCATTACCGTCAATTTTGTAACCTCCCATAGTGACCTTAAGAATCATATTTTCAAGAGTTTTTAAAACTTTTCTATCAGCCTTTTTCATTTCAAGCTTCAATTCAATATCATCTAAAACCCCGTAAAAAAGTGGCGCTGCAAAGTATTCGTAATCTTGTTTTTGATAAAAAGCAGAACTTACATCTTTTAGAGGAACATAAATATAAGATGTCAAAGAAAGCTCAGAGCTATCTTGAATCGCTTTTTTTGTTTCTGGGCTTAATTTTTGATATAAGATCTTCTCACTTTGAGTTTGCGGATTTTTCAATCTCTTAATTTCGTAAGGACTTAAAACTTTGTAAAAGTTTCTATCAGTTGTTAATCCACCATATAAACTCACTTGAGCGGGATTTAGGACCGTATATTTTACTGGTATTTCTGCAGTAGATGCATACATTTTTAGGTCTTTTACATCTTTTGCACTGATAGTACCTTTCATTGCATAAGGAAAAACATTACAAGATCTGTATAATTCTCTATAAAACTGTTCTGAAAATCCATCTATGTTAATGGATTTTAACCAAGTCTCGCAAAAATTTTTAGCACTCCTATTCGGAGATGATAATCTAATTTTAGACATAGAGAATTCCACCATAGCTTCGATGGTATTTCTAAATAACTGAAATTCTTCCCAAGCTTTTTGACAAAGATACACAGTCTCGCTAATCGTAATATAGCCCCCATTATTTTTATAAAGGTTTCCTCCGTTCGTCAGGTTCGGAAACCTAGCCGATAACTGAGTGTTAACTCCTAGAGGGTTTGTTCCTCTGCGTCCTAAACCTCCGCTTACCCATTCGCTGCCAGCGAATCCAACCATCTTTTCATAATCTTCATTAGAAAAGTCAGATCCTATTGATTTCTTTGGTGCAGATTCCTGCTGCTCATAATATTTCTTCCTATCTGTAAAATAAAGATTATCCGTCTTATAATTTTTTTTTGCCATGACATATGTTACATTTAAAGTGACATTTTGTGAAAATAATTAAGATAAAAAATAAATTACAACAGTTTCCAAACGAGAAAGTATTGATATATACTCTGCTAATTTCTACATTTCTCAAAAATGTGTAATACTAGTATATGGCGGATTTACAGGATTTAATTAAAAATAGGGTTTAAAGTCAATATATAAAGATTATGAAAAATATTAGATTATTACAGGACGAAATACACAGTTCTTTTGATAAGACCCTTTTTGAAGATGGAACTTTTGAGGCTAGAATTACTGGTTTAGCTAACGATCATCCCGTATCACATGCAAATGATGATCATATGTATACGCATATAACTCAAGAACTTAATAGAAAATATAATTTTTTTGGACTTGATGCACAAATAACAGCCCCTGTTGATTCTGCATTTAGACCCTTACAACCAAGAACTCTTTTTGATACGACTGAATATTTTATACTATTGGAAAATGGAAGCGAGCTTCTAACTGAAAGTTCTAATAATTTACTTTTAGAATAATATAATTAAAAAATATCATGCCAGATAAAAAAATATCAGACCTTGAAGAAATAACCTTGGCAAGCCGAAAAAATGACTTTTTGCCAATTGTAGATTTTGATGAGGACGAGACTAAGAAGATTACATTTAGTAATTTACCACTAAGTGATTCTGCTGAAAATTTTTTGTACCCTTTTACTACAGCTCTTAATAGTAGTAAGTACACTTTCTCTCCCGTGGAAACATTACTAATTACTGGAGAAATGACTTATACTAATTTTTTTGGTGACGACGATACTTTAAGTGATATTTATATTGGGAGTGCTGTTCCTAGTCTTGGACGTCAGGCATTTATTGCTTGTACGGGTCTTACCGATGTTCATATTCCTAACAGCGTAACTGCAATTGGCACTCAATCATTTAAAGGCTGTACAAATCTTACGAAGGTAACTATAGGAGAGAACGTGACTGGTGTTGCAGATTTAGCATTTAAAGGTTGCACGAGTCTAACTGGTATCGTTATTCCCGATAGCGTTACTGGAATTTCAGATGAAGTATTTGAAAATTGTTTCCAATTGAGTGGCATAAAATTACCAAATAATAGTGGTTTTAATGCTCTTGGTAGTAGAGCATTCTATCGCTGCACTGGCCTAACCAACATTACTATCCCCGATAGTGTGACCTCGATTGGAAGTAGTGCATTCGAATACTGCAGTAGCCTAACTGGTATTACCATCTCCGATAGTGTGACCTCGATTGGAAGTAGTGCATTCGCTTTTGCCCGAAATCTTGACAATGTTGATTTACCCGACAGTTTAACTTCTATTAGTAGTCATGGATTCTATAACGCTCATTCACTGAGCAGTATTACGATGGGTGCTGGAATAACCTCAATTGGAAGCTATGCATTTGCTTACACTAGTCTAACTGGTGTTTCACTTCCTCTTACCGTCACTGGTATTGAAAATGCTGCTTTCGCTAACACTGAACTTAGTAATATTACAATTCCGAATAGGGTAACTTCAATTGGAAGTGCTGCATTTTATCGCTGTACTGGTATGCAAGGTGCAACTATTGGTACCGGTGTTACAAGTATTGGAAACAATGCATTTAGAAATGCTAATAACTCATCATTTGTTACTATTACTAGTTTAGCTGCTTCAGCTCCAGTCTTAGGTGAAACACCATTTACTGGTACAAACTTATTACAAATTATTGTCCCAGCTGGTAGTACATCAAGTTATCAATCAGAAGGAGATGGAACTTTATATGGAGGTTTATCAATTGTAGAGCCCTAGTATCATGCAAGACAAAAAAATATCAGAACTAACCGAGCTAACTTCAGCTAATCCTGCAAATGATCTTTTGCCAGTAGTAGATTCTAGTCAAACTAAAACTAGAAAAATGAATGTATCCAATTTTCCACTGAGTGATTCTGCTGAAAAACATGCATACCCATATACAATAGACATATCAAATGCAGGTGTTGTTACGACTAATAATCGAACAACGATTGATAATTCAATGGGATTTTATAACACTGGACAGCCAGCCAGTATTTACATCGGAAATCACGTTACTACGATTGGAGGTTCTGCACTTTTCGGATCTAGTATTACGAACTTACATATTCCCAACAGCGTGACCGTGATTGGATCTGATTCATTTTATGGAAACACCAATTTGGAAAGTGTTACGATTGGTGACTCCGTGGTCTTTATTGGTAGTTCTGCATTCTCTTACTGCACAAGCCTAACTAGTGTTAAAATCCCTAACAGTGTAGCCACGATTAGTGCTAGAGCATTCGAACTCTGCTCTAACCTGACTAGCGTTACGATTGGCGACGGGGTGACCTCGATTGGTGATTATGCTTTCTCTGACATCGGTCTAACCAGCCTTACAATTCCAGACAATGTGATCACGATTGGAAGTATGTCTTTTTATCTGTGTGATAGCCTCACCAGTGTTACAATTGGCAATGGCGTTACCTCTATTGGAAGTCATGCATTTTACGACTGCAATGCTTTGGAAACCGTCACAATTGGTAGTAGCGTGGCTTCGATTGCACCTAATGTATTCAGAGGTTGTGAAAATTTAGCTACAATTAATTGTCTTGCAGCAGATGCACCAACTTTATCAACAAATGTTTTTCAGGGTATCTCAGCCACAACCATTAATGTTCCAACAGATTCAACTGGATATGGTACCGATTATGGAGGATTAACTGTGGTAGAGGATCCAAATCTATAATATTATGGCAGATAAAAAAATATCAGAACTTACGGAATTAACTTCAGTTAATGCTGAAAATGACTTCTTTCCACTGGTTGACAGTAGTCGTACTGAAACTAAGAAAATGAACGTAGCCAATTTGCCAATGAGTGATAATGCCATAGGGCAAACTTTTCCTTTTACTACAGATTTTACTACTGGTGGACGAATTACAACAACAGCAGTAACTTCAATTACAGGGGGTTTTTCTTCTGATACCGAATTTGTTTATGTCGGTAGTAATGTTACCTCGATTGGAAGTTATGCATTCTATTATTTGCCTAGTTTAAAAGAAGTAACTTTAGCTTGTCCCATAACCTCGATTGGAGGTGGTGCATTCTTTAACTCCAATAATCTTACTAAAGTAAATATTCCCGATAGTGTTACCTCAATTGCAAGTCAGGCTTTTATGTATGCTAATCTTACTGGAGAACTAAACATTTCAAATTCTGTTACTGGAATTGGAAGTATTGCATTTTATGGCACCAATATTACTAATGTAGTACTTGGTGATTCAGTATCGTCAATTGGAACTAGTTCTTTTGGCGTTATGAATCAATTGACTGGCATTTCAATCGATCCTGCAAATACTAATTTTAGTACTGATGGCAGATCTATAATTCAATCGTCGACCAATAAATTAATTCAGTTTGCAGCACAATCAGGTGTTACTGATTATACTATTCCAAGTGGTGTAAGCATAATCGGTAATTCTGCATTTTTATTCGCAAATAATCTTACCTCATTAACACTAATATCCCCATTGACCTCGATTGAAAATTATGCATTCGATGGGTGTGGCATCACGGGGATTGACCTTAGTGGCGTGACTGGAATTGGAGTAGGTGCATTTGGGGGCGCTGTTTTAAGTGGCATTACCATTCCTGATACCGTAACTCTTATTGGGAACCGTGGATTTGCTGGCTCCAACTTGACTGGTGCTACAATTGGAAGCGGTTTGACCTCAATTTCAACTGGACTTTTCACTGACTGTCGAAATCTGGTTAGTGTTACGTTTGGCGAGAACTTGACTGAGATACAACGACAAGGATTTAGTACCTGCCACAGCTTAACTGATATTATTATTCCTAACTCTGTAACTTCAATCGGGTCACAAGCATTTCAATATTGCTCTAGTTTATCTGGTGTTACACTGGGCGGTTCCTTAACTGGTATTTCAGATAATGTATTTGCTGATTGTACTAGTTTAATTAATATTGGAATTCCAGACAGTGTGGTTTCTCTTGGAAACGGAACATTTGATGGCTGTAGTGGTCTAACCAGTGTTACGATTGGAATTGGTGTAACTGGAATTGGAGATAGAACATTTCAAGAATGTAGTGGTTTAAGCGGCATAAAAATTCCTAATAATGCAACTTCAATTGGAAACTTTGCTTTTCACGACTGCAATAGATTAACTGGTATTACCATACCAACTGGCGTGACTGGAATTGGAAATTCTGCATTCGATGGATGCTCTTCACTAGCAACAATCAATTCACTCGCAATAAGTGCTCCAAGTCTTTCGGGGTCAACTGTATTTGATAATGTTGCGACTACACAAATTAACGTGCCAGTTGGTGCTACAGCGAGCTATCAAGCGGCAGGCGATGGAAACTTATATGGCGGTTTAACAATTATAGATACTTTATAGCATGGCAAATAGCAAAATATCACAACTTACCGAATTAACTGCCCCCGTGAGCGGTGACTTTATTCCGATTGTTGACACTTCAACTTCACAAACTAAGAAAATTAGTTACAGTAATCTTAAGAATTTTTCTGGAGATGTTAATGTTAGTGGCAATTTGGTCCTTACTGATTCTTCAAGCAAACTTGGTATTAGAACTAGTAGTGCCCCCAGTGCCGCTCTAGATGTTAATGGAACAATAAAAGCGAATGATATCAACATAAACGCTAAGGGCTTTTTTGTTGGTGCAGGATCAAACGGAGATTATTTGCAAGCTAAGGATTATGGAGGTGGAGATTTCCACAATCTTTCAGATGCTACTAACCAACCTAAATCTATTCCAGCATTCGGAAGTAACGGCAAAATAGTTGAAAAAACTTTAATAAAAACTTTTAAACTCCAAGGAACTGCTTTTACAGGGTTAGGAACTCCAGTTGTCCTTGTCGCTGGAGTTGCAAATAAATACATTGTTCCCATTGAAATGAGTGTGTATTGCGATTATGGTACACGAGCGGGAACTTTTGGAAGCGGAAATGGCGGGAACTCTGCAATACAAATTGGAACTTTTCAGAACGCTGGCAATACAGGAGGTTTCGCTCAACTAATGGCTCTTCCTATATCAACAGCAAATACAGAAAGTGACTGGTTCACAAGAAAAACCGCTCCCTCTAGTTCTGAATTAAAACAATATGCAAACAGAGATTTGGTTTTAAAATCAGCCCACATTCCTTCCTCTGAAGCCAATGCTCCAGATGGGGTTTGGTATATTACAATAGAGTATATGATTTTAGATGAATACGAATCCTTTGAAAATAACGTGGACACAACAATCGGAACTGCATTTTAATATATGTTGAAATTGTGAAATATGTTATAGTTGAATTTTAAATTACTGTTCATATAATATAAATATGAGTAAAAAATTGCACTTTGTTTCTGGCTTACCAAGGGCTTGTTCAACCCTGCTCTGCAATATGCTTGCACAAAATCCAAGAGTTCACGCAACGCCTACTAGTGCCTTGCACGAAATAGGTTACATTGCTCGTCAAGTCTTTCAAACAGAAGAGGCTAAAGCCGTAGATATGGAAAAAGTTCTTGAGCCTATGTATTTTGACTATGTTAAGGCTGGATGTGAAAACGCATTTAATAGTATCACAGACCGCCCAGTAGTTGTAGATAAGTGTCGTTCTTGGATTGGTCACTTAGACCAATTATTTAAAATCTGGCCAGATGCTAAGGTTCTTGTTCCAGTACGTGATATACGCGGTGTTCTTTCTAGCATGGAAAAGAAACGTTTAAAGCATCCAGAGGTTTTTAATGGAGCAGAGCAACAAAACCCACAGAGTTGGACAACTATTGATAAACGGGTCCAAGGCTGGCTACAAAGCCCGCCAATTGGAATTGCTATCGAAAGATTGCACGAAGCTTCTCAAAGATTTGGCGATAAATTAATGTTTATTCATGCCGAAAAGCTCACAGAAGAGCCACAAAGTGTAATGAATAGTATATGGGAGTTTCTTGAAGAAGAACCTTTTGTTCACAACACATCTAATGTAAAGCAATATACTAAAGAAAATGATATAGGTTTCCCATACGGAGATCACATTATCCGTCAAGAAATAAAACCACTAAATAAAGATTGGCACGAAATTCTCGGTCGCCAACTTTCAGAACAACTTAACCAAAAATTCCAATGGATTAAAAAATTATGAAAAACGCCTTAATTAATAAAAATACAAAACGAATCTGTAAAGTACAAGAAGCCGCATATGCAAACGGCTCTTACGATGTAAATATTCGAGAAGCAGTGAGTATATCGAACGCAAAAGCTGAAACCTTTGAGTCTTCGAGTGAGTCACTTTTCTTAATCAACAGTGATCTTATGACTTTCGAAGAGAAGATGGCATATGAAAAATCACAAGAAAGAGAAGAAAGGTTCACAGAAACTTCTGGCTTTTTGAAAGCCAGAAAGATTGTTGAGATCAAAAACGCTAGGGATGCAGAATATACTTCTACTCTTACAACGAGTGATGGTCTTAAATTCAAAGGGGACTTAGAAACTGTCCTTGATCTTAAAACAATTTCAGATAATCTATCGGATGGCGGTTCTTTTACAAATTATAAATGTGCCGATGGTTCTTATAATACCGTCTCAAAAGCCCAGTTTCAAACAGCGATTAAAGAAGTTATTGAAAGAAAATCTGCCGCATTTGCTCGTGAAAAAGAACTTAGTGAATCAGTTGCTAGTGCAAGTACTTTCGCAGAATTAGATGCTATTGTTTGGTAATATATTAAAAATTCCAACGATACCCAACAAATACTTTATTCTTAAAAACGTCGGCATCTTTATTTAATAGATGCAATCCTTGATAGCCAACCTCAGTGTAGTGG
>MDTC01003142.1_pt1 | contig 25728 bp, 19 predicted proteins | sample 811181 | NCBI WGS metagenome assembly MDTC01 (sample SAMN05326644, study PRJNA326480) | marine metagenome | isolation source: seawater | place: Pacific Ocean: North | collected 2011
AATTTGAATATCATTATCATATCTTGATTGTGTAATATTTCTGTAAGGATCTAAAACTAGTTTAAATTCATGCTCCCCGAGATTTCCTGACCATTCTACGTTAAATGTTGATAAAGAACCTGAACCGGTTGGGTCAACAGGCTCCATGTTTCCAAATCTTTCTTGTGCTATAATTTGATTATCGGCATATAGAATGACATCTGAATCTTCGTTTGTTTCAGCAGTACCTGCATTTTCAAAAGATACTGTAATTGTGACAGTTTCACCTGGGTCTGGAGCTACAGGGCTAAATTCTATACTTCTACCATCTAATTGAGGTCTAATGTCGGCAATCTCATGAGAAATTACTGTATCACCTAGGATTAAATCTAGTGTTGCATCTCCATCAATATCTGCCAATGATGGTGATGACCAAAGTCTATGATTAACTGCGATTGGATTATTCCAATCCGAATTCACACCAGCCATAGTGCCAACTTCTCCATCAAATGCTCTGACTTCAGTACCGTATGGGACAATTAATTCCGGCTCGTTTGAATTGTCTATATTCATCCAAATAGGTGACGATACTGCTATCCCATCATTAAATGCACCCTGTGGTTCCAAAATTTCAATGCTCCATGTTTCTTGCGGATTAGAACCATCTGTTCCATCATGACATCCTGCAAACCCATCAAAATCTGTTTGTAGTATTCCTGAAACAGTCCATGTAATCCAGCAAACTCTATCATGGTCTCCATCGTCATCAGTGTCGATGACAATCGGTGCAGAATCAGCATATCCATTAGATGCTTCAAAATCCCAAATTTCAGTCCCATCGCTAATTTCTATGCCATAGTATTCCGCACCATACGCAGCACCATTATCATCGAAATCAGAAGGGATTGTGACTACTAATTCCATGGCGCTATCTGAATCAAGGTTTGCAATCACCGGTCCAGGAAGTCTGATATGAGGGACATCGGAATCGAATCCATTTAGATTATCCAATGATTTTCCATCCCAATTCGAATCACCATCTAAAGCATCTAATTTCCACAACCACATTGCACTTGTCGTACTCTGAACAGATGTTAGCACAACAAAGGCCGTATTTTCGTCAGTTTGGATAAATGCAGGGTCTGAGGGGTGGGTCCCCTTATCCAATGTTTTTTCCCACAAGGAAGTAGCAGAAGTTCCTGTTATATCCAAAGCTAAGATTACCGGTTCTTCACTATTTTTTTCAATTAATGATAATACTAATTCAGCGGAACCATCTAAGTCTAAATCTGCTAGTAATGGTTGGGTAGTTGGTTTGTGCCCTCCACGTGTAGTTCCTGTATATGGTCCATCATTACTTCCAATCATTAATGTTGAATCCGAATAAGTCCACAACAATTCCGTCGCATGACTTCCTCCTGGAGACCAACCCGTTACTGAACATGTTAATTCCGGAGAGAATGCTTTAACATAGAAAGTCCCACTCAAATCATAAGAAACGATAATTTCCTGTTTCCCATCAAAATCTAAATCCACAACTACTGGAGAGGCCTTTATTTCATCTCTTCCACTATCAGTAATTTCTCCCAAATCTACTTCCCAAGCGAGATCTGCGTCTTCTCCTTCAATAATTTTCAGAAAACTATGGGGCGCTCCTCCTACATCTTCTGTTTGAATAATTATGATAAATAGTGAGTCTCCACCACACCTTTCCAACGACTCTTCGTCTGAAATTATTGATTCAGATAAGTCTGCTACAGGTGTTGCTAATGCATCAGTTGAAAACGCATAGTTACTATATTGCCAGTTTATCACTGGATTAACTATTGATAGTAATTCAGAATTATTTCCAGGAGATTCTATCCCTGCGCCTCCATCAGGTGAATGTGAAGGAGGAGTAGATTGTCTATCTGGTGTTTTGCCAGATTGAGGCCATGGTTGCTCACCATCTTCCCATACAGTTTGAGAGTTTGATGAATATGAGTTTATAGATTTGATTTCAATTTCCTCTTTTGAATGGTCATGATTTGCTAAGAATCCCGAATGCGGCATTAGTACTAATAGGCATGTCATAATCAAACAAATAGTAACTTTGCTCGATTGATTTGACATAGTGAATCCTCGCATCAGGGTATAAATGGGGTTCAATACCCACTTGAACATTCGCACTAAACTATCATACAGACCTATGGTCTGCTAGGTAAATCCTATTTTCCGAAGTCATTAATCATCCGTTGCGCTTATACAGGAGTGGTAAGTCGGCGGCTCAACGGACTTCTCCTCTGGAGGCTTTGCCGATGAGGGACGGGGGGTCTTCTGCCTTCCTCCAACAAACCTTGGAGCAGTCCGTTAAACGGAGGAAAAAGAGATGTACAGCATAGTCACCCGCGAAGATACTATTAGAATACCTGCAGAATATATCCGTGCAGGGCGCAACCTAGTTGATCATATCGATGAGTTAGCAAATGACGCATTCGAAGGGCGTTTTGATCCAAATGAAAATTATACTGTTTTAACTTTCGATCATGAACCTCTTGGACGTGGAAAAATTATTCATGGTGATGGAGCAATTTATCAGCGTGTTAGGTTCAAAGCTTTACTCTTTAACATGGAAAATAATGAAGTTGTTGACGGCTATGCCTCTGAAATCTCAGAATATGGAGCTTTCGTAAGGATAGGTCCTATGGAGGCTTTATTACATAAATCTCAAATTCTTGATGAGCCTATTAACGTAAACTTAGGCATAAAGAGAATTGAAGGTTCCTCAACAGGAAAATACTTAGAAGAGGGTTCTTACATACGTTCTCGTGTAGTTTCTAAGGCAATTAATCAGAATGATCCAAGGGCAAGTAAAATTGGATTAAACTGCAAAATGGATGGTCTTGGTGCATACTCTTGGATTCAGGAGCAGGATTAAAATGGCTAAGCAACCATTTGCATGTGGGGAATGTAATCGTATTCTCCCCGATCCTGAAAACAAAAAAGACCCAGTCAATTGTAAATGGTGCCCCAATGCTCCAGTAACTACTGATTGGCAAGGTTATGTGATTATCCTAAACCCTAAAAGATCTGAAGTTGCTAAAAGGCTGAATATAGATGATCCAGGCGCTTATGCTTTGAAGGTAAATATAAGATAAGGAGGAAACAAATATGCAAATAATTGAAAGAAAAGAAAACCCACTACTCGGAAGAGTTGAATTAACCTTTGAATGGAATCACGCTAATCTTCCTACACCCACGCTTTCGGAAATGATCACTGCTGCAGCAAAAGCAGAACCAGGTTCGAAAAAAGAATTAGTTTTTGTAAAAAACGTAAATACTAGGTTTGGGAGGCCTTTAACTACTGGAATTGCATTAGTTTATGATTCAGTAGAAACAGCTTTATTAGAACCAAAATTCATTGTCGATAGGCATGAGAAAACACGCCCACAAAAAGATACAGGAGGAGATGAATAATGTCTGAAGGACCTAATCCACAATCTAAGTGGTCTAAATATAAGATAGATGGAGATAAATTAGTACGTGGAGAATTCTGTCTAGAACCGGGTTGCGGCCCTGGTGTATTCTTGGCTATCCACAAGGATCGAAAATCTTGTGGTAAATGTGGCTACAATTCAAATGATGAAGAAGAATAATTAAATTGTTAATTTTTCCCATTTTCCATCATTTGTAAGGACATTTTCTCCAACAATACCAATGCCAATATTTTCTCTTGAATTCATTTTAATTGTTCCGTCTTTATTCAGTCTACCATCATGTCTCCATCCAGTCCAAATCCAATCTCCCTGAACACTTTTAACATCATATACTGGGCCTAAAATTTTGTAAATTTTGGGAGCATCTGTCAATTTAGACAATGTTGCAAAATATTTTCCATTCAATTTAATAAACCACCCTTTTCCTTTTTTGTGTAGGAAACCTGTAATGACTTCTGGTAACTTTAAGACACCTTTTTTGATTATATTCCCTACACCATCTATTACTGCAAATCCTCCTGCCTTTGAAAATAATACGATACCTTCTTCAGTGTTAAGGAATCCAATTATTTCATCTAATGATTTTATTTTTGACACTTCTTTCCACTCAGGAATCTCTGCTCTCCAAATTTCTTTTGACTCATCGTCTATCCTATAAATTCCTCTATTTATTGCAGAAAAACAAATTGAATCATCTACGTTTGATAGTGCAGTTGGTTCTGAATCCAGTATTTGCGACCAAATACTAGATGAAGGATGGAGGGCAGAATCTAATTTATTATTTCTTAAATCTGCTTTTGAATCACCATTCCCCCACTCTCCATTTAGTTCAAATGCAGCCATTCTCGCCTGCCTTAAATCTCTTTCAATCCATACTCCAATCCATTTTTCTTTCACTATAGTACTCGATGTAATTAATGCAGGGAATGGTTGGCTCACCTCTCCAAGTCGATTGAGTTGGGTATCAACTTTCAGTAATTGTCCAGAGACACCAGAAATAACATGAACACTCTCTCCAGAGTCAATTTTGATTGGAGCGAATCCTATCCCCGAATCTTTCATATTACATCCTATAATGACCAGTGTTTCAAGGTGTGGTTCAGAGGATTGAAAATTAAATCCTCCTTGGGTGGTTTATGGGAGTACTTCTTGTAGCTTCTAAATCTGACATGGCATCAATGACATTATATGATGCTATAATGCGTCTAGATGGCTGGAGTGAGCCATTTTCAACAACTTCTGGAGATTATTATATTCATGAATGTGATAGTGTATATCTATTAGTAATAGACCAAATTCATATTAGAGCAGATGATTTAGATTCCCTATTCAAAAAACATACTGGCCTTTCTGTTGATGATGTTCTAATTTTATCTAGGCATGTTTCACGTTCGAACACACCAGCAATGACTTTGCATGCTATTGGTATCCCGGGAATTTTACCATACGGTAAAGAGGGAATATCTGGAGGGAAAAATGGCTTATTAGTGCCTCCAAGTAAATATTTTGCTTCCTTATTTAGGAGGATGAACAGTTTGGCCAGGAGTAAAAAATTAGATTTTGATTTTGATTTAACTCTGGAAACAACTCACCATGGGCCGATTTTAACAACACCTACGCTATATATTGAAATTGGTTCAACTGAAGATGAATGGGTTAGAGAAGATGTTGCAGACTGTTGGGCAGAAGTAATATCTGATGTTTTAGTAATGTCTGGAGGCAAATCGATATATTTTAATCCTGATTCAGATGTTATGATTGGGTTTGGAGGAGGTCATTATGCCCCTAGACATAAATCAGTAATTTTAAATTCAGAAATTAACATCGGACATATAATAGCGAACTATTCTTTGGTTTTCGAACCCCCAAAAAGTTCTGAAATTCCTTCAGGGCCATGGTCCGAATGCATACAAAGTGCAGTTGATTCAACGAGAATATCTTTCCCTAAAAGTAAAATTTTTGCTCACCTAGATAGGAAATCATTCAAGGGCTGGGAACGTTCAGCAATTACTCAAAAATTAGAAGAATTAGGCATCGAAATAAGACGTGGTAAGCAAATCTCTCAAAGAAAATAATCAAATCTTTCATTCTCTTCGGCTATGTATGGGATTGATAGGTAAAATCATTGTTAGCTTGATGCCAATCGCTCCCAAATTCTTAGTCAAGCGTATAGCAGGACGTTATGTTGCCGGATTAAACCTCGAATCTGCGATAGATTTAATGAAAAACATGTCAGAAGAGAATACTTGTTTTACAATTGATGTTTTAGGAGAGGAGATCAATGATGTTGATGAAGCAAGATACTTTGTAGATGAATACTCTAGAGTTTTAGACTCGATAGTATCTAACCAATTAGATGCAAATATTTCTTTGAAACCCACTGCATTGGGATTGTTAATCGATAAGGAGGTAGCATTATCAAATATTGAAGAGATTATTAAGAAAGCTGCCCTCAATGATATCTTTGTGCGATTAGATATGGAAGATCATCGAGTTACTCAAGAGACTATAGACGTAGTATTAGAAATGCAAAAAAAAGGATTTCAGAATATCGGAACAGTCTTACAAGGCAGACTTTTCAGAACTAAAGAGGATATTGCGGAGGTGTCTAGAGAATTAGGCCCTCTAGCAGACTTTAGAATTTGTAAAGGTATTTATTTAGAATCATCAGATATTTCTTACACTAAATATCAGGAGATAGTAAATTCGACTAATGATTGTATAAGTCATATGTTAGAAATGGGTTGTTATACAGCTATTGCTTCGCATGATTTACCAATAATTAATCATAGTTTAGAAAAATTAAGTGATATGGGTATGTCAGTAGATAATGATCCAAGAGATAATTCCGCCGATAGTAGAGTAGGGAAGGGCCCTGGATATGAGTTCCAATTTCTTCTAGGTGTTAGAGGAAACCTTAGGAGAAAATTAGCATCCGAGGGTCACTTGACTAGAGTTTATGTCCCATATGGTACAAAATGGTATGAGTACGGTGTTAGGAGAATTAGAGAAAACCCTGATATTGCTTGGCATGTCACTAAAACTATAATTATGCCTTGGACTAACAGAAGATAAATCAGATTTTCAATTATTAATTTTGATCATCTGGAACATGCAAGTAGATTCTCCTAATCTCGCTGGCGACTCTCTTTCCATTGAGAGTTCTTCCCTTACCTGTATGAAGTGCTCTAATCCTCCATCTTCTTCCATTCATTTGCATTATAGCGCCACAAGAAAAAATCTTATCCGGTTCACATTCTATACTACTTGGTACACTGATTTCACCTTCAGTCATTGTGATTGGCACTATCGTCCTATCTACTCTTACTGCCCACATTGCAGATATTTTTCCAGCATTTAGGTTTGTGCATTCTCTTGAAGTAGAATCTTCTATTCTTGTAATTCTGTAGGTTTGTTCTTTATGTTGAAAATAATCCTCCTTGATTATTTCCTCATCTTCATCCGCTTCAATTAATGAGAATTCACTATCCATTCTATCAGATAATGTTGTCTTGATAAATACTGATTTTGGAGGCCTTAACTGTAAATTATGCACATTACTACAAATCACACACCTGACTAACAAATCTTCCCCATTACCCTTAACATTCCTTCTTAGAATCTCATGTTCAGTCATTTTTGTGCATTCAGGGCACACAGCAGCATCAAATATTTCTTCTTCGATGTCCGTATCTTCCATGTCACTTCGAAATGACTTCCTCTATTGAAGCCATCCTTAGATGGGATGATTGAAATCAGAGTTAATATAGCCACAGTCATGAGTGACGGAGGCGGTATAGGGTTACCTCAAATGTCAGAGCGTGAAATGTTTGAGAAATTACTGTCTTCAGATTCTGATTTTGGTGATGATGAACCTCAGATAGCAGCGAATATTGGTCAACAAATGTTGCATATGAATTTAATTCCTTTAACTCGTGCCTTCAGAGTCAAAATCAGAGATATTTCTTCAAAAATTCCTGCTAGAAATGTAGTTCTCGTGGGTGGAGGGATAGGCCACTTAGCAGCTTGGTTACTTGATTTATGGAATGGTGATCCTGCAAACCCTCCTTTGGAAACTCGATCAAGACCTGATACCTTTAGAATAGTCGAGCCTGCAGGCAAGTTTGGAGTAATAATCGATCGTCTTGTCCGCCGTCATTCTTCAGAACAATGGACGCAGGTTTTGACTAGATCTTGGCAAGAAATTACAGCTGAAACTTCATCTTGGTCAGTTGCAGCAGCAGCATTACCATCCAGTGCACAACCTTCTCCTTTACCTCAACCAATCGATCTAATAATCATCGATCTACCCGAAAATCAGAGACCTAGCGCAACAATAGCCGCCTTAGATGTAATTTCCCAAGGAGGATTCATCTTAGTTAAAGAGCCAGAAGTTCCTACGGGGGATGTTGGAGTACCTGAAGAAGGGGATGAGCCTAATGATGCTCAAAAGAAAGTTGAATCTTTTAACCAATGGATGAAAGTGATACGAGAATGTAACGAAAATCATTCTATGGCGTTCATAGAGTTATCCGGAGGAACATTAGCCGTCATACGTCGTTCAACTTGAAAAATATCGAAAATATTCCTTTCAATAATTATTTTCTCCATTTCTCTATCCTCTTTAGTATCTGATGAACTGGAGTTCACTGCATCTATTAATGAATCTATTCTAAATATTCCATAGCCAAAGTTATCATCATGTTGGTTCTGTCCATTTTTCATTTGCGAGTTCTCACTTAATAGGATTTTTATTTCTTCTATTTTTGTTTCGTCGCTATCACTATTTCTTTGGAAATCAGGATATTCTTGCAGGAATAATGCCAATCCTCCTGAAACCCATGCCGTTGAAGCAGAGGTCCCACTAGACCAACCCCACCAAGAATCTGAATTTGTCATTAGCACTGGTACCTCAAGACCAGGTGCGATAATCTCTGGCTTTTTATCAGGATCATTTCTTGGTAGAATAGGATTAGGCCACAATCTGCCATTATTATCTCCTTCTGAACTTCCAGACCATAAGTTACCAAGTCTTGTAACACCTCCAACGCAAATAACATTCTCAACCGAACCCGGCGATGAAACATCTCCATCATCATCTTCACCATCATTTCCTGCCGCTGCAACTACGTACACTCCCTCTTCAATTGCATTTTCAACAGCAATTTCTAGTGAATCTGTTGTAAATAAATCGCCACCAATTCCTTGTCCTCCACCGAGGCTTAAAGAAATGATATCACTATCTTGTGAAACACACCAATCTACAGCTTCAGCAATCCCATCATCTGTTCCCGAACCATCTGAATTAATTGCTTTTGCAACATATAAATCGACATTTTTTGCTATTCCATTCAACCCTCCATCTGCAACAATTATTCCGGCCATTGCGGTTCCATGACCGTCATCATCGTATGGGTTTGGGCTTGAATTAATGACATCATTCCAACCCAAAAGTTTGATATTTTCTAAATCAGGATGTGAAGTATCTATTCCTGAGTCCACTATGCATAATGATATACCAGTTCCATCTAATCCTTCAATATTATTTATCCCAGTCATATCCTTATATTCGTCTTCCCAAGTAACTAATGATTGAGGTGGACTGAAACCAAATGCTCCACCATTCATTGTGATAAATAGCCATAATAGTACCACTGCTAATACAAATGCTGATACTAAAGTCACTGAGAAACCGACAAGAAGTTTGAATACGTCTTCATCTCTTGTTTTTGATGCGTTGATAACGTTAACTGTATGTTTCCCGTCAACATAAATCAATTCATCAGAATTCTCTGACTTTGAATCTAAGACCTTTTCCTCGTTTTTCTCAGAAATTTCGCTGAATATGGAAAAAACTAAATTTTTGAATAGATTAATAATCCAAATAAATGCACTATAGATTGCCATTATTATTGCCCATATTGCTGCGAATATTATATCAATAAAGATATAAATGATGAATTCTAAAATTACACCCCAAATCATATCAAAAACCAACTATTATTATAATCTTCAATTACCATGCATCTTGTCTACTAAAATGACTTGAGATAGTGGTATTGGAATTACAGTTAGTACAGTTAAATCTCGTAGGTAATGTCATTTCGCATTCATTACATACTGAGCCTGGAACACCTACTCCTCCACAATTATACGCACAAGGTACAGTAATCTTCCCATTAGATTTCTGAATCGCAGGTGTTTCTTCTTTACAGATAGGACAAATACCTTGAATATCCTTTACATTATTGTAATTTATCTCACCAGAAACTTCTCTTGCTCTTACAGATTGAATCCTGTCTTCAGCAGCGCCAAGCATAAATTGAGGATACCATATAATATGTATTAATAAGAAAATTGAAAGTATACTACAGATTAGATAAAGCCACGGGAAATCAAAAACTGTTGCATCAGCAGATAATGGTCTCAGTGCAATAGATTTTGATGAAGACCAAGAAAATAAATTCACTAATAACATCCAAATTCCTAGGCCTGCACTCCATAGTTTCAGACTATGATCTTTCCAAGCAATTTCGACAACTCTTGGGTCGGGATGCGCGTGTCTTTCAATTACATGAACATCCCTTGTTTCACTGACTGCCTTATGTACTACGAAAATTACTAAGAATGCAAAAATCAAATTCACGAGAATAATAGGGGCTAACATCCCTATGTTTAGATTTTCAGGGAAGCTTGGATTACTGGCATATGTGTAAATATAACCTATTTGAATTGCAATCATTCCAATTATCATATAAACAAGATTTTCCCTCATTATAGGGAAACGGATAAACAGCTGAATCACAAACCCGATCCATGCAATTATAGACAATAATGTTAGGATTAAAGTTAAATCTTCCAAGAATAACATACCTTCGGTGCCAACTCTATTATAGTCTCCACCACTCTTTAGTTCTCCAATTCCTAAATCCCATGCCCCTAAAAGAATCGCTATTACCCCTACTCCAAATATTGAAAATTCAAATGCCCCCCAACCTTTCAAAATCATTTTCAGATGAAATTTAGATTCTTGTACGATTTTATCTAAGAAATCTAATCTTTCATTATATTCAGAAAACTTGTAATTTAATGTGATTTCACTAAGTCTGATTGGCTCTTGATTTCCAATTTCTGTTTCATCAGTCATTGAACGGAGCCCCCTTATGTTATGCGCGACATGAAATACCGCATTAAGTAACTCCCTTATTCGGATTCAAAAATCATAATCTACATGGATATTCTATGGAATAAATAAACATTAGTAAGACAGTGGCGCCGAGAGGGAGATTTGAACTCCCGAGGGAAAATCCCACATGATTTCCAGTCATGCGCAATACCAGGCTATGCGACCTCGGCTTCATACTCTCGGACACTTGATTACATTTTGAGTCTGTTGCTTTTCAACTGTGATTTTGAATCTCTCTCCGTAGTGATTAAATCGAAATTGTATCTCGACTAAACGTCGCCACTGTGGCTTAGGGGTATAGCATCCCATTGGTAATGGGAAGGTCGGGAGTTCAATTCTCCCCAGTGGCTCCATTCTTTGAATTAAAATTATTATTTTTCGATACCTTCATCAACTTTACAGAAATAACTTCATAATGTAGCCAACAAACCATAGAGATATGTCTGACCGCCGTAGGACTGCACTTGCTCTAGTGTTATTGATGATAATCGCCCCGCTAACATCCGCTGCTACCTCTTCTTGGACTGGACCAAGCTCTGTAAATCCTCCAGATGAGGGCATTACTTTGACTGGTTTCCGAGCCCCTGGAAATGCTACAGTTCAGGATGGTTGGCTCCACATAACTAATACTGAAACGGCAACATCAATGGATCCAGGAATTGTTTGGGAGGGTGCCGATTTAGATTCTGGCAGATTTTTCGGAACTAATTTCATTGAAGATATAGAACAAATAACTTTACTTGACGATGGTACTCGATCAAATATTAGTACTTTCGATGAAGGTGATATAGATGTTTCAATGAATGACATTTACACTTACTCTCCAGGATGGGAACATGTTTATTCTGTTTCTTCTTCAACATCAGTGGTAGAATGTAATAACCTTTCTGGGGCATGGGTAGACCATGGATATGACAATAATTTTGATGGTTCTCTGTCCTCAGGAGAAACAACTGAAACTTTGATGTATTGCAGCGGTAATGCACTGGAAGATAGCGTCACAACACTGAATGTCACTAATGGAGGAAGTGGCTATTCTGCAGGTACATTATCTGCAACTGGAGGTTCAGGTAGTGGATTCTCTGGAACTTATTCAATTAGTAGTGCAATTAATAGTATTTCAATTTCAGGCGGAGGCACTGGATATGCTGTTGGAGATTACCTATCCTTTGTATGTCCTGGTGGATGCACTGGTTCAGGTGCTAATGCATCAGTAGGTAGTGTTGCTAGTAATGGTTCTATAACCTCGATTAATCTAAATAATGGTGGTTCTGGCTATATTTCACAACAAACAATGTATGTTTTAGTATCCAGTAGCGGCGGAGGCGGCGCTCAACTTTCTAGCGTACTAGATACTACTGGTTCAATCTATGAGGCTTTTGTAAATAATGGAGGTAGTGGATATACTAGTGCACCTACAATTATACCTAGTTCAAGCGGTACGTCTGCAGCAATTAGTGCGGGTTTAGGAGGATTTTTCGACTATGAGATCACTGTTACATCAATTGGTACAGGATCGACATCTCAATGTATGCTAGGTGGTTATGTAGTAAATGCTGGGATGGATACTGATGAAGATTCTATGTTAGATACAACAGAAATTTCTGATACAAATTATCTCTGTAACATTCAAGAAATGTGGGGCGCTACAACATTCAATCATAATGGGACAAATCTTGGTAGCGAACAAACAATGTCTTATGGAACTATTCCATCATCAGCAGTAGAGGGTATCGTAGCAGTCGGTACAATGCCTGGTTCAGCAGTTCCACGAGGTACAAGCAGTTCTTTCTTATTGCCTCAAGTAGATTTACCAGATTCTGATTTATTCAATGGGCTCTACATGACCTTTGATCACTGGTATCATCTAGATAGCACTGCATCTGGCGGAGGAGATGGAGCATGGGTAGAATATAGGATTAATACTGGTAGTTGGAATGACTGGACCTATGTTGCTCCAGACGGTGGATATACCAGTACCATGTCCACCGATGCCCCTTCTCCTAACGGTGCTCCCAGTGGAGCAGTTCCAGTTTTTGCTTCTGCAACTCACAGTGGATGGCAGAGTGAGAACATAAGCATATCTTCAATTCCAGATATAGATAATGCTTCTAAAATTCAATTTAGATTCCATATCTGGACATCTCCAAATGCATCTTATGAGAGACCTGGGTGGTTTTTGGATAATATAGATTTCAATAATGATGGTGTAAACTATGGAGTTTGGCACCATGGCTGTATGTCTCTTACATCTTCATCTTGTAATTATGTAGCGAGTTCATATGGAGCTCTCCAAAGAACAATTGATTTATCTGGCACCAACTCTACTTCAATGCTTGAAATAGATATGGAATGGGATTTACAAGGCTCTACTTACGATAATGCCTGCATCGAATTATCTTTGAATAACGTGACTTGGTATGATATTTCTTCATCCTCTTCATCTACAGCGCAAGCCTGTGAAGATCGCTCTGGAGCAATACCAGGTTACCCTTCATATGATGGAGTATTTGGAGACCAGAGCAATACAATTAGAACTGTTGAATACAGTATTCCTACTGCTTATCAAAACCAAGCCAATGTTTACATTAGATTTGTAGTCGATACCGATCTTTACACCAATTATGGTGGGAATTATCCTGGTGATACGCAAGAAGGATTTACCCTTGAAGATATTCGAGTTGTTGATGATTCAGGAACGGTATTGTTTAGAGATGATTTAGAAAATCAGTTTTCAATGAGTCATTACCCTGTTACTTTCGGTACTAGCACTGGATATGATGATTGGAATTACTATATTTTAACTGGAGGAATTTTAAGCGAATTATATGGATTTGAAGATTCCACTGCCGGAAATCCTTCTACCAGTAACGCTCCAGGCTGGTCAAAACAATCTGCATGGAACTATGGTCAATTGGGTACTAATGCAGGGCCTACTGATGAACCTTCTTTCCCCTACGTGTATGGTACAAATTTAAATGGTAACTATGGAAATAATCAGAACTCACTGTTAACCTCTCCAACGTATGACATTCCAAATGATGGCCTAGCATACGTAACATTCGATAAGTGGATATGTACAGAAAATAGCTGGGATGCAGTCGGTCTTCAGATACAGGTTAATGGCGGTTCTTGGAATTATTTCGACCCTCAAATTCCTGGTTGGTATGATGGTTCGCCTGGATATTCTGGCAATCAGATGTATGGTCATGATGCATGGATGGGTGGAGATTGTAACCAACAAGAGTTCGAAAATAGACAGGCTCCTCTATCTAGTTATGCCGGTGACGAGCTAAGATTCAGATTCCGTCTATCTACAGATACTTCAGTAACATATCAGGGTGCCTACATTGATAATTTTGGTATCCTAACTGCTAATTATGGTGCAGGTGGATACTGGTTGAGTAATGCTGTAGATATGAGCAATATTGATACTTTCAATTATGGATGGGTAGATATTGAGGCAACAATCCCTGAGAATACTTCAATTTCAGGGAGCTTAATCGACATTAGTGATAATGTTGTGCCGGGTTACGAAAATGTTACCTTCCCATTCTCTTTAGCAGGAGTTGATTCTGAAGAATATGAATTAGTTAAAATTAAGGTTATAATGGACACAAGTGATGAAGAAGTTTCTCCTAAATTAACTAAAATAAGTATTGGCGGTAAGAGATATCTTGCGGCATCAAGTGCTGATTATAATGGATGGTCTTTCAGCCCGAGTATCGAGGTAGTAGATGAATTACTTAATGCTACAACAATTGCCGGTACAATTACTTCCGATTATATTCATTCATCCAGGCCTATCAAGAGCGTGACACTATCTGGTAACTTTTCTAGTGGTTTAATGGTGACTGCATATTCATTCACCGGTGCAACATTAGGGCAAACCTCTCAAGGATCAATACCTTTTGCTATCCCTCAAACTGGTTTCTCTCTCTCAGTATCACTACCTACCAATGGCTGGATCGATAGGATGGTTATTTCGTCTAATTTCGCCGAGCCAGCAGAAAATCCTGTGGTTGATATGCTTAATGATGGTTCAGTAGATTGGTCATTCCCAATGGGTGCTGATTACGGGCATTATGGATGGCAATCGCTTGTTTCAGATGGTATTGATTCTCATACAACTGGTACAAGTATTAGCTTAGATTCTGGCACTCCATCTTCAATAATGGTGAGATTGCCATCTTTGGCTGCAGTAAATAATGGAATAATCTCTGTTGCACCTGATTCTGATGGTCAATTCGAGTCACCGGTTACCTTGACAGTAGGATCATCCAGTCAGACTAGTTCTTCTGCTTCAGAGATATTCCATTGCATATTAGATTACAGTCAAATTGCAGGAATTAACTCCCTAACTACATCTCATACAGATACAGACACTGGAAGGCAATGGCGAGATGTTTCAATTACTTTAGAGTCAAATTATGCGCAAACTGTATCTATTTCGACAATTGGAATAGGCTATCTGATATTTGAAAATGTTTCAGGTTTAGGTGCATCAATATCTGATTATCATGATTCTATGACACAAGATGATCCTCCGCCTACTCAGGTTTCAATTCCAGTAAATATTACTGCAGATATGGGATCAGTTTCCATTGATGGCGACTTAAAGTTCGATTATATAGTCACAAACAGAGATTTCGTGGTTCCAAATACACTTTATCCTAATGGTGAGACAATTGAAATAATTACTAAACATCATCACTTATTTGATAATTCTAATTTGGATACGATCTCTCTTAGAGGTATCGCTTCTGATGGCGAGATTTTGATGTTTGAGGTTACTAATAGTGCAGATGGTTTGTGGGGTCAAGGTTCGGATGCGGTATCCTTTACGCAAATTTCTGGTTCATCCGTTGCTCCAATGAATCCTTCAACATTCTTAGAAATCACAACCCATAATGATGGCTATGATGATGTCACTATACACTGGATGTTTGATGTTAGCTGGATGTGGGATGATGTTAATTCAATACGTTGGATATCTCAAGCGTTCGATGCATCAGGAGAGTCAGTGTGGCCGTCCGTATCTCATAGTGGCGAATCTGGAAAGAATGCGGTTGAAAATGATTTGATGATTGATTCATTCGAAGTTAGAGATCAATTTGGAAGGCTTCTATCAAATCAGTATTCTACATTCTATCCGTTCACAATGACTGATGGTAGTGAATTAAATATCACAGGGACCGTTAAGTTCCAAGACTCTACAGCAGTTAGACCGCAAGCGGTTGATTTCACAGTTGGTTTGAATATTTCTGGTCTAAGTTATCTTTTGACTTCTGAAGAAGATGGTATATATACAGGTCTAATTTCATCTCCAACAGGCCTCTCTAACGTATATTTATCACCTATGATGAACACAGTTGGACCTACTGGTTATTCACTTGGTGCAGAAGATGTAACGGGAACTCCGCCATCAGTAAATGTTCGTGTTGATCATGAACCTCCTGTGGCTGGTCCACTTGAAGTAAACACTCCTTCTGGTTTGAAAGCAGCTCATGGTAAAGTTTGGGATCCAATGGATCCACTGTCTCTTTTCATAACAGTCGAAGAATCTGAGGCAAGAGGTGAAATTTTGACACTCAAATATTGGCGAGGTTCAGTAGATGATATCAATGGTGATGGTATTGCTGATGAGGATGAATACCTTTCTATGGTTCAGCCGCTAACTCCTGGAATGACAGGACAGCAGCAAGTTAATTTCGTTGGAATTGATGTTTCTCAACAAACATTTAATTCCCCTGTTCATATTTATGTTGAAGGTACTGATTGGGCAGGTCTAAGCTATCAAGATGGAGGTACAGGTGGTGGTGCAGGTGCTTCTAATTCCTGGGCGACTGTAGTTGTAGCAACTGATGAGCCTACCAGTATTAAGTCCGCAGGGTATTCATTAGACCGTGATTTAGGGTATTTACTTCCAGGTGAAGAACATATATTTACTATGCAAATAGAAGAAGCCAATGGTTTGAATACATTGGATAATATATCGATAATGCTTTGCGGTGATGGAACAAGTGAACTTGGAAAAATGAGTTATGATCCTTCAAGAGGAACTATTTGGTCAGATTTAACTAGCTTCGTAACACCACTTTCTGTACAGACAATGCAAGTCTCTTCAGATATAACTCAACTATCAATGATATTCGAAGTTTCTTGGGACTTCCCTTGGGAAGATAATCAGAACTCTTGTAAGCCTAGCGTATCAATAGTTGATGATTTCACCACTGTCGCATACCAAAATAACATTGGTGAACTATCATGGTACCTTGACAATAAGTATGTTGCAATTCCTGACTCTATAGAAGATCTTACTCCTCCACAGGCAGAATCTCTAGGAGTTTCTGTCTACTTAGGACAGGGAGATGAATTCCGAATGAGTGGATTTGTTTATCATTCTGGTTCGGGTGCATTAGCTGCAAATATCCCAGAAAATCTAGAAGTTGAATTCAAAGTAGTTTATGGGACACAGGAAATTAAGATGGTCACATCTGTCAATGAAGACGCTAGTTTCGAAGGTTCAATGATTTTACCTTCAAGAGTTCCTTTGAATCCAACTATGTCTGTTTCAACTGAAGTTTTGAATGTTCCAGGCGGGGGTTCATCAGATATCAATTCAGATGCTTCTGTAACTGTTGATAGTAAAGCCCCAACAGTATTATTTGATCAATCAGCCTATCCAGATTCATCATTAGTTTTGTTAGAATCTGATTTAATTAATGATGTATTTGTGACTGTGACGATGGTTGATGAAATCGGTATGATAGAAGGTCCTCTGGATGTCTCTTGGGTAATTTTAAGATCTGGTTCTCCAGTTGCTGGCTCTGAAAATACTGGGCAACTAACTATGATTGATGATGGCGAATCTAAAGATATTTATCAAGGCTATATTGATTTTACACCCCTAAACGGAATGTCAATTGAACAAGGTGATCAGATTGCTTTTTGGGTCACTTCAACTGATAGGGCAGGAAATGTCGTTACAGGTTTGGGTAGTGAATCCGCACCGAGAATGCCTACTCTTAGAATAATGAAGTTTAATCCAGAGTATACTAGAGTAGTAATCAATCCAACTTCTACTCCAATGGTTGGAGATATGTTAACTTTGCAAACATTCTGGGAAAATGATGGTAAGAGAGAAGGTTCTATCACAGTTGGTCTATACGAATTAAACCCAGAGAATGGACAGTGGTCACGAGCACTTACTACTTTAACCGAGGGTCCTACTGAAATTATTCTTGGTGCGCAATCTTCCAGTGTCAATGCACAATTCCAATGGGAATCTTGGTCAGAAGGTCAACCTCTCTTGGTATTAATTATGGAAGATCCTGAAACCGGTGAGATGGACTGGAATAATGATAATGGAAACAATATTGACTTATCGGGCATTAATGTTCAACCATTACCAGTAGAAGCGGAATCAAGTACTGGCTTGTATATGGTCATCGGTGTAGCAGTTATTGCTGTAGCGCTTGTTGCCATTCTTGTAATGCGCAATCGTGGTGGTGAGGATTATTACTATGATGATGATGATGAATACGAAGAAGAAGAAGATTGGGAATATGAAGAAGAAGAGGATTAGTTGGGGTAAATTCAAACCCCGAATAATCCCTATCTTCATGTGATTTTATACTGTTGTCTTTATAGGCTATTTAGTGACCTAATTGTCTCTGAGGGAGAAATTCCTTGGATGGGATTGGGATGGACGAAACTAGCGATGCTGTAACTGTGGAAGAACTGAAAAACGAAGTTGAAGACTTGAAAGTGTTAGTAAATACTCTATTGACTGTTATCATGGAAGAGGCTGACGGCGTGCAATCAGGAGCAGCTCCAACTATTCCTAATCAGCCAAGACGTGGATATTGCATGTAATCAATATTCTACGGGCTCTGGGTCTACTGTCCTCCACATGTAACAACAAGCCACAGTGCGCCATGGTTTCCATTTTTCTGAAAGAGCATACAACTCATCATTAGACATTCTCACTCCAGAATTATATGATTTTTCTATACCTCTAATCATTCCTATATCTCCTATTGGAAATACATCAGGGCGCAGGAGTGTAAATATCAAAATCATCTCTGCAGTCCATTTACCTACTCCTCTTAATTTGATTAATTTTTCAATAACCTCTTCATCATCCATTTTATTCCAATCAAATAAGCTATACTCATGCCAAGATTCAGAAATTCCTATTACATATTCTGTTTTCTTTTGTGATAATCCACAACTTCTTAAATCTTCAAAATCAACAGATAATATATTCTTAGGAGTAATTTCTCCTACTTTTTCAGTAAATCTTGACCACACTGTCGATGCGGCTTTAACAGAAATCTGTTGGCCGATTATTGATCGGATTAATGTAAAAAAAATATCATCTCTAGAAATTAATTCTAAATCATCAAATTTATTTATTATTCTTGAAAGTATTATGTCATTATCTGATAGTTCTTTTTTGGCTGTTTCCCAATAGTCTGGTCTATCACCTAACAATGTCATTGATACTCCTATGACCTCATAGTTCAAGAGAACTACCGTGTTCGCATTGTCATGGATTTTGAGAAAATCATGTTCGGTGGTGCAATTGCTGCTACTGTGATTTTTATTGTTTTAAGTGCAACTGGAAATACTGATTTGATAGAAAATGAATCTTGGGCTATAGAAGAAACCTGTCTTGGAAGTCATTCTAGTGACATTAGTCATACTCACAGTAGTCTATCGATAATAATTAACGGTAATGAGCAATATATATCTCAGAATATTGGGATACAAGATTCTATGTGTCCTGACGGAATGCGAGGAATACATACTCATGATGATACTGGAAGGCTACATATTGAAACACCAAGCCAAATATCTGCCCCAATTGGGGCATTTTTCAATATCTGGGGTGAGGTATTCAATTCAGAACAAATTCTCGATAACAAGGTAGACTCTGATCACGAAATTGTGATGTTCGTGAATGGAGAAATTAATCAAGATTTTGAAAATTATGTGATGTTAGATAATGATGTAATAGAGATACATTATCAGAATAAGTAATTACCCCTTAATTACAGCAAATGGTTTCATTCTGGCTACAGGTCTGGCCAGCCCCGCTTCGGATGTTAATCTAATTACTTCGTCAACATCTTTGTATGCATCCGGGGCTTCTTCTGAAAGAACATTGGGTGTTTTTGTATGAACATTAATTCCATTATTTTCAAGTTGCTTCTTTAATTCCAATGAATCAATTTGATTCCTTGCAGCGGTTCTGGAAAGTTTTCTTCCTGCGCCGTGACATGATGAAGAAAAAGCATCATTACCTCCGCTTTCTGGACCAGATAAAATCCATGAAGCGGTCCCCATATCACCAGGTACAAGGACTGGTTGACCTATACCTGAAAACTTTCCAGCTAACTCTGAGTGGTCCCCACCAAGTGCTCTTGTAGCACCTTTTCTATGAACACAGCATTCACATGAAACTCCATGTACTTTGTGATTTTCAATCTTTGCTATATTGTGACTAACATCATAGATTACTTCAAGATCACTATCCATCCTAATTTCTTCCCTTAGAATATTCCTTAATCTTTGAGTTAAGGTCGAACGATTTGCAAAGGCAAAATTCCCTGCAGCGGACATGGAATCGAAGTATTGTTGACCTTCTTTACTGAATATTGGAGCTGCTGCTAATTGCCTATCTGGTATTGACATATTCCATTTTTCAGCGAACCACATATTATCCCTTTTTACATAATTTTGTTCTATGTTTGACACATGATCTGAACAAACTTGATGCCCTAAACCTCTGGATCCAGTATGGATCATTGCGGTGATTTGCCCTTCTCGAATTCCAAAGGCTTTGGCGGCCTTTTCATCTACAATTCTATCAACGACTTGTAGTTCTAAGAAGTGATTACCAGAACCCAACGTCCCCATAGATTTACTTCCTCTTTTTTTAGCTCTTTCACCTAAATTTCTTTCATTGGTTTCTAGAACTCCATTTGATTCGATAAACTCCAGATCTCTGGATTCTCCCCAACCCATTTCAATAGCAGCATTTGCTCCTTCAGAAAGTATCATATCGATTTCTGTGGGGTCCAATATTACTCCTCCCTTACTTGTAGCACCTGCTGGTATTGAATCTGCTAATTTTTTAGCTAATGATTTGGGATTAATCTCATTATATTCGATATCTAATGCACATAATCTGACGCCACAATTAATGTCAAATCCAACCCCTCCTGGAGAAATTGCCCCTCCTTCATTTCCTGAATTTATATCTGTTGCTACTACTCCTCCTATAGGGAAACCGTATCCAAAATGCCAGTCTGCCATAGCCCAAGCGTTCCCTACTATTCCATCCAAAGAAGCAGTGTTGACTAACTGATTTGGTGATCTATCATCGGAATGTTCACCTAGATGTTCTAAATCTGCTACCATTATTGCATCAGTTTTCATTGAACCGTGTTTGTTAATACGTATTCTTCCTGGTCCATCAGACTGTAAATGCTCTCTCCACTCACCGGACATAGACTTGCGAATTAGAGTATACATTTCAATAGGTCGGACAGGTCTTTCAACAATTGTATTAAAGTTAGTTCAACTATTCCGAGACATGTAAGGCTGTGCATGAGATGGTGTTTGGAGAGGTTCATATTCCGTTCTGGGAAGAATCTGAGCACATACGAAGAACTTGTTCAGTAACAGGCCTTTACTTTTGGACCCGCGATAAAAATAGGAAAACATCAGGAGATACTCATGAAGATCCATATACATTCATTGGGAGTCCAATAATTGATGGCTTTCCAATGAGAGGTAAAGAACTTAAAGACTCTATGAGGTCCTCATTTCTAGATTATTTCTCCGAAAACAATCACTCTAAAGTTGACCCTTATCCAGTAATTGCAAGATGGAGAGATGATATTCATCTAACTATAGCAAGTATTGCAGATTTTCAGCCTCATGTGACTAGCGGGCAGGTCCCTCCTCCCGCCAATCCATTGTGTATTTCTCAGCCTTGTATAAGGTTGACCGATGTTGCAGCAGTTGGACGTTCAGGAAGACATTTGACGACTTTTGAGATGATGGCTCATCATGCCTTCAATAGACCTAATGATGGTGAGATAGTATATTGGATTGACCAATGCGTTAGATTTTGTGATGATATGCTAGTCAATACATTTGGAATCAACCCTATTGAGATTACTTATGTCGAAAATCCATGGTCAGGAGGAGGAAATGCTGGAGCAGCACTCGAAGTAATTGTTGGGGGGTTAGAATTAGCAACTCTCGTATTCATGAATTTAGAAGAACATGAGGATGGAGATATTATAATCAAAGGCTTAACTTATCGAGAGATGGACTTACAAATAATAGATACAGGGTATGGTCTAGAAAGATTCTGTTGGGCCGCAGCCGGTACTCCAACAATTTATGAAGCGATATATCCTGAATCTATTTCTTGGTTAAAACAAACTATTGGTTTTGAATCAATGGTAGATGATTTAAATTTAAATGTTGATACTACGGCATTATTATCTGAATTATCTAGATTAGCAGGGATACTAAACATCGACGTAGGTACTGATGTTAATTCACTCTACACCAGATTAATTGAAAGGTTGAATACACAGGGAATAAAAATATCAGTTTCTGATTTGAAACGTCTTACAGAGCCCTTGTCCGCTATTTATGCAATACCTGATCATATGCATGCTTTGTGTAATATGTTAGGGGATGGACTGATACCGAGTAATACAAAGGCTGGTTATCTAGCAAGAATGCTTGCTAGAAGAGTTTGTCGGATGAAATCTGATTTAAGTCTAGATGTGACTTTAGCAGAACTTGGAAAGCATCACATACAGACACATCTAGACTTGGAAAATTTCACCCAGAACGAAAAAGGAATACTTTTACTACTTGAATTAGAGGAATCACGTTATTATGAAATGTTGAGAAAAGGGCAATCAGCAGTTAAAACAGCCTTACAAAATCTTCCTAAGAATGCGACCGAGGTTCAAGATTCTATTTTATTCAGATTATCCGAAGAAAGAGGTCTCAATCCAGATATGGTGATGGCAATTTCTAATGATTTAGGTTGGGGAGATTTATCAGTTAGAGTTGGATTTTCAGCAGATATGGCAGATAGAAATGCTAGAATGACTAAAGATGCCGCGAAGATCAGAGATAAAAATAAATTCCTTAAAAATTCATTCCCGGTAACATCTCAAGATTATTATTTAGATACAAATAAAACACATTTCTCTGCTAAAGTACTACATTGCGGTGAAATAGATATCGAATCTAATAAAATTTCATTTTCCAATGAAGTTATTTCTAACCCCACCCACTTTGTTGTTTTGGATAGAACACTTTTCTATCCTGAGGGCGGTGGTCAATTAGGCGATCAAGGATATTTCCATAAAGATGAAACTCAAGTCATTAGTGTACTAGATACTAAAATAGAAGATGGAGTAATTATTCATTTTACAAATGGTTTCGTTAGCAATGGTGATATTAACGCTGAAGTAGATAATACTCGAAGAAGGCAGTTAATGGATCATCATACTGCTATACACATAGTTGGCGGAGCCGCCAGAGATATCTTAGGCCCCCATATCCGACAAGCAGGCTCCAACAAAGGACAGAGATATGCTAGAATTGACTTGACTCATCATTCAAGAATGTCAAGAGACTTATTGGATAAAATTGAAGATAGAGCTAATGATATTGTACAATCAAACCCTGCAGTAGAAAAGATAATTCTAGATAGGGCAGAAGCTGATGCTAAATTTGGTTTCGATATATATCAGGGAGGTCCTCCAAAACATCAGAAAATTCGAATTATCAAAATTGGAGATTTTGATATCCAAGCTTGTGGAGGGACCCACCATGATGAAGCAGGTAAAATCGGAGAATTAAGGATAGTTCGCTCCAGTCAAGTCCAAGACGGAGTAGAGCGTCTGCAAATCGTGGCAGGAGATACGGCGAGAGACCATGCTAGACAACAAGAGCGAATTCTTAGCGAAGCATCTGAGATATTAGGGGTCCAGTCCGATGACCTTCCCAAGGCTGTAATGAAGTTCTTCCAAGAATGGAAATCACAGCAAAAAAAGATTTCTAATTTAGAAGCGGAAATTGTCAGATTAAGGACAAGTGGAGGAGGCGATGAGGTGATTCATAAAGACGGAATTAGGTATGTAATTATGGAATCATCAGGAGACTCTAAGCAATTAATGAAAATGCTTTCTGAATTAACAAGAGATGAATCAAAGCCAACATTAGCAATAATTGGGAGTAAGGACGGTGGTGGTAAAATAATCGTTGCAACTACTGAAAACACTAAGGCTTCCGAGACGTATAATTCAGTTGAAATCTTGAATGCAATTTCATCTCATATCAATGGAGGGGGAGGGGGGAGACCTACCTTTGCCCAAGGAGGCGGTTCAAATCCAGAGGGCATCCCTGCAGCCCTCCAAGCCGCCAAGAAAATGCTAGATATTTGATACTCTATCCGTTTCATTCATGAAACTTTACGTCTTCCCAAGGTTATGTCCGAACCAGTCAAGGTGTCTAATCGTGCGTCTTCAATCGAATATGCAATAAGAGATGTAGTTGTTCCAGCCATTGAATTAGAGAACCAAGGTCACGAAATAATCCGACTGAATATCGGTGACCCTCTAGCATATGAGGGCCTTCCAACACCAGTTCATATGATTAATGAATACAAGAATGCTTTAGATAGGCAAGACAATGGTTATGGACCATCATACGGATTAGATGAATTAAGAGAAGCAATTTCTCAATCGGAGTCATCCAAGGGTTGGAATTGTAGACCTGATGATGTATACGTGACACATGGAGTCACTGAGGCATTACAAGTAATTTTTGCAGCATTTCTTGAAGAGAATGACACAGTATTAGCGCCAGGACCCCATTATCCTCCGTACATGGCTTACCCACAGATGTATGGTGCCAAGACAGTAGAATATAGATTAAAGTCATCTGAGGGATGGAAGATTGATTTAGATGATATCAGTAATAAGATGAATGATTCAGTTAAATTATTAGTACTCATAAATCCTAATAACCCTACTGGAAATATTGCTACAGGGACTGAAATTGAGAAATTAATTAATATCGCTGGGAAATGGCCTAATTGTACAATTATAGCGGATGAAATATATGACGGCTTAGATTTCTCAGATAATTTTATTTCTGTAGCATCTCGCTCCAAGAGTGTGCCTGTGATTTCACTAAATGGTGTTTCTAAAGTATATTTTGCCCCAGGTTGGAGGATTGGATATATGGCTTGGCATGATCCTAATAATCGTCTAAGATTAGTTAGAGATGGTGTAGAGAGAATTCTTAGGAGTCGTTTATGTGCATCTACCCCAGCTCAATATGGATATTTAGCGGGTTTACGAGAGTCTAAAGACTGGCTCGAAAAACATCGCAAGTTGACAGAAGAAAGGATGAATTTTTGTCTTAAAAGAATAGAAGAAATTGATGGACTTTCTTGCGAGGGTCCAAAAGGTGCTTTCTATTTATTTGTTAAATTAACTAATCCGAAAGATCAGATAGATGACAAAAAATGGGTACTAGATCTTTTACACCAGGAGCATGTATTGGTCGTTCACGGTTCTGGTTTTTCTCCAGAGTTTGGTTCGGGCCATTTTAGAATGGTCTGTTTACCTCCTGTCTCAGTACTTGAAGAAGCATTTCAAAGAATTGAAAGATTCTTGAGTAGTTGATAATATGAGGTTTTTTGGTAAAGGAATTTCTAACGAGTCTCTAGTCACTGGTATCAAAAAAAGATGGCTCACTAGTAATTGCGGATTAATATTAGACTCAAAAAGAAATTATCATCCTGTATGGCGAGTAGATTCTATTCTTTTTGATGATTTTCTTTCAGGAATTGAAAGACGTAGTGGACTTAGTTTGGGAAGACGCTTAGCACATGCTTCGTCTGAATCAGAAGAATGGATATCCATAGTTTCGAATAATTCATTTCCAAAAGGAAGAAACCCTGAAAGATGGAAAAATACAAAATTAGATTGGTTAGAAAGAGGTATTGGAAACTTTGAGTTATTAGAT
>MDTC01228506.1_pt1 | contig 25725 bp, 18 predicted proteins | sample 811181 | NCBI WGS metagenome assembly MDTC01 (sample SAMN05326644, study PRJNA326480) | marine metagenome | isolation source: seawater | place: Pacific Ocean: North | collected 2011
ATCGTTCTTTTTCATGTAGCTTTAAATGCTATATTTTTTAATCTTTTTTGGAGGGGGGGGGGAGAATGAAAAAAAAACTTGAAAAAAAACAGGAAAATTAAAGTTTTTTGTTTGACTTTTTATTTTTGGGAACGAATTTTGAAAAAATAATATACAAATACTTTTGTGGTATTTTTATATATGTCATTTGCGATAGAATAGAAAACAACAACTCAAAAACCACCCTCTTCACCCTCCATCCACATCACAATCCCAAACACAATCAACAAAGTCGCGAACCCTCGCTTCAGATATTTTGCCTCTAATTGGGAGGTAAAGTACGAAGCAAATGAACCAATGACAAAACAAATAGAAATGATGAAAGCATATGTCCATTTCACACAACTTTCGTTTCCGCACTTATGCTTTGCATAAAAATATACCGCCACAATCCCAATCGGCAACAACAAGGAGGCCAAAGATGTCCCAATCGCGGTCTTGTAATCGTCAAATACTTTCAGGTAAATCAATAAGGGGACAATCAATATTTCCGCACCCCCACCAACGACTGAAGCGACGATTCCTGTAAGTATTCCAATGAACGCGAGCTTGTGTGTGTTTTTATCGATTAGTTGATTCATCATCCTATATATTCTATAGAAAATCACATTGAAAGATATATATATTTAATCATCAATATATATCATCCATTTACTGTTTTACACACGCCGACGGCGTCTAGTTCTATTGCATGTCTGCTTTCTTTTTTGCCTCAACCTACTCTTGCGGTTTTTTTTTCCTCCACTTAAAAGACGTGTAGGTATACGATTCGGTGCCCTCATCATTAAAAAACAACCCACCGATTTAACAAACTCAGTCCAAGTGCGTGTTTGTACATTTTTGAATTGTTTTGCTACTTCTATCAGGTCCATTTGTTCCCACCTGCCACTATTCCTACGCACTGTTACAGTACCGTATCTATCATTTAAAACACTGTCGCAAATTTTACACATGATAAATATAAATTCTCTTAATACTTTTTCTAATCGATCTTTTCTCACCTTTATTCGAATATTCATAACTTCATTGACATCTTCATCCATTGAACATAACTCTTTGTAACTCTCTTCTAATTTTTGGATGTGTTGTATCAATACAGCATCATTTAGTTTATCATTTATTTCTTTTGCTTTACTTCTAGTATCTTGACGCTGAGGAAAAGTTTCTCTTGGATTGTCCATTCTTTGTCTTAAAACACGAGATACGTAATCTCGGGCAAATATCAACGATTTACTCGCACCGATTATCGTAATTCTGTCATCAACTTGATCACGGAATGGTAAATTTAATATATCAGCCTCTCTCTCCATTCTATCCACAACATCAGGTTTTTCTATCGTTTCCTCTTCCATTTTTTCCATATTATCAATTGTTGTTTGAACCCAATCTCCACGACAAAATGGACATTTTAGTTTATCAACTTGGTCAGGTAAGTGACGCTGGTACATTTTTACAGCACACTGTACGCATATATGATGACGAGCTTCACAAATTTCCGTTCTCACAATTGTTTCGTTGTTATACTTTTCCATACAAATATTACATCTACTTTCATAGCACATGTCATTGTTTTCAGTTCCATTTTCTTTATTTCCATTTCCATTTCCATTTCCATTTCTCTTTCTCTTTCCATTTCCCTTTCCATTTTCATTTTCGGCAGCGCCGCCCATCCGTCTGAAACTTACTGATTTTCTTTTCCCCCTCATTTTTCTTCTTTGATGACTCGTGTACTTGCGCATTTATAATAAAAAAATATAATAAAAATTGAAAGACGAAAATAAACAAACAAGAAGTCCCACTATATGCCATGGCTTCCCTATACAATGACATGGAAACTTACTTCCAAAGATGCGTCCAAAACATGTACACCAAAATCAAGGAACATGGTTTAGAAGAAGCAATACTCAACCAAAAAAGTGACGAAGATGAATTCGACTACGAGCGAGGTGGCTTTCTATTTTGCAACCATGAGATCATCTCAAAGATCAGCGAGTTGACAGAAGAAGATGGACATTCCGGTTCTAGTTTTGCGTGTTGTTGTAACAATGTCTATTATAGACTGGTCCGCGAAAAGAAACAACAAATGCGCGCCCGCTTCAAGGGCGTGGTCATGGCCATTGTCCAGTTCAAGCGACTCCGTCATAGGGCCCTTGAACGGTTTTACGCACCAGGAGGCAAAGGGTTTTTGAACGCCCAAGAGGAGTTCTATCGCATTCAACAAGGTGGGGATATTTAGAAAAAATTGATTTAAAAGCATGAATTCATTCATAGTATCAAACACATCTTATTTTTATGGAATACTCCACACTTTCCGTGTCGCTGACCTCAGCGATAGACAAGGCCGATAAAAAGAGCAATGGAATCTACTTCACGCCACCGCAAACGGTCCAGATGAATTTGAAACGTTTGAAACCTTACATGAAAAACGTGAAAACCATATTGGAACCTTCGTGTGGTTCTTGCGAATACATCTCGCAACTCAAAACCCGTGCCAATGTGGAGATCACTGGCATGGAGTTGAATAAGACGATTTTTGAGTCTATTCACCCCATGGAACAAGACAACCTAAAGCTCATCCACGACGATTATCTCCGTCATGACTTTGGAACCAAGACGTTTGATCTGATCATCGGTAACCCGCCGTATTTCGTCATGACCAAAAAGGACGTACACAAAAAGTACCTGGACTATTTTGACGGTCGTCCCAATATCTTCGTGCTGTTTATCATCAAATCCCTGGAGCTGTTGAATACGAATGGGATTCTCAGTTTTGTCTTACCAAGGAACTTCTTGAATTGTTTGTATTACGATAAAACAAGGAAATACATTTACGAGAACTTCCATATTCTAGATATCATGGAGTGTCATGATGATTATATTGAAACGCAACAAGACACGATTATCCTTATCATACAAAAGAAGAAGGGGAAAAAGAAGAACGACACCTTTAGCCTGTCTATTTCGTCGTTCACCATATTTGGCACACCCAGCAACATGAAAAAGTTAAACACCCTGTATAGTGGTTCAACATCGCTGGCGAATTTGGGCTTTCGGGTGAGTGTTGGCAAGGTAGTATGGAATCAATGTAAGCCCCAATTGACAGACGATGAAAGCAAAACCTTGTTGGTGTATAGCTCGGATATCAAAGACAACAAACTCTCCATCCAAAAGTATAAGAATGAAGCCAAAAAGAACTACATTGACAAGCCCGGTTCCACCACTCCATTGCTGGTCATCAACCGAGGATATGGGGTCGGTATGTATTCGTTTAACTATTGTATCATCAATGAAACGGACACCAGAGAATACCTCATTGAAAACCATTTGATCTGCATTGAACACATTGAATCCATCCCCAATGATGAACTAATACAAAAATACAAACGCGTCATCCAGTCGTTTGAAAACGAAAAAACCGTTGAATTCATTCAAATGTACTTTGGCAATAACGCCATCAATACCACCGAGTTGTGTAATATGTTGCCTATTTATGATGTTTGAGATGTTTACTATTTAATCATATATACCAATTGTCAAGTCAATCCCAATCCAACCGCAAAAGTTTTTTAATGCGAATGCATGAAAAAATTGATTTAAATATAAAATGTTTTAACTATATATAACTAAAATGGGTAAATATAGTTGCGAAAGGTGCGGCAAGGAATTTTCTCAAAAATCTCACTACGATGCGCATAAGAAACGCAAAACACCTTGTGACAATAATGCCGACAAGATAAAGGCACTTGTTGATAAAGCGGTGGAGGAAAAAATGAATGAATTGAATGAAAAAAAATTGATTGTTGTCAACAAAGAAGTAAAGTCAATTACAGGAAGTATGGAACTACAAATAAGTCAACCAAAGACGCAAAACAATGGGTCTAATGAAACTAAACCACTAAGAGTTCTGGATTTGTTTTGTGGATGTGGTGGAATGAGCAAAGGCCTTCAAGATGCTGGTTTGAACGTTGTCGCCGGTTTAGATATATGGGATAAAGCGATTGATAGTTACAAACAAAATTTTGATCATTTGTCTATATGTGCTGATATTAGTGAAGTGACACCAAAATCATTCAGCGATACATATAACATTCAAAAATGTGACATAGACCTAATTGTAGGTGGTCCACCATGTCAAGGTTTTAGTATTGCAGGTAAAAGAGATAAAAAAGATCCAAGGAATTCATTATTCATGGAATACGTGAAGTATTTAAACTACTTCAACCCGAAGGCCTTCATCATGGAAAATGTAATGGGTATTCTATCTATGAAAAATAGCTCGAATTGTAAAGTGATTGATATTATCATGGAAGAGTTAAATGCAAATTACAATTGCACCATTTGTAAATTATATGCGAGTGATTTTGAAGTACCGCAAAATAGACGCAGAGTGATTATTATTGGTATTCGTAAAGATTTGAATATTATTCCAACTGAACCCATACCGATACTTAAAAAAGAAAACAGGATTCCTGTTAGCACTATTCTTGAAGAAAAACAAGATGTTGATAGCAATCATTACTTAAGTGATAAAGCATTAAACGGAATTAAAGCAAAAAAAGAAAAAGCAAAACAAAATGGAAATGGATTCGGAGCTCAATTCTTAAAAATGGATAAACCTTCTTATACAATCCCAGCGAGATATTGGAAAGATGGATATGACGCACTTGTCCGATATAGTGATATAGAAGTCAGACGACTTACTATTTTGGAACTGAAGAGAATCCAAAGTTTTTCTGATAACTTTATATTAGCAGGAAATAAAAAGGATCAAATTATGCAAATAGGAAATGCTGTAGCAAGTCGTTTTGCTTATCATCTGGGTAAACATATCGTCAATACTCTTCTGTAATTAAACTATCCCAAAGAGATTTATTTGCTCTGAACTGGGAGTAATTCCGAGAATTTCCTTCATACATTCCACTATCCAAAATAATGCTCTTATTTTGGATACATTTTTTGAAAAACTGAAAATCTATGGTTTTTCCAAAACAAATCTTATCATATACGTTATTTTCATTTTTCTTGCACATGTAAAATCCATTGACCCCAAATTTACGCTCTATATGAGCCTTTAATTTGTTTTCATACCAAATTGCCAATTGTATGGGTTCCTCGGAAACGAGTAATGGTTTAAAATATATCTTATCTTCTCTTTTATCGTGATGATATGAATACTCAATTACCAAATCGTTTTCCAAAAAGCGAATACGTTGTCCAGCATCGTTATAGTCATTACCATATTTAGGGAACACCTTACCACTCCAAGAATATCTATTGTTTTTTATAGGATTCTTGGAACCAAACGATTCGAGAAACTCCTTCCTTGTCAAGTCTTTTTCATGAAAACGATATTTTGAAGCACTCCAATCTCCAAATGTTATCTTAGAAGAATATTTTTTTTGTTCATAACCAAGATTGTCAGGTTCGTTTAACGAATTCGGTTTTATATTCATTTGTTCCTCTAACCAATGACCTTCCGAACCACAATGTTTATTGTTTCCATTTTTGTCATACTTTTTACCTTTCACGTTTTTCATAAATGTGTCAATTATAACTTTTTTTTCTCCGTGTATATCATTCTTAGGGCCGGCGAATTTGGATATTTCATTGTTGCTGGTTTGTTTACTTGGGATTACTTTAAAGAAACTCCGAATATCCATATACACTCGTAATAGAGTGTATATAATTTGCTTTATATAGTAATTCAATTTTTTCATGGTAGGTTAAGTATTTAAAGATACGATTTAAAAACGACTTCCCTTACTTTCCCAATGGAACTCGTTTCGGATTACCGCGAACACCACGTTCTTAAACGATTGGACCAATGCCTAATACAACACGAAGACAAATACAAGAACGTGATCATCAAAAAGGAGAACCTCGTCGTCGGCGACTTTCAAATCGGCAACATGATCTTTGAACGCAAGACGCATCAAGATTTGGCGTCTAGTATCTTGGATGGGCGGTATCAAGAGCAAAGCAATCGGCTCGTGGAGCATGCGACCAACAACCCGCACCTCAAGATCATCTACATCGTGGAGGGTAACCTGGATCTTTATTTCAATCAACACAATATTGATAAGGACAAAATCATGTCAAGTATCATGAGTTTGTTCTATGAAAAAGGGTTTCAAGTGCTCCTTACAAAGCACATCAATGAAACGAGTGATTATTTATTGAAATTTTGTTTGAAATATTATACGAAATATGCGGTGCAAGGTGGTGAAGGGGAAGGGGGAGGCGAAGACGGAGAAGGCTCCTCGTCCATGATAGCAAACCCCATGATTTGTCTCCCCAAGAAGAAATCAAGTCAGATTCACAAAGACAATATTGGCATTCTTATGTTGTGTAATGTCCCACACATCAGCACCCATGTAGCCACTCAATTGCTTGCCCCATTTGACAATCAGTTGGGGGATTTTTTACACAAGATAAAGGGTGATCCATCTTATTTAGAAACCATTAAAATCATGAGTCAAGGAAAGGACAAGAAAGAACGAAAATTGGCGAAGAACATTCGGACCACATTGGGGGAGTTTTTTGGTTAGCTTAAGCCTCCTTGAGTTTTGGGTTTGTTTTTGCGTTCGGCAAAGGTTTGTAATACCGATCCAGAGCAAACTTCGCAAACAGCGCAAAGTACGACGTATACATGACACCCCCAGCGGCAATATTGAAGCCGTTCATGTTACACGAATTGTTGTCCATCAAATACTTATACGACGACGCCATTTGCACCGTCATACCAACCATCATTTGTGTGATTTGGGCCGCGGTGATGACAAATGGCGACATCCACGCGGGTTTCATCTTGAGTGCCATGAGACAATAATAGCCGTACATGATGGCATGCACGGAGTAGTTCATGGCCACAAAGTAGAGCGCTTGGGGTGCTTGCGTCGCAAACGAGTGCCAGCAATACAACAAGACAGTGACGTGGTGGTACCAGTGGAGAAACAACAACGGGCGTTTGCGGGCCACGATAAAGGCAGTGTCAATGAGTTCGGGAATCTTAGAAAAGACGAACAGTTGCACCCAAAAGCCGGATGCCCCCGTTCCCCACGTAGTCGATGGATTCCGGCAAATGGTATCCGTCAAGGTTGTTTCCATGCTTACACGATACAGGAGTTCCGGTACGGTGCGCATGGCGCCCATGTACGAGAACAACGACAGTCCCGCATTCCAGTACACCAGTGGATATTTCAAATCAAATCGCTCATTGTTGGGGCGATTCATGTAGATCGTACCCATCCAACACGCAAGGAGGTACGATCCCGTAAGGATCCAGGGCAGAAACATGTGATTTTGCGCAAACTCTAAAGACGAGGTCGCATCGTAATTCTTCTCAAAAGGGGTGTAAAGATACTCCGCAAATGGGATCAATTCGTAGAATTGGGTGGAAGCGCTATTTTGCATGTTTGCGATCATTTCAGCGTTTATACTTCTTATACTATGTCTATCAATTTTTTTAAATACATATAGTAAATGTCATCTCATGAATGGTTGTCCATATCTTCAAACGAATTGTTCACCCCATCCATTGTGTATAGTTACAAGGAATGGAAATCTATCATGGATCAAGACTATGAAAAGATAGAAACACCTCACCAATCCACAGCATCAAATGAATGGGATTCCATGATGCGGAGTGGTAAACCCCCGAAAGTATTTCAATATGTGAAACGCGCAGCGCTTAGTTTTTAATGATCAGCGACGCATCTTCGTTTATTAAATCCAGATCCGTCACTCGCCCCACGTCTTGGTTGTACGGGTCAAACGCCGCATACATGTTTTGGTTGTATGGGCTGTTGTCTTTATTGGCGTCTATTAATTTCTGCACACAAGGCGGTTTGTTTACATTTGGTAGTTCATGGTTCAACGGACCAACCGGCGCGTCCAAAAGAAAGGAATTACGAATTTCATATTTTGCCTCGCCTTGGGTGTTAAAGACTTGCTCCAAATGTAGAATAGGGCAATCTAATTTGCTGGCCTTTTGCCATTTCACGTATTCTTCATAGTCTTTAAGCGATTCTAGGACCACCGGATTCACACCCGGGACCTTTGCCATTTCCGGGTTGTATAAAAGTATCTGGTTTCCCTTCTTAATTAAAGTCGTCGGGCAATTGCCGGACACAAAGCCTTCGTAGGGCTGGGGCACGGATTTCACGCCTTGACATAACATGAATAACACCACTCCAATAATAATGACAATGCACGTAATCTTTGCTTCTTTTTTCATTCTTATTTTTATATATGTATATATTATATAATTATGAATGTGGTAAAAATTAATGAGAAAAATGCGTTTCTATTGAATGAGTTAAATGATAACAAACATGCGACGGTGTTGTTCTTTCACCCTCAATGCGGACACTGCATGTCCATGAAACCTCACTGGGAAGACATGAAGAAACGCGTGACCGAAAAGAAGAAACCATGCAATATATACGAAGTCAATGGGGAACACATGGACCAAATTCACCATCCCATGAAAAACGTGGTAGATGGATTCCCCACCATACTCAATGTCAATAATGGGAAATTAGAACCCTTTGAAAAGGAGCGAAACACGAAGAACATGATTCACTTTGTGCTTTCCAATCTACCCAAAGTGGGCGACGTCAAAAAAAACAAGGACATCAACAATGCGACGATGAAACTCAAGAAAAGAAGGGTGTCCTTTGGGTTGAACAAAGACAAAAATCTGGTGAAGAATCGGGTGGTGGCCAACCGCGACAAGATCGCAGGTATTTTAAAGTTATACGGACTCAATGCCAATAAGGCGAAACGCGCAAAAACGCTCAAGGGTGGTAAGAAGATAAAAAAGAATAAGAAAAGTAAAACAAGCAAAAAAGGCACAAAAAGCAAACAAAGAAAAACGAAAAATAGAAGTAGACGTTAAAATAAAATTGAATGGAATTTAAACATTCAAGGACAATACAACTATTCGTTTGACATCATATCCGCTATCATGTCAAATCCAATTCATAGCTTCCGCTGTGTAGACTTCCAGGTATCTACGTTTAAGGACGATGACTTCGTGATTCGCATGTATGGGATCGACGAAAAGAGGAACACCTATTGTGTAAACATTGACGACTTCAAGCCGTTCTTCTATATCAAGGTGGATGATTCGTGGACCGATTTCACCGTGAAACAGTTCATAGAACATTTGAAAGAAAAACACAAGACGGATAATTTCCCTCTTTACAAGAGTCTATGCGAAGACATTTGCGAGAAGAAGCTCATTTCGCGAAAGACGCTCTACAACTTTGATGACAACAAAGAACATCAATTCATTTACTTTTCGTGCTACAATGTGACCTTGTTGTATAAAATCAAGGCTCTTTACTACGATCGGGAACGGCAAAAGGTCCATAAGACGGGGTACGTGTTCAATGGCACCAAGACCGAACTCTATGAGACCATGATTCCACCCATGTTGCGGTTCTTTCACATTCAAAGTATATCTCCATCGGGTTGGGTAAACATCCAAAACTACCGGAACCCCGTGGTGAGAAGCGCCAAGACGACCTACGAATTCAACGCATCGTATCGTGACATCATCGGCGAAGAAAACAAGGAAACGGTGGTTCCCTATAAGATATGCAGTTTTGATATTGAGGCGTCCAGTTCTCACGGCGACTTTCCCAATGCGAAGAAGGATTATAAGAAGGTCGCCTATGATGTCATTGAATACATGGTCAATCACGAAGAAGATATTGAGGAATATGGCTACGTTCCCTTGTTGAAACAATTGTTGAAGTGTGCGTTCCATTTTAGCAATGATCTAGACATGGATAGGTGTTTTGTCAAAGAAAAGACTTATGATGAAGCCATGTTTGAGATTCAGTTTGAAAATTTGCTTGCCTATGAGCCGGAATTGGGCGAAGATGAAATCAAAAGCATGGAAAATTCCATGAACACCTACTTTGGTGCGGTGGAAGACGAACCCAGTGACGAAGTTCGGGACAATAGCAATGGTGGTGCCGAAGAACTAGACGAAGATGCTGTGGTGAAGCCAAAGCCGAAATCAAAATCAAAATCAAAAACCAAACAAATCAATCTCATGGATACGCTCCAAGACAATCATCTTGAACCCAAGGTGAAAACCTCGTATTTGCTGATTGCATTAAACCAAATGTTCCCGCCTTTGGAAGGCGATTACGTGACCTTTATAGGGTCTACCTTTGTGACCTATGGAGAAGAAGAGAGTCATTTGAATCATTGTATTTGCCTGAATGACACGACGAACTTGGAGAAGAAATCGCAGGTCATTGAATGCTACGACAACGAGAAGGATGTGCTCTTGGCGTGGACCAAGGTGATTCAAAAGGAAGATCCCGACATCATCATTGGATATAACATCTTTGGTTTTGATTACCCCTTTATGTATGACCGCGCCGATGAGAACCATTGCGTGAAGGAGTTCTTGCAGTTTTCGCGCACCAAACACGATGAAAGCACCGAGTTGGGGGAAACGAAGATCATTTTGGCGTCGGGTGCGTATGATTTGAGGTATCCCGTGATGGAAGGCCGATTACAAATAGATGTGTTTACCTACATGCGAAAGGAATTCATTTTGCCTTCCTATAAACTGGATTACGTGTCCTCTTACTTGATATCCGATAAAGTGAAGTCATTTTGTAATTACGTGGAAGAAGACGACGAAACGGCCGAAACATGCAAGGTAGAAACCAAGAACATGAAGGGCATCACCTTGAACTGTTTCGTGCACTTTGAAATCATCAATCATTCCAATGATCTCTACGAAAATGGCAAGAAATTCAAGGTTATTGAAATAGAAGATGACGGTTTCATTATAGAGGGTCATTTGAGCGATGACCTGGAGAATGAAACCATTCAGTGGGGTCTCGCAAAGGACGATGTGACGCCCCAAGATATTTTCCGCATGACCAACGAGGGGCCGAATGAAAAGGGGATCATTGCGAAGTACTGTATTCAGGATTGTAACCTGGTTCATCAAATCTTCCAAAAGATTGACATCATGACCACGTATATTGAGATGAGTAAGATCTGCTCCGTGCCGATTAGTTTCCTCATGATGCGTGGTCAGGGGATCAAGTTGACGTCCTACATTGCGAAAAAGTGCCGGGAAAAGGGCACGCTCATGCCGTTGATCAGCAAGGGAAATCAATGGGACATGTATGAAGGTGCGATTGTGTTGGAACCAAAGACCAATTTGTATCTGGATAATCCGGTGGCGTGTGTGGATTACAGCTCTTTGTATCCATCGTCTATCATTTCGGAAAACATTTCCCATGACTCCAAGGTGTGGACGAAGACCTATAATTTGGATCACAAGTTGTTGTATCAAACGGGCGAACGGGACAAGAGTGGGACGTTTATTTACGACAACTTGCCTGGCTATAAATACGTAGACATTCAATACGATACCTTTGCGTTTAAACGAACCACTGCGACGGCGGCGGCGAAAAAGGTGTTGACCGGATACAAGGTGTGTCGCTATGCCCAGTTTCCCAACGGAGACCGCGCGATCATGCCGTCCATCTTACAGGAATTGCTGGCGGCGCGGAGTGCGACGAAGAAGCAAATGAAGAAAGAGAGTGATCCGTTCATGCAGAATATCTTGGACAAACGACAGCTCTCCATCAAGGTAACGGCCAACAGTTTGTATGGCCAAACGGGTGCGAAGACGAGCACCTTTTACGAAATGGATGTGGCGGCATCCACCACGGCAACGGGGCGGAAGTTGTTGCACTATGCGCGCGATATCATTGAGAATGTGTATAATAATTTGAAAGTGGATACTCAGCATGGTATTATGATGACCAATGCGGAGTACATTTATGGGGATAGTGTTGCGTATTACACACCCATTCACATCAAGGTAGATGGGAAACTTCAAATCATGACCATAGAACAGATCGGATCTACATATGGAAACAGCGCCTGGAAAACATGTGTGGAACCCGGGAAACAAGAAAAAGAATACATTGATTTGACACCATATCGTATAGAAACGTGGACGAATCATGATTGGACGCCATTGAACACGATCATACGTCATAAACTCGCAAGTCATAAAAAGATGGTGCGTGTTTTGACACACAATGGTTGTGTAGACGTGACAGATGATCATTCGTTGTTGAAACCGAATGGCGAAGAAATCTCTCCCAATGACTGCGAAGTGGGGGCGGAACTGATGCATCATCCATTGATTCACACCTGTGAAGATCGGGCGAGTCAGCATGAGGTGTCGTGTGAGAAAGCGAGGATCTATGGATCATGCTTTGATGAACACAATATTATACCTTCATTCATCCTCAACGGAACAAATGAAATCAAACAAGCATTCCTGGATGGGGTGTATGATGCGGATGGTAATAAATACGATGGTTGCAAGCGTATTGATCAAAAGAGTCAAATCAGTTGTAGTCAATTGTATTATCTCATCCAATCACTGGGATACAATGTGTCCATCAACGCAAGGAAAGATAAACTAGATATTTATAGATTGAATTATTCTAAAAACGCGTTCCGTAAGAATCCACACAAGATCAAAAAAATAATGGATTTACCACAATACACGGACTACGTGTACGACTTGACCACAACGAATCACCATTTTGCGGCGGGCATCGGTAACATGATTGTTCATAACACGGATTCTGTATTCTTCACCTTTAACCTGAAAGACGAAGACGGAACACCCGTGCGAGGACAGAAAGCGCTGGAAGTCACGATTGAATTGGCGAAAGAAGCCGGCGAGATCGCGACCAAATTCCTCAAAAAGCCTCACGATCTGGAGTATGAGAAGACGTTCATGCCCTTTTGCCTCCTCTCTAAGAAGCGGTATGTGGGCATGTTGTATGAAGAAGACCCGCATAAGTGTAAGCGGAAGAGCATGGGCATCGTGCTCAAACGGCGAGATAACGCCCCCATTGTGAAGGACGTCTACGGGGGCATCATTGACATTTTGATGAAACAACAGAACATCCAGCAATCGATTGCCTTTTTAGATAAAATGCTCAATGACATTGTGAATCAAAACATCCCCATACACAAGTTGATCATCAGCAAATCACTGCGGTCCTTCTATAAGAACCCCAAGCAAATCGCGCATAAAGTATTGTCCGACCGAATGGGCGTCCGCGATCCAGGCAATAAACCGGGTCCCGGCGACCGCATCCCCTACGTGTACATATTGACCTCTAAAAAGAAAGATTTACAGGGCAATAAAATAGAACATCCCGACTACATTCGGGAAAAGAAACTCAAGATTGATTACGGGTTTTACATCACAAATCAAATCATGAAACCCGTGTTGCAGATCTATTCCTTGGTGTTGAATGACATGCCTCAATTCCAAAAACGCAAGAAGATGTTTCAGCGGAAACTCACGCGATTGCGCGAAGAAACGGAGGACTTTGACAAGTACCAGAAAAAGGCGCAACAATGGAAAGACAAAGAAGTGGAGTCCATTCTCTTTCAAAAGTATTTGATTATTAATAAAAATCGCGAAAACAACAACAGTATGATCACCAGTTTCTTTCAGGCTTCGTAAATAATGAACTAAGGATCATTCAGGTACCATTTCATACCCAAATAGGGCGGAGCCGTGGTGGTCATCTCACTCCCTTCCATTTTCAAGTTCGGTCCCTTGTACATGATATCTTGAATCGTGTAGTTTCCGATCGCATGGTCAAAGTATCTTAAACTAGAAACATAGCCATCGGCGCCATACTTTTGGGAACCCACGTGTACGTTGCCGTAGTTTTGTTTGACGACACGATCAAATTCCTTTCTCTTGGTTAGCGTTCCATTGATGTAGACATCCAATATTTTTCCTTGCACGCGGATGATGACATTAACCCATTTTTGCATGGGAATATTTTGAATATATATCGATTCTTCTGCTTTCCCGCCGTTATCATGTTCATCTGCATCTGAATTTAATCCAAATAAAGACACCACGACCTTCAATGTGTTATTGTCCTTATTTCCCGAATCATTATCTACATACAATCCCGGTGAGTTCATTGTTGTATTGGTAGCCTGTACCTGATTATTTGCAACCGAATCTTGCCCTTTGCTGAAAATGAATTTGGACATATCATCAGCGTCACTACTCACACCCCCATTCAACCAAATCCATGTGCTCCACGTGAACTCCATGCCTTGATTTTCATTGATAGACCTCAATATGGGTTTGGGATTAGAAGCATTGGGATTCACTTGATACACCTTGGAATTTCTCAAAGGGCGCATTCCGTTGACCACAATGGGATTTTTATCCGCCACGTAAAACAAGGACAAGAGGTAGATACCTAAACGCAGTAATAAACCGAAAATAACGAACACAAAGACAACAAAAATGATTTTCGCAATGACGGAATTTTTTTCCGCGAATTCACCCGCAAAACTCCCTAAACCACTGAGCTGATTTTGTGTCTTTCCAAATAATTCGGAACCTTGGACGCGATTGGATAACGAATTCTTCGCGGACGTTGCCTTTTCCTTGGCCTCGCTGATTTTACTTCCTACATTGTTCTTTAGTTTTTCCGCGCGGTCTTTCACTTCGTTCATCTTGGCCCCAATGGAATTGGTGATACCATTCACCTTACTTTTGATTCCGTTTGTTGTGTTTTTGATTCCGTTGACCACTGAAGACTTATTATTGGAAGGCGCGTTTGATACAACTCCCGTTCCACCGCTTTTCTTTTGTCTTTTATTTGGCATTTGCTTATTTATATATATTCGTATATAAATAATCTAAAATAAATACATCTTATTTTGTTCCACCGAGTCCTTGTAAAACGATAGGGACATGTTGTATCGGTCCAAAGCGCTTTCAAAGGCGTCGCCGAACCCACCCTTATAGATGGACCAGGCCTTTTCCGGGGTGATGAAGTAGGGGTAATATTGCACCTTGGAGAAGAAGCCACCGAACCCGCCATCGGAAACAAGTTCAATGCCTCCCGAATTCAGCAACACCGGGTCAATGATGTTATCAAACGTCTTGGTCTTGATGAGTTTGCCATTCATGTATACATCCAGAGTGCGGTTGTTCACGGTGGTGATAATATTGACCCATTTTTGCATGTTGATGTTTTCAATAGTAATGTTTTGTGATACGTCGGGTTCAGGGCAAGGGATAGTGGTGGTTAGTCCATCCTCAAAAATTTCTTTACTATCTTTGTCACATGTGTATTCAGCAGTTGCTGAGACAGTATAACCACCATCAGTGAGCGCATCTGATATCAACGTTTCATAATCTCCAGAATCCTTCGCAAACATATCTACATCGATGTGTAAATCATTTTTGAATTTTCCAAGGTAAATGTGAGGAAGTGACAAGCCATTGCCATTCACCTTTTTCAAAATATTCTTCGTTTCACCATAGTTGTAATTCCAATCGTCAATAAAGATCCACATACTCACCGCAAAATGACCCTCGCTTTTCTTCAATTGTTCTTTGTCTATCGTGACCGCACCAGCTCGGGCACTGGTTGGCGTGCTGTAGAATTCGTCATAATCATTGAATATTTTCAGCTTTTGGAATAAATAAATACCAATGACCACGCAGAAGACAATCATAATGAGTTTCGCGCGACCGCCCACACTGTTTGTAAATACCATATACAAACTCACAACCAGAAGCAATAAAAGAATGAGTTGTATTAAAAACGCTAGTTTCATATTATATATATTAAATGATAATATTTTATTTACAAGGCTCATTTTTATTCTTATATATATGCTTGATCTGCTTTAAGTTCAACGGTTGGTCGTAATAGTGCACATTACAAATCGCAATGTGTTTGGCCTTTTTGTCATTGCTCCCAATTTGAATGAAATTGTTTTCTTGTTTTATGTAAGGCGACACGTTTTGTTTTGTGCTGACCAGATTATTGTTGATAAACACATCCAATGTTCCGTAATCAAAATTAATGATAATGTTGTTCCAACGTTGATACAAGACTTGATTGGAACGATACATAATGCTTGGCTTACATTCCTGCCTTGAATCGCAGTCATTTACTTCCACGACCAGTTCGTTTTGATTGGTGTTGTAATAGATATATGGTGTTTGAGCATATTCCAAAATGTGCTGGTTCGGTTGAGTATTATTTTCCTTCACAATTTCGCTATCAATGTATATCCAAAAGGAAATGGCATAGTGATAGTTGTAATCATGGATATTATGGGCGCGATTGATGGCGTGAATCAAGGCACTGGTTTCCTGGTGTATGTAATGGTTCGTGGATTTATTGAGTTCGTGAATATTAGACATGATAGTGTGATAGTTTTTGTGATTTGATATGTATTCTAAATAAAGAGTCTCAATGTCGGCCTTTTCCGATAACTCGCGCAATCGGCTAGAGAAATTGCTTGAATCATTTTGTAATGCGTTTTGAAGTATACTTTCCTCTTCGGAAGACAAAATAGACAATAAATCTTCATTCATGATGGTGTGATCTAAACGATGCATCTCCGGATTATACATTGTCGGTTCTTTTTGGGTCTCAAACCCCTCGTTTTGTTGAAATAACTGACTAAAGATAGACCCCTTTTCGTCTATGGAACACGGTTCGTAGTGCCCCCTGTATCGCACCCTTTGCTTTTGGTCCGGGTCGTTGTAATCCACACACGTAATGAAGCTAGAATCACATATCACGTTTTTGTTTTTACACATGGGTAAATCCTTCACGAGGATGTAATCATTTGAGCCAATGTTAAGGTCGGTCCAGGTGACAATGGGTCCGCTATGTTTGCGAACAAGTTGCGCGTCGTCTTTGTTTAAAACGATTTCTTCGTTTCCATCCGTTGTTATGGTATAGGATGTATCCGAAATCGCCGTGACCTCGCCTTGCTCCGTGTTATCCACCATATTTGACAAGACATCCTTGAGCTCTACTTTGTTCACATTTGTCTTCATGGTCAGCCTGTTGTCGTCGTTCACGGTATCGCTTCCCGTCGCCACCACACCACCCCTATTTTCCACTTCGGTGACTAATGGGGGATAAGTAAGTTCTATGGAATATATATCATTTCCGCTGATTTCAGTTGTTTTAGAAACGATTTTACCGGCATATGTCGTAGTACCGAGTTTAAACTCCACGTCATCATTCACGATAAATGAGGTTCCGTCTTCGCTCTTTCTAAAGATTCGCTTGTTTTCCCATTGATTGTATTGGTCGATCAACGACGGCTTCGTGGCGTTTTCCATTTGAATCTCCCATTTTTTATTTTGTTGCAACAACACACGTTGGAAAAAGGGCTTGGCTTCAATGATCTTTTCCTTGAATTGGGACTGGTTCATGTATAACAATTCCTTTTCTAAAGGTTTAGGGCCCTTTAACAATAAAACGGATCCATCATAGGCCCTTTGTCTCTCTCTGTCTTGAAAGAAGGGGATCAGGTAAAAGACCAAAAGGATCACCAGTAAAATAAGCATCAGTATATACGTGGATTGGGGCATGTTGTTGATATCCTTCACAAGAAAGTCCAACGTATTTACGAGCAAACAGGGGATGTAAAACAACAGGGTCTTCCATATGGGCTCTTTGTCTTCCTCGTCAAAGGAGAAGGTTTCATCCTTTTTAGATTTGTCTTGAATGAACCTGCTGTAGATGATGGACAAAAGGACGATGACAATGACGAGTGGCAACAAGACCGACTTCATGTTGCTGTGAAAGAGGACATTTTTAGAGAAATAGAAAAAGATGCAAAACGCCAAAAAGGCCCCAAATAAATAGAGGAGGTTGTAGAGGATGGGGATGATTTGCGCCGCGATTTCTCGCCTTATGGATTTGTCTTTGTTGAAAATAATGGTGAGTCCAACCGTCAATATGCACAGAATAGACACAGAAGTGATCAAGACAATGCGGGGCAATAGATGGAGGATATTATATGGATTGAATGTATACAAGATGAAAATACCAATGAGGGAGGCACAAAGGGCCAGAACAAAGATAAAATAGATCTTGTTTTCCTTTATGATTTCATAGGTCTTTTCAAGTGATTCAAACATGGAGTTCATACTTATTAAAAGGGCATATAAAATATTTTACTTTATCTATTAAATATTTTATTGAGGTTATAAGTTTTCCATGGCCGTTTTCTCGCCGTGGCATTCTCTACACAGGGCTTCCAGGTTGTTGAGCTCGTTGGTTCCGCCGTGTTCTAGGCGTTTCTTGTGGTCCACTTCGTACCAGGCGCTCAATTGCTGGTGGCATTTGCTGCATTTCCAGTTTTGGAGCGAAGCCACGTACTTCTTTTTCGTTTCGCTCACACATCGCTTGGTGGACTTGCCACCGGATTTGTGGAGGGTTTGGATAGAACGGGTCGGATAATTGCTGTTCTGCGGTAGCGACGAGGAAAGAAAGGGAGTCAACAAGTCCTTGCTTTCGCGGTCCATGGGCATGTATTGGATGAACTGATTGAGGGTTTTCATGTTTTCGTAGCTCATGGTGGGTGACGACTTTACAATCTTTAGGGCGCCCAACCCGAAGGCGACGACGATTGCCATTTTATAATACTTTTTGTATTTGGATAAGTTTTTCAAGACATTAGTTTCGTAGTACATGTTGTATAACACGAAACCACAAACAAGTAGAATCCAGAACTGAATGCTCATATACAATGGGTGGAGATATTATTCGCTATGTTTTCCGTTTCCTTGTTTTCGGTTTCTCGGATTGATATAATTAGGACAATTCAGATAAATTATATTTACTATATTTATATGTCCGGGAAATCTTGGTATGAATATAAATTTGATGTAATCGGTCAACCTGGTAGCAATGAAAATGGTATTTATGATATCGGCAACAAATATAACTCCTATGATGATTGTTTATCCTTTATTATGGAAAAATTTATGGAGTTTATTTCAAAACAAAAAGATGACGATGATGGCGATAAAGAGAGACTTAGAGTAACACAGAGTGTTATCTTTAAAACAAGTGGTATTATATATGGGTACCTAATAGGTTTTTTGAATGCTAGAAATGAAGAAATCAACTTTAAAAATAAACTCAAAGAAGATAGATTGCCATACTTACTAAAGTGTATGGCTATACCCGACGAACATTCTAAACATTGTATTATTAACATTTTGTTATTCTTATCAAACAAAGAAACACACAACAGTCAACTTAAGACAGGACGCAATATTTTTATAGATCAATTCAATAAAATATGGACTTTTATCTTAGATGAATATTTCAAAACTAATGGAGAATTATTTGAACAAGAGCAATACATATTTCATGCATTGAAGTATGAATTGAAGGGTATTCCAAATATGAGCACATTTCGTACACAGGTCAATCCAAAAGATGGTTGCGTCGCATCTATGCATGCCGCACTACAGCGTTCTATATCGCCAGAAATGAACATTAATTTTCATGAATTGCTTGGAGGAGCAGTCAATTTTCGCACGGGATGTAGTAACCTAGTGAAAAAAATCACAGATCACAATAAAAAAGAAAAAAAAGATGAAACTGAAAGAATTGAAAATGAAATGAGACAGTTTTCAGATATCAAAAAAATACCATATGCGAAAGCCACTGGTATATCTGATACAACTCTTAGCTCAGCAACAAAACTAGAGGTCCAGTTTGGATGTTTCAAATTAATCAACGCTTGTGGTCTCAGAACACCAGAACAATCATTTATCAATGATTTTTATAATCAATGTATTATATCAGGAAAACAACGAAGACAAGGCGTTAATTTAGAAGATGAACATTCACTTCCATTCAAAGTTTTGTTTGGTGTTTTGAAACCAGAAGCTTTTCGTGTTATTTTGACTCGTATGACCCATGATTTAAACCATAAATTTATATCTGAAGAATACAAAACGCAAGATACAGGCAAACCACTTGCTGGAAACCAGATATGCAACGCATCATTTACCAATCGTTTGGTAAGTCAAATAGAAGAAAACAAAAACTATGACGAATTTACATTGTATAGGTTTTTATTTTTATTCCATGCATACTGGTTGGCGAATAAGTATGTTCTTACACCCGAAGAAGTGAAAATAAGATTCAAAAATTTGACCAGCATAAAAGCATTAATTGATCTGGCACATACAGAATTTCACCGAAATGTTTCTGTAGGTATTGTGAGACCATTTAAGCCACGTGATTATAGTCAATATTCAATTCCAAAACAAATACAACAAGGAGGTACACAAAGAAAAACATACAAAAGGCAAAAGAAATTGAAAGCAAAAATGAAAATAAATAAAACAAAACGAATGATCGGGGGATCTACTACGAAGGAAGACGAGGGGGAAGGCGGTGAGGAGACCAAGGAGGAAGGCGGGCAGGACATCAATGGAGTTTTGAATGAATATTTACATTTTGACATTGACGGTGATTTAGATAACAGATATTCGCCTGAATATTTTGTACTTTCCGTTTCATCCATATTTGAGGCGCTTGAAATGTTACATGAACAATCTGAACAAGAAGCGAGTACTATTTACACATCTAAATATATAGATGGAAATTTATTCGAAGTTTTTAAACATGATCCTCATCTTAAGCTTTTAAATGCTGTTATTGATCTATTGGATGAGCATGTGGATTCATTCTTTACTTTATATAAAAAACAAGTGGTATTATATCAAACAAAATCCCAAAATCCTTACCTTGAAGCACGAAAAAAACTTATCGATAACATGAAACAGAGAGAGAAAATACACGACGATTCTTTCTCAATAAAAGCTAGATCTGAATTACTACACAAAATTAATCATTTGATACAAAAATGGGGAACAGTAGAGACACAACATGAGCCCAACGAGTCTAATTATATGGGATCGTTATCCTCGGCGTCATCAGCACCACGTGTCATGATTTCGGATTATGATACTTATGAAGTTAGAATATTGAAAGAGTTAGAAGCACTCAAAAAATTTATTGAAACTAACAAAGAATTCATTGATGTTTTGGTATCATTTCATAATTTTTTTGTGAAACATAAAGATAACAAAGATGAAGAAGTCACCATAGTAGATTTGTTTTTAGATAAGCACAAACAACCAGATAGCAATAACTTCAATGTGGTTAGATACAAAGTGTTCAAACAAGAACTAGATGACATGTTGATTCCTAAGCATGTTTCAGCCTCGGAGGACATTATGAAAGTAGATCCAATTGTAGTATCCCCGGCGGTGGCTCGTAATAACAAAGATCAGATTCAGGATCCATTACCAAATAACAATAATGAAGATGATGAAGATCCGACTCAGGTTCCATCACCAAATAGTAAAAATGAAAATGATATGTTTAATAACGTGAATTTGGGTAACAAAAAAGGAAAATCCCCAGTTCGAATCCCATCAATAACAAATAATACCCCTATTCCTGGTAAATCAAATCACTCACCTGCTCTTACTATCAATAAAGCAAAAAGAAAGCTTTATAGTGATTTTCTTAATAATGAGGCGCCTGCAGGTAAGAAGCAAAACAAGAAGACAAATCCATTCACTCCAAATACACCACGCCGAATATTCAAAAAAAGACGACCAAAAAAAGAAGGAATAAGGGAAAAATTGAAAGCAAGAAAGAATGTATTCAAGACAGGGCGAAAAATCGCCCATAAGGGGGGTAAAATGAAAAAAATTAGAACCCAAACAAAACGAAACAAAAGAAAAGGGGCAAAGAAAAATAAAACAACAAAGTTTAAATCAACTTAATTTAATCCCCACAACAAAAACAAAAATAGTACCCCACCAAAACCAAAACCAAAAACAGGAAAAATAAGTAATCATGGATGTTGTTCTTCTTCCATTCTTTATATCGCATGGTCCCGTGATATAAACGATGACTCATCACTTGATAGAATTCCTCTTGGGGCTTGTATTTCAATTGATAGGTCTTGCTGAAGTCTTCGTACATACAATAACAATACTCCTTCATATCCTCGTTGCTATCATAAAACGACCGCAATGGCTGTTTTTGAATGATCTTATACAAGGTATTTTGCACTGGTATGTCGTAAAAGAAGAACGGCAAAGTCTCAAACAAGTCCACAATCTTCTTTTTATTCGCCTTGTTCGGCTTATAATAATGGCCACATTGGCTCAAAAAACTCTCCAACGTTTCCTGGATGTAATACATGTTGATTTGCGGTGAAGGAGACATAATTGTATATATAAATAACAAATTAAACATTTTTGTAGTATTTATGCATACTTGCTACTTTATGCAATATTCTTCTCCCTATCAACCCCAAAAGTATTCTAAAAAATACGTGTGCAACAATTGTGGCATATACGGTCACCTTTTTTACAAGTGTAAAAAGCCCATCATGAGTTTCGGTATCGTTTGTTTCCGGATTGTACCTGATACGAAACAAATACAATACCTCATGATCCGTCGTAAGGACAGCTTGGGTTACGTGGACTTTCTTCGCGGGAAGTTCAACCAATACAACGACTTTCACTTGCGAAACATCATCCACGAAATGACGAAAAAGGAAATCCACGACATCTTACATCACGATTACCCCTTTTTATGGAACCAACTCTGGAACAAGAGCGACGAAAAATACGACAAGAAAAACATGGAAAAATTCAATTATGTGAAAACCATGAAACTAGAACTCCTCCAAGAACACATTCCCCACGCGTGGGACGAACCCGAATGGGGCTTTCCAAAGGGGCGACGAAACATCAAGGAAAATGACTACGATTGCTCCATCCGAGAATTTGAAGAAGAAACGGGATACAACAAACAAGATATCCTCTTTATCAAAAACCTTGGCTTTTTTGAAGAAACATTCACGGGATCGAACCTGAAATCGTATCGGCACAAGTACTACTTATGTCGCGGGTCTTATGAAAAAACGAGACAAGAAGACAAATTCCAGAAAAGCGAAATCGGTGATTTAAAGTGGTTTTCCTTCCAAGATTGTTTGTCTAAAATCCGCATCTACAATTATGAAAAGAAAGCAATGTTATCTAAAATAAATAATATTGTAAATATTTAATAGTATGAATGAAACGAATCGGATTTTTTTCAAATCAAATAAGATTCCAAAGATGAAATATCCCCATGTATTGGACGAAAAACTTCAAAAGAAAATTACGCTTAAAAAGGAGTTTCAAATGCCCTTTGTGGCGAAAAAGTCGGATATCGTCAAAGAAGATGCCAAGGGGACCTTGTGCATGAGTTCGGATTTTGAACTGGCCCCGCATCAGGAATTTGTCAAGGCCTATTTAAGCAAACACACACCGTACAACGGGTTGCTTCTGTATCACGGTATGGGTTCGGGGAAAACGTGTAGCGCGATTGGCATCACGGAGGAATTCCGAAAGCACCATAAATACGACCTACAAAAGAGAAAAATATACATTGTGGCCTCGCCCAATGTGCAGAAGAATTTCAAATTACAGCTGTTCAACCCCGATGAACTCGTACAAGAAAACGGGTTATGGAAAATGAGGCGGAGTTGCATTGGAAATACCTTGTTACAAGAACTGGACTTGTTTCAAGTGAAAAAGAAGGAAGACGTCATCCGAAAGATCAAGGGGCTGATTCGTAACTACTATGTCTTTGTCGGCTATAGCAAGTTTGCCAACATCATTGAAGAACTCATGAAGAATGACTTCCGTGATAACGACGTGAAGCCGTCCAATCAGGTTGTCACCAAACGAATCAAACAAAAACTACGTGACCAGTTCACAGGACACATGATTGTGATTGACGAGGTCCATAATGTGAGAAACATTGGCGCCACGAGCGAAGGAAAGAAGGTCTCGGATACGCTAAACAAGTTGGTCACCCACGTCAAATACATGAAGCTCCTGTTTCTCAGCGGTACGCCCATGTACAATGACCCCAAGGAAATCGTCTTTCTTTTGAATCTACTACATAAAAACGACGGGTTGTCGCCTTTGAAAATGTCCGACGTGTTTAACAAGAAAAACGAATTACAGCCCAAAGGAAAAGATCTCCTGCTCCACGCGGCAAACGGGTACATTTCCTATGTTCGCGGAGAAGACCCGTATCACTTTCCTTTTAAAGTATTTCCCGAGGACTTTGACAAAAAGAAAAGTATTTTAGACCAAACAAAGAGCGGTGCCTATCCGCCAAAGCAATTCAATAAAAAAAAGATCACCACCCCCATGCAAGCCCTGGACCTCTACGTGAATACCATGTCGGCCTATCAGAGCCAAGGATACCAAACCATCGTGGGCGAGCTCTTTCAAAAAGGATTCACCCGTACCACGAAAAACGGAAGCGTTAAAAAATACGACTATGGTGACATTGAAAACATGGATTCCTTTTCCTACACCTTTCTCCAAGTCCCTATCAATGCATTGACCTTGTGTATTCAAAACAACGACAACACGTTTGTCACCGGAAAGGAAGCCCTAGATACGATCGGTACCATGAATCGTGGGGGCACCTTTGAATACAACGATGGATTTGAAAAGACGTTTCACATGGACACGATTCAACAATATAGTTCCAAGATTCACTCTATTTTAAATAGCATCGTGGATTCCGAGGGCATTGTGTTGATCTATTCGCAATATTTGGACTCGGGGTTGATACCCATGGCGCTGGCCTTGGAAGAAATGGGGTTCGGTCGCACCAATGCCAATGGAAAGACCTCCCACTTTTTGAATAACAAGAAGGAAAAATCCCTCAAATACGCCATGATTACGGGTGACAAACGATACACGCCCGATAATGGGGAAAAGGAGCTTGCGTTGGTGAACAAGGCAGGCAACAAAGACGGCTCTCTGTGTAAAGTGGTCCTCATCTCCATGGCGGGTAGTGAAGGATTAGATTTCAAAAACTTACGTCAAGTGCATATTTTAGATCCCTGGTATAATTTGAATCGGGTGGACCAAATCATCGGGCGCGCCATACGGCATTGTAGTCACAAAGACCTTCCATTGGAACAACGGAATTGTCAGGTGTTTTTACACGGATCGCAAACGGAAGACAACCAAGAAGAATGCGTGGACGTCATGTTATACCGACAAGCGGAACAAAAGGCGCAAAAGATCGGTGCCATTCAAAAGCTCCTGAAATCGGCGAGCGTGGATTGTTTGATACATGAAGACCAACGCAAATATTCAAAGCTGAAACAAAGTCTTCCCATTGTCTTGTCAAATAAAAAAAAGATATCCTATGATTTGAAAGACAAAGCATATAGCACGATTTGCGACTACGGCGAGTGTACATACACGTGCTTTAACAAACTGGACAATGGCGATAAGGAAGACAATGCGTCGTATCATTACGACCACACCATGCGTGAAAAACTCATATCCAAAATCAAAATGTTATTTACAAAGAGTCATGTGTATAAACTGAAAGACATTGTTGCCCATCTAGAAACGAAGCAAATCAAAAAAGTACATATATACAGAGCTTTGTCTCACTTGATTGAAAATCACAACGAAACGTTGGTGGACAAATTCTCGCAAAAGGGGCACTTGATTCGCATCAAAGATTTATATTTATTTCAAAGGGATCAAAGCAACACCATCATGTCGTTGCAAGAACATATGAAACAACTGGATTACAAGAAAACATCTATACCGTATGTGCAATACGAAGCCAAAGAAACGCCCAGTATGTCTTCTAAACATCTAAAAAAGGTGGATGATGTTTTACGAAATATCCAAGAGAAGATGGACCTGGGCATGACAGAACAATCCAAAGA
>MDTC01086562.1_pt1 | contig 25712 bp, 25 predicted proteins | sample 811181 | NCBI WGS metagenome assembly MDTC01 (sample SAMN05326644, study PRJNA326480) | marine metagenome | isolation source: seawater | place: Pacific Ocean: North | collected 2011
GAAGGTGCAAGTCGTTCCACTTTTCTTTGGGAAAAAGGCGCTTTGCATCGCGTTCAGTTTGTTCGACACTTTTCCCATTTGTCAGCCCCCAGCGGAACATCAGACGATGGATGTGGGTGTCTACTGGAAAGGCAGGTACGTTGAAAGCTTGGGCCATGACCACCGATGCAGTTTTGTGCCCGACGCCAGGCAATGCTTCTAACGCTTCAAAGCTATTCGGAACGGTGCCCTGATGTTGCTCCATTAGAATCTCAGAAAGCCGATGGATGTTTTTGGATTTGGCAGGTGACAATCCACACGGACGTATGATGGCTTGAATCGACTCAACAGTAACTTTCGTCATTTTCTCAGGAGTGTTGGCCAGTTCAAACAGCGATGGAGTCACTGTATTTACACGTGCATCGGTGCATTGAGCGGATAGGAGCACAGCAATGAGCAGCGTGTACGGGTCGGTGTGATCGAGAGGAATTGGAGGCTTCGGGTAGAGTTTTTCCAGTTCTTCTTGAATGAAGGCGACTTTTTCGTGCTTCTTCATGGAGTCATGGATGTGATTTGAAAAGCAGGAGATTCAGCACTGAGCCATTCGCGTTTGGACTCGCCTTCGACATTGAATGTGATTTCATTCACTTGATCTTCGAAAAGCTCAAAAAAACCATTGGAAGTAATTTTAATGGGCAATGGTGATTCAAGTGTGTTGGTTTCGATGTAGATGTAGGTCAAATCGAAGTCAACTTCTTTTCCCACGTAAATCCATTGAATTCCGATGCTGGGTGAGGGCCCCCATTCGCCTATCCAGTGATTGGCAAAATAATTTTCAATGGCGGAGTCCGATCGCTTATGTTCTCTCCGGTCACCTAGACGCCAATTCTGTTCGGAGCCATCTGCTTCTGACAATCCTCGTTCAAGGTCATCGGTAAAAACGCGTAGAATGCATTGCCATGTGTTGGTTTCAGGATTCCAATCCAACGCGAGGCGACTAAAATGAAAGTCGTGCTCGTCCGTTCTGTTGCCATAGGTCGAGTAGCTCAAACATGTGAAGAAGATGGCGAATAAGATGCGGCTCATTTGCATGGAACAAAATTAGGGCGTGGTAACTTGCGGTACATGACAACGGATGAAAACTTATTGAATCGCGTGAGTGGTCAGTGGACGACTGAAGCGCTTCGAACGATGCAAGAAATCCTTTCGGGGAGTTCGAAAGTTGCGATTACTGCGCACCGCTCACCTGATGGAGATGCCGTGGGGTCAGTCCTAGGTTTGTATCACTTGCTCGCGAGAAAAGGCATCAAAGCTTCGGTTGTGCTGCCGGATCGCTTTCCCTCATTTCTCGACTGGATCCCTGGAACGGAATCCATTTGCTTTCATAGCGAACAGTCTAAGGAGTCAGAAGAGATAATTTGTTCAGCTGACGCACTTTTTTGCTTGGATTTCAATGCTCCTGATCGAGCAGGCAGTTTAGCAGATCTCATTGTTTCGTCTTCTGCGAGGCGAGTGATGATCGATCATCATCGTGATCCGGATTCGTTTGCGGATCTTATGATTTCTGACCCGTCATGTGGTTCAACGTGCGAGCTGATTTGCGATTGGGCAATTGCTTCTGGAAATTGGTCGAACGTTTCATTGGATGCAGCAAAAGCACTGTACACAGGAATAGTTACGGATACAGGGTCTTTTCGTTTTCCATCCGTCTCTGCTCATACCCATTCCGTAATCGCTGCGCTGCTTGATCTCGGCTTGAAGCATTCAGAAGTTCATGAAGCCACGTTTGATGATCAATCGCTCAGCAGGGTGCAGCTTCATGGTTTCGCGCTGAGTGAGCGCCTGAAAATTCGGAAAGGTGCTGGCATCGGTGTTATTGCCTTGGACTTAGCGGACTTAGAGCGATTTGAATATGTTTCAGGCGACACGGAAGGGTTGGTGAATCGCATTCTCGGTATTCGAGGAATCCAAATGGCTATCTTCATGCGGGAGTCTGAAAAGGGTAAAATTAAAATGAGTTTGCGTTCCAAAGGTTATGTAGACGTCCAGGCTCTTGCCACTGCTCACTTCGATGGAGGCGGGCATAAAAATGCAGCGGGTGGCATTTTGCGGTCCATGACCATGCCTGAGGCCCGACTGAAAGTTGATGAAGTTTTGGGGCAATGGTTCAACATTTAGCCTGGTCCGTATGGATGGGACTAGCGTTCATTTGCGCTAGTTTTTTTGCATGCGACACGCCGCATCAACCTGCCACAACATTGCCCGTTTCCGCGAATGATTTGATTGAATTGAACCAACGCAAAACCAAATTGGAAGCAGTTTTGATTGATTCGGTATCTCAGGCTTGGAACGGAAAGCCTAGTTTCGTGCGAAATTCTTCTGGAATACGATTGCTTCGTGGTGTTGAACCTTCGACAGAGCGGTTTTTTGAGAAAGGCGATACCATTTCATGGGTTGGTCGCGCGATGCTCTTGGATTCTACAGTTTTGTTTGATTGGGGAATGGATCAGCCATTCTCAATGATTTTTGAAGCATCAAATTGGCCAATAGGCTTCCATGAAGTTGCCTCTGAGTTGGCCAAAACCAATTCGCTAAGTGCGCTCATCCCGTCTCACTTAGGGTGGGGATTATCGGGATGGCCTCCTCTCGTTCCTCAAGATGCAGTCTTGTGGTTGGATGTTGATTTTTTCAAATGGAATCCGCTGGTCAAACCGAAACCAGTCGGAGTTCCTGGGGATAGCTGGGACGAATTTTTAGGTACCATTGAATCTGGTCATTGGCCGCAGAACAATGGCTGGATTCATCATAAGGAACTGATGCCTGGTCCCTGTATTTTCTGGAGTGATTCTACTGCCACAGCGGAGCGAGGTTTCATCAACGGTGAAAACATCAAAATCACCATGCGAACCTTCAAGTCTGCCATTGATAAAGCTGGTATTGTGGACTTTGGATGGAACGAATGGTCATTTCAAGTGGGCGACGATCAGCAATTACTGCCCATTTTGGAGGAAATGATGAGACAATATCCGCAACGGACGCGCTGGGAATGTCATTGTCCTGTTGTCGATGCATTTGGATCAATGGGGGTGCCAAGTATCGGGCTTGCGTCGGATGATGTGGTGGGTTTCCAGTGGGAGTGGAGCATCGTTGATGCTGCGCCTGACGTAGAGGCAGCTCAATCAGTTGCCGAGTAAGAACAGGCAAGGTCTTTTGTTCAATTGCGGTTTGGGGTATTTCTTCCAGTCTTCAATCGTCTTGGATTGGATCCATTCCCCTTCGAGCGTGATATCAACAGCAACGCACAATTGTTGGTCTGAATTCAGTCGTTTAAGGCATTCAGCAAATGTGGCATCATTGCGATATGGCGGCTCCATGAATATTTGTGTTTCCTTCCTTTTTTGGAGACCCTCGTTCATTTCCTTCCAAAGTTTATCCCGGCGTTGGTTGTCTCTTGGGAGATAACCTTTGAAAGCGAAGTTCTGCCCATTCATTCCTGATGCCATAATGGCAAGGAGGATGGAGCTTGGACCGACATGAGGGATGACTCGCCAGCCAGCATTGTGTGCCATCCGAACGGCTGCGGCTCCAGGGTCCGCCACACCCGGTGCACCGGCATCAGAGAGCAATGCAATGTCCGCATCATCTTTGAACCACTGCAGGAGATCAACGAGATCCTCGGGCCGTGTGTGTTCATTGAGAAGAAAACTAGGCTTGCTGTTGGGATTTTCGTCGGGAAAGGCATCCTTCAGTAAACGCCTCGCGCTCCGATCGCTTTCGACGATGAGTCGGCTGCAGACTTCCAGTGCATTGACCGCGCGCGCCGATATCACTTCGTGAGGCAATCGACAGCCAAGGGTGTTTGGAATCAGGTGAAGTGTTTTCATTGAATTGGTTTCTTGGGGTCGTGGGTCGTCGCCTCGCTTCAGATGGACCAACTTCGAATCCAGGCAGCGGCCGCCTTGTCGATCATTTCATAAACACGTTCAAATCCATCTCCGTCTCCATAATACGGGTCAGGCACATTTGTATTTTGGACAAACCTTGTAACGACGGCTCGGCCTGCAGGCAACGAGAGGATGTCGTCTAGGTTTTGGGAATCCATTGCTAATATGCAGTCAAATGTTTGCAGATCTTGTTCAGTCAATGGCCGAGAACGCTGATTGTCGATGGAATGACCATGTCGATTCATGACTTCACATGACCGGACATCAGGAGCGTTGCCCCGATGCCAACCAGATGTTCCGGCAGAATCTACAAATAGTGGCAAATTGTTGCTTTTGGCATGAATTCTGAGCATTTCTTCCCCTATCGGTGAGCGGCAAATGTTGCCGAGACAAACGACCAGAACACGCTTCATGCGGCTTTAATGGATGGCCAGTTTTTTCTCCAGATCATCCAAATATTTGCGGAAATGCTTGTCAGTTTCTTGCAGATTGTTAACCGTTCTGCAAGCATGAAGAACGGTTGCATGGTCCTTTCCTCCGCAGTGAAGACCAATATTGGCCAACGAGCTTTTTGTCATCTTTTTGGAGAAGTACATGGCGATTTGACGTGCTTGTACGATCTCTCGTTTTCTTGTTTTCGATTTGAGAAGTTCAAGGGGCAAGTCAAAATAGTCGCAGACCACTTTTTGAATGTAATCGATGCTCACTTCACGCGCTGTATTCTTGACAAACTTGTCAATCATTTGCTTGGCAAGATCCAAGGTGATGGACTTCTTGTTCAAACTACTCTGAGCGATCAAAGAAATGAGTGCACCTTCCAATTCACGGACATTGGATGTGATGCTGTAGGCGAGGTATTCAACAACTTCACGCGGAAGTTCGATCCCGTCGGCATACATCATTTTTTCAAGGATGGCCATTCTTGTCTCGAGCGAAGGAACCTGCAAGTCTGCGCTCAAACCCCACTTGAATCTGCTCAAAAGACGCTGTTCCATGCCTTGCATTTCAACGGGTGCTTTGTCCGATGTGAGGACAATTTGCTTTCCTGTTTGATGAAGGTGGTTGAAAATATGGAAGAACACGTCTTGCGTTTTCTCCTTACCGCTGAAAAACTGTACGTCATCAATAATGAGAACGTCGATCATTTGATAGAAGTGACTGAAGTCATTCACTGAGTTGTTTCGCACGGCATCGATAAACTGGTGGGTGAATTTCTCCGAGCTTACGTAAAGTACAGTGAGTTCTGGATTTTGCTCCTTGATTTCCAATCCGATGGCGTGAGCAAGGTGGGTTTTGCCCAGACCGGTGGATCCATAGATTAGCAGGGGATTGAATGAGGTACCTCCCGGTTTATTTGCTACGGCGAATCCAGCAGACCTGGCGAGTCGATTGCATTCGCCCTCGATGAATTGTCCAAAGTTGTAGTTTGGATTTAGATTCGAATCGATGTTGAGCTTGCGCAATCCAGGAATCACGAATGGATTCTTTATCGGCGTTTCATTGATGCCAGCACTCATTGGAATGGAAGGGTTTTTCGTGGCTTGTCGATTGGTCATCGGCATTTTCACAGCGTAGGGGCTCGCCGCTTGTGCCCCCGATGCCCCAGAGTTCTCCATAATGATACTGTATTCAAGTCGAGCGTCTGGACCCAATTCTTTGTGGATCGTTTTGCTCAAGAGTTGAATGTAATGCTCCTCAAGCCATTCGTAAAAGAACTGGGATGGGACCTGAATCGTTAAGACCTTATTCTCAAGTTTCACGGGCTTAATCGGGTGAAACCATGTTTTGAACGCTTGGCTGCTGATGTTGTCTTTTATGATGCTGAGACAATTATTCCAGGCTGCTAAGTGATCTTGATTCATGATTCGGCTGAATTTAGGGTTCAGAGAGGAGGTTAGGTTCGGTGTTTCTGGGATCACTTGAGTATCCGTCGAAAGCGTGTGCAAGATTCTGATAAACTCGCGGAAAAAAAAACCTTTTTGCTCTTGACTTTTCCTTTTTTTCGTTTTGAGCTACTGAAGCTCAAGATATTACACTACGCATACATAAGATTATATGAGATTCGTCTTAATTATATTTTTAAGTGGTTGTAAATGAATAGATTGGGTTTCGCACTATTTGGTGTCTGTTGATATCTTAAGTTTTTGGTTTCACGAGAAGATATAGTTCTTGTGATCATCCAAAGATGATTAGAAAAGTTGCAGCAATGGTTCATAACTATGTGGTACGCGTTCGTTACGGTGAAACAGATCAAATGGGTCGCGTCCATCATGCGGCATATCTCCATTATTTAGAAACGGCTCGAATTGAAATGCTAAGAGACTCGGGTTGTTCATATGCTCGAATTGAAGCCGAGGGTTTCCTTCTTCCAGTCATTGATTTATCGATTCAATACAAAGGAGCAGTGCTCTATGATGATATCATCGAAGTGGAAACGACACTCGTAAAATTGGAACGTGTTCGATTAAGTTTCGATTATCGCCTTTTAGTCGACAAGTCCTTAGTTTCTTGTGCCCGTGTCACATTGGCGTGTGTGAGCAAGGACACATTACGTCCTTCAGCTTTGCCTGATTTCGTAGTCAATGCAATACGCGGTCATGATGATTTCGGCGCCTAAGATGGCTGCAAAACTGATCGCAGTGCTGCGTCATAAGATTGGGTTACTTTTTCCCATTCAAATTGTTCAGCAATCTGACGGGCCTCTCTTCGATGTGAGATTTGCTCTCGAGACAAGGTTTCAAGACGTTCGCGTGCCATTTCGCTTCCCTCGATGAGAAATTTTTCGGGGCACCAATCATCATAGGCGTTGCCTTTTCCCAAGATTGGAATGACTCCATGTGCCATGGCCTCCAATACACTGATTCCAAAATACTCTTGTTTTGGGGAGTGAATTACAAAGTCGCTCTTTCTGAGTAGGTCCAAGTAATCCGACCTTTGTTCGGCGTACCCCTGGTGTATGATATTCGTCTTGAAATGGTTCAAAATCATTTCCAACTGAGGTGATTTTGAATCAAATTGGGGGCCGGTGAGAATGAGCGAGAAGTCGAGGTCATGGGTTTTTAAGTCCGTCAAAGCTTTGAATAGAAACTCGGGTGCTTTGTCAAATTCCCAGCGGTGATTCCATAATATCGTCGGTGCCTCGTTGAAATGCCTTGTCAGATCAATCTCCAATGGGCATTCTATGCCGATCGGAAGAACACTTGATTTTTCTTCAAATGGGTGCTCTAGAAATGGCTTTATTTGATCGGGCATCGGATGCATGAAGTGAGGAATGGCCTGAAGAAAGGCTTGACGATGGAAGTTTGAATTGAACCAAATGGCATCTGCGGCCATCGCGGAAAGAATATTCATCATTCCGTATGTGCGATCTCTCCCGGATTGAGCGTCAGCATCATTTGGGCTCCATGGATACGTAATTTGGTTCTCATGAAAATATTGAATGATCGGTACATTGTTCCATTCCTTGCGTAGCAAACCTTTGAAAGTCGCGACGTCCATCATATCCGTGCAGATGATGGCCTGTGGAGTCGTGGTTTCAAGAGCACATTGGCGAGCGAATTCGGCGCTTGCTCCATGCATACGCCACTTCCAATGCCTGCCAGGTAAGGCTAACGTCGTGACTTTACGGCCCCTGATTTTTTCCCAGTTTTGATGCAATGAGTTAGCCCATTGGGCATGAGAACCGCTATGAAACGGATTGAGAAGCAGAATATTCACTTGATGATCCATTCCATCATTGCGCGTACGCGACTTATTTCGGTTTTTTTACCGGGCAATGGTGGTTGACCAGCCATGACCCATGCGGAATACCAATATATTGAACAGGCTTGAATTGATTTCGCCATACGCTGCTCAACTTGTCCTTTAAGCTTGTCATAGTAAAGTTCTACGAATGCATCAGACCGCATTTTTTGACGCACTCTGCCCCGCGTACAAAAAGAAAACGCCTGATTTTCTCCGATTTCATTCATGGCTTCTTTTTCGGCTTTAAAAACAATATCAAGGCACATGTGGCTTTCTTTCACGACTTGCCATATGGAATTGGCGCACTGAGGGTTCCAATGTTGCACGGTCTCCAGATTCACGAGGCTGAACTCATCCATTTTTGATTCGGGTACCTGGGTTTCCCACAATGCATGTATTCCGATCTGCCCTGTTAGAGCCCCATCGTAGTTTTTGGACGTGTGCAAGGGAACATGCAGGTCAGCGAGGTAATGGGCGAGATCGACCGTGCTTCGAAGTATGCGGTTTTTGTCTTGAGCTTCGAAAGCGTCGATGAGATTTTTAAACTGCCATTTTACATTCCATGGACCGATCCCGCGTTCTCGGAGTTCTGCTTCACCAAAGGTTGCAACGGCATCTTTCCAGTTTGGAGGAGGCATGCAAATGGAAAGGCTATCTGACGCACCAAACTCGTCCAAATCGATGTAGTGTTTCTCGGCTTCCCCAATGACCGAATGCTTTCTGAGATCGGCATCAAGTGCGTGTTCTACGAGCCATTCTCGGTTCAATTTCAGAAAGCTGTGCAAGGGCTCAGGCACGTGATGGATTGCAACATCAACGATTTTGCGATGGGCAGCAAAGCCCCAACCCATGAGTGAAGGCGAAAGGATGACCGAGGCAAGAAAAAAAAGGTGAGACGGGAAAAAAGATCCCGTTGATTTGACTTCAATGAGCCATTGGAGCTTGCTCGATTGGCAGCGAATTTTCGTTTGTGGATTCATTCAGTGGGACCAAAAATCCATCTTTTAAGATTGGGATGGTCGTCACATTGTTGGGCGTGAGGCAATATTTCACATCATCGTTCAAATTCAGTCTGCGCAGCCTTCGGCGGTGAGAAGACGCTTTCAAGAATGAAAACATGTTATCCCTCGCGGAGCGGTAAATGAATTTGGCTGCGACGGTGCTGTCTTCGTCAGCGATGAAATTTCCTGAGCTGATCAATTTATCGGCAATGGCACCTGCGCAAATTGTATCCTCAAGATTGAACTTGTCTTTCCAGCCAGACCCCAGAATAAGAACGCTCTCATCTTGCTTTAGTAGCCAGTTGCTCAATGCATCGAGGTTATTCAATGCACCAATGACCACTGTTTTCTTGTCCGATGCAATGTCGATCGCTTTGGTGCCATTCGTTGTCGTCAACACAACTGTCTCACCCTGAAGTTGTGGTGCTTTCTCAATGAACGTTACCGGGCTGTTACCCATGTCAAACCCCGGCACAATCTCGCCGTTGCGCTCTGCTGCAGCAATGAAACCTTTGCTCTGCCATTTCTTGGCTTCTTCAACTTGTGCAACGGGTTTGATCCGAGCGATGCCATTTTCTAAAGCAGTGCAGATCGCAGACGTTGCTCGAAGCACGTCGATCACGACTACCAATTCAAATCCTGATTCGTACAAAGCGTAATCGGCAGGGGAAAAGCATACTTCAACGTGGTTCATTTTATTTTTCTTCGGATGTGCATTCGATCTGCCTCTTAAAAGCCCTTGCAACTTTCTCGCTGAGGCTTTCGAAGGTAAGGCAACCGATGGAAATCATACTTTCGGTAAAAATCCTGGACGCACTACTCTTGCCGGAACGGCTTTTTTGCGAATACGAACCCACACCGTTTCTTGCAAATCTGCGAAATTGCTCAGGATGTAACCCATCGCAATACCTTGGCCTAGCGTCGGAGATTGGGTGCCACTCGTTATACGGCCAATAATCTCTCCTGTGGCCGATTCGATGTCATAGCCTTGTCGGGGAATGCCTCTCTCTTCCAGCACAAGCCCTCGCAGCAATTGCTCCGAGCCTTCTGCTTTCTCTTTTTCAAATCGATCACAATCGACAAAAGCATGTGTGAACTTTGTGATCCAACCTAGTCCGGCTGCAATAGGAGATGTGTTGTCGTCGATGTCGTTGCCGTACAAACAAAATCCTGCTTCCATGCGCAATGTATCCCTTGCGCCTAAGCCACATGGTTCAACGCCAGCATCAAGTAGTGATTCCCAGACTCCATGAGCCTGATCGTTGGGCAAATAGATTTCGAAACCTCCTGCACCCGTATAACCTGTGGCGCTGAGCAAGACTTTCTTTCCTTGAATGCTGACTTCTTGAAAAGTATAATAGCTCATTTGATTGATGCCAGATTCTTTCACAATAGGCTGTAAGTACTGGGCTGCCTTAGGCCCTTGAACGGCGATGAGGGACCATTCTTCAGATTCATCGGTTACTTCTGCATCCCATTGATTTTGAGATGCTATCCAGTTCCAGTCTTTCTCGCGATTGGAGGCATTGACGACAAGCATAAATTCTGTTGCACTGATGCAGTAGATCAACAAGTCATCAACAATGCCACCATTTCCATTGGGCATGCAGCTGTATTGGACTTTTCCGGAATGAAGCTTGTTTGCATCATTCGAGGTAATCCATTGAATCAAATCAAGTGCTTCAGAACCTTTAATTCGGAATTCGCCCATGTGAGACACATCAAACATTCCGCAAGAATTTCGGACGGCATGATGCTCCTGCACCACACCTGTGTACGAAACAGGCATATCAAAACCAGCAAAAGGCACCATTTTTGCTCCGGATTTGAGGTGGTTTTCATGCAATGCAGTTTTCTTGTTTTGAACTGAGGATTCATTCATGACGCAAATTTAGTTTGAGTTCGGCGCTTGCACTGCTAGAAATTGAATTTGTTCACTGACTGCTGCTGGGCCGAGCGTCATGAGTGCGTCCAGAATGGAACAGCCGGGTATGAAGCCATTGGTGGTTTCAAAAAGTTGAGTGTAGCGATTGAAACTCCACCCTTGGCCTGCAAGCCTATCTTTTTCGCGCAAGTCTCTCGTGGATGAACTGAATTGAGGAACGACTTCTGGCTCCGGAGCCACTTGCCACTTGCAGATTTCTGAGACCCAATCAATTGTTGCTTTATTGAATGCCCTCAACATCCTGGTATCAGCTCCACTTGCCGGTAAAAATTCGCGCCAAATGGCGAGGAGTTCCTCCTTAAAATGCTCAAAAAAAGGCGCGCTTCCATAGCATGATTGCAAAGTGCGGAAGGAGTGGACAGGGGAGATGTGTGCAGACAAAAGTGGACGTGCATCTCTATCTGCATTGGATTGAATCGGAAATGATAGAATCGTTTTTCCTTGTGGCCCCGAGATTACCATTCGATTTCGCATCGTTTGACGACGGAAGTCTTCCACCGGTTCATAGACAAAACCTTCACCATGACAATTGGTAGCGAGATACCACCAGTGCAGCGGTGGAAAGGGAGTCAATGGCAGCACTGCTGTCATTTCACCGATCGGAACATGCGACTCCATCTAATTTTGCTTTCGCCATGCTGTGCTTCGTTTTGCTTGGAAAACCAGATAAAGGAAGCGTTGCCCACCACGTGAGTTTCAGGCACGAATCCCCACATTCTCGAGTCTGCAGATCGGTGACGGTTGTCACCCATCATCCAATAATAATTAAGTCCAAATGTAAATGTCTCTTGCTCTTCTCCATCAATAAAGACCTTGCCAGCGCGCTCTTCAAGTTCATGTCCTTCATAGGTTGTAATCGCTCTTCTGTACAGTGCAAGGTTGCGACTGTCTAATTGAACTTCCAACCCCCGATGGGGCAGTTTGATGGGGCCTACATTGTCGGGATCCCACTGATCGAATTCTGCATTGGACACGTTCGGAAACATTTCGAGTGATCCTCGACGAGAGGAGACGTCCATGCGAGTAACGGATTTGGCGAGATCACCCCGATTCAGTGCGTCAACTTCAGTTGCCGTCAATGCCATGATTACTTCCACGGAGCTTCCATTCATCTTTGCGGGACCAAGATCTACATTGGTGAGATTTAGACCTGAAATTGCTCGTCGCGCGTCGAGTTGGGATTTGAATGTAGCGTTGTACTCGTATTGAACTCCGGCTGGAGGCTCAATGGCTTCTCCATCAATGTGAAGCAAACCATCAATGACGGAAATGGTTTCTCCGGGCAATCCTACGCAACGTTTTACATAGTTTTCAGTTTTGTCGAGTGGACGTCCTTTGATGCCATACCGCTTTGATAATTTGGCACGTGCTTGTGCATTGTAGCGATCGGGATCTTGGATGTAGTCTTCAATGCTGCCTGAGGCACTTGCGATTCCTTCGCGTCGCAGAATTCCATAATAATCGTGACCGGCAAGGTTGGGATCAACCACAATTGTGTCACCGTGTGGAAAGTTGAAAACGACTGCATCATAACGTTCGACGTTTCGAATTCCCGGGAGCCGAGTAAAAGGAAGGGCAAACCACTCAAGATAACTTGGGGTCATTCCCCCGGGTATTACATTGTGAATCAGCGGAATGGTCACCGGTGTCTGAGGTACCTTTGCGCCATATGCTGTCTTGCTGACATACAAATAATCACCGACCAACATGCTTCCTTCCATGGACGCAGTGGGTATGGTAAATGCTTCAAACACGAAGGTCCGGACAATCGTTGCCACAACCAACGCCCAGAGAATGGACTCGCTCCAGTCCCTGACAATTGATTTCTTCTGATTAGTCCAGTCCCGGCGGCCAATAAAACTCGATTCACTCATGCTAAGAAGAGGAATGAAGACCCATGGAAGTATTCCAATTTTCCATTGTTCAACTGTCGAACGTTGGTTGAAGGCGATTCCGAGCTCCACTTGCATGATGACAAGCATCACAAGATTTACTCCGGGAAAAACCAGCAGTAGAATCCAATACCATGGTCTGCCGATGACTTTGAGCCACGTCCAATAATTTAATCCGGGTACGTAGCCATGCCATCCAGGAGCCTCCGCTTTTTTGAAAAGTTTTGACAGAAAAACAACATGCACCAGTAGCAAAGCGACTAGCATAATCCAAGGAAGCAATTGCGTGAAGGGCATATTTAAGAAGAAATTAAAGATGTTGATTCGTTTTTGATTGAGGTCGCCAATTCAAGGAGAGTCCCAAGGCTGATTCATGAGGAAGTCGAAAGAACCCCAAGCGCAAGGATAGATCTTCGGAGACATCGAATGTTTGAAGATTCGCGCTGACATGAGCGTCAAGAATGGAAAGCCCATGAATGCCTATTAAGATAAGCCAAGAAATGTCTCGAAACCGCTGGTCATACGTTTCTCGTTCAGTCAATGTATTGATGGTCGCAAACCCTGCATTTTGATTGACTGCTTCAATGAGGCTTAAGCGTGTGTTTCGAAGATCTTGGGTGTTGTCGATGAGGTATTTTACACCGTAAGCCATTCCTCCCCAAACGCAGGCTGCTTTGAAGTAATTGCGATTGGATAATTGCCCGGCGCCTGGGACGAAAAGTGCCATCCGCGTGGTGTTTCTGACCCTTAATTGGGCTTTGGTCAATGAGGTGTCTGACTGCTGTTTGAATTTTGCAGGCACAAGGTTGGTTGAGTGAGCAGACATGGAGCAAGCAAAAAGGACATTGATCGTCAAAAACATAGACGTCATGACATAGAAGCGCACCGAATGATTTGTCGGGCAAAACGGCATTTTAAATGCCCCACATTTCAAGCAGTGTATCCAGTTCCTCAGCATTTGAATAAGGAATTTCGATTTTACCTTTCCCATCGGTACCGCTTTTGAGACGAATTTTTCGTTTGAATTTTAACCTCAAGTCTGCCTGTACCTTTTGTTCATCGAATGTGAGGAGGTTATTTTTCTTGGCACGTGATTTCTTCTTCTTGACTTGAGACAATTCTTCGACTTGGCGAACAGACAGGTTGTCATTGATAATTCGATTGAACACATTGTTTTGCCATGTCGCATCATCAATGGCAATCAGTGCTCGTGCATGGCCCATGCTGATTTGCTTGGTGCGCAAAGCAATTTGCATCGGGCCAGGGAGCTGAAGAAGTCGCACGTAATTGGTGATTGTACTTCTGCTTTTGCCGAGGCGATGACCAAGTTCTTCGTGGGTGAGATTGCATTCTTCAATGAGCCTTTCTAAAGATTTTGCAATCTCGATGGAATGCAAGTCCTCGCGCTGAATGTTTTCAACCAAAGCCATCTCCAGCAAGGTTTGATCGTTTGCTTCTCTAATGTAGGCGGGAATCTCCTCTAAATTCGCGAGTTGCGCTGCACGGAATCGTCTTTCTCCGCTAATGATCTGGTACTTGTCGGCTCGAACTTTGTGCACTGTAATGGGCTGAATGATTCCCAACTCCTTTAGGCTCGCGGCCAATTCTTGAAGAGGTATGGCTTCAAAATCTTTCCGGGGCTGATTTGCATTGGCTTCGATTTGACTGATCGTAAGCAACGCAATACTACCTGCCATTTTCCCTATGATTGGAGGCGCGTCAGCTTTTTTTGCTGTCACAATTCGTTTGGGAGCATCTGAAAGCAATGCGCCCAATCCCTTACCCAAGACTTGCTTCTGTGACATTGATTCCCGCTCCTTTAAAGGTTGGTCAGTGGAATGGTTTTTTCGTCATCGGTCAATTGCGTCATGCGATTTCTTTGAAGTATCTCGCGTGCCAGATTTAGGTAATTGATTGAACCTTTTGAAGATGCATCATGCATGATGATTGACTCCCCAAAACTGGGGGCTTCCCCAAGTCGCGTATTTCGGTGAATGACGGTCTTCATTACCATGTCTTGAAAATGTGTTCGAACCTCGTCAACGACCTGATTGGCTAGCCTCAAGCGTGTGTCGTACATGGTGAGCAGGATGCCCTCAACATCCAAGGATTCATTCAGTTGAGTCTGAACAATTTTTATGGTATTCAATAGCTTGCCTAAACCTTCAAGCGCAAAGTACTCGCATTGAACAGGGATGAGCACAGAATCAGCAGCTGTGAGCGAATTGATCGTAATCAGTCCGAGGCTCGGAGAACAATCGATGAGGATGAAATCATACTCGTCCTTCAGTTGTGCAATGGATTTGCGCAATTGATTCTCTCTTTCTTCTAGTGATATAAGCTCAATTTCGGCTCCGACTAAATCGATGTGTGCTGGTAAAACGTCGAGGTTTGGGGTCGAAGTGGATTGGATGTAAGATTTCACTCCCGCATCACCAAGCAGAGCTTCGTATGTTCCTGATTCTACTCCGGTCGGATCAATGCCGAGTCCAGAGGTGGCGTTGGCTTGAGGGTCTGCATCGATGAGCAGTGTTTTGAATTCTAAAACCGCAAAGCAAGCGCCTAAATTGATGGCCGTTGTTGTTTTTCCAACGCCTCCCTTTTGATTTGCAATTGCGATGACCTTGCCCATGGCTCGTTTTTTTTTCAGTTGCAGACGTTATGAATAAACGGCCGCTCGTGTGATCTAGTATGAATGGCATTCACTAGCCAAATCAACGCGATTTCTTAAAAACCTTACAGACGTGAGGAGGGGCCAGTACGGTCCAAAAGCAAGCAGTTGATCTTGACTCGGAACTCCTCAAAGATAATGTGACACAATTGCGATTCGAGCAAAAGTTTTCAACGCCTTTTGCGCGTGAGATATCGTTTATTCACAGCCTATGGCACCCATGAAAAGTAGGGGTCATTCCTCCTCTAAACAGTTGATTGATGATTTCAGAGGTCTTCGAAACTAATGTCGTCTGCGCTGTCGTTGGATTCACTTGGCGCAGGAGCCTCAGCTTTCACCGTTTCTGAGTTATCGGCGGATTCATTGGTTTCTGCAGCCTCTGCATCGGCATATTTCGCCTCCCTTTCTGCGATTGGATCACGGTATTCGCCTGTCGCCATTAATTCATCGATTTTTTCAACTGCAGCCACGAACCCTTCTTCAAAATTTTGGAAGTCTTCCCGGTAAAGAAAGATTTTGTGCTTTTGATAATGAACATTGCCTTCATCATCAAATCGGCGTTTACTTTCCGTAATGGTCATGTATAAATCACGGCCACGCGTTGCTTTTACGTCAAAAAAGTACGTTCGCTTGCCTGCTCGCACAGGCTTGGAAAAAATTTCGTCTCTGTTATGGTCGCTCATATTGCCGAATCTATAGATGCTAATATATTCGACGGATGCGTTTATCCAAAACATTTTGTCCAATGGACACGAAAATTGCAGATTTACTTAATTAACGAATGAGCTGAATTGATCCTGCATACGTTCGAGGATACTTCAGTTGGTCCTCAATTTTAACCCTGAAGTGGTATAAACCATCAGGAGCATAATGGTCGCCTTCTTCCGAGTTGCCCAGCCAAGGATTTTTGGGATCCATTGTCATCCAGACAAGTTGACCCCATCGATTGAAAATCTCCAATTGGTAGGATGTTATTCCAAGCGCAACAGGTAACCAAACGTCGTTCACACCGTCATTGTTGGGAGTGAAGCTGTTCGGGGCATAAAAGACATTTCCTGAAACAGCAACCTCGCCCGTTGCTGTGCTGCTGCATCCAGCTGCATTGATCACGGTTTGCGTCACTTCAAAAAGGCCTCCATCAGAATAAGTGTATGAGCCCGAACAATCACCAGAGGAGCCTCCATCTCCAAAGTTGTAAAAACAGTCAACTCCACCTGAGCTTATCGTTTCGAATTCAACGGTGGGATTTAAGATGTCCACCTCATTGGGGGTGATGTCAAATCCCGCTTGAGGTATATCGAGAACTTGGATGATGCTATTTTGGGTCAATGTCAATTCTTGACTGCAAAACCCACCTGTGCTCATCAAAAGAGTCACCGAAAAGTTTCCAGATGTCTCGTAAATGTGATTGGGGCTTGCGGCTACTGAGCTCGTTCCATCGCCGAATTGCCAATTGTAAGTCGTTGCCGTTTCTGTTTGGCTTCCATTGACAAAACTGACCGAATGAGGAGGACAACCGCTGGATGGGCCAGCTTGAAAGTTGATGGAGGGATCAGCTATAACCCAAATTTCTTCTGAGGCGATGACCTCACATCCATTTGCCGTTGCCGTAACCTCTACAGTGTACGTACCTGGCTCTGCGTAGGACAGGTTATTCACTGTTCCGTTGGACACATTTGCACTTGTTGTTTCACCTCCAAAATCCCATGAGTATTGAGTTTCAGGTTGGTTGGTGAAAATGGGAGTTAAGGTGAAGCTGTTCGTCGAAAAACATTCAGGGTCAGGAATTGCGAATGCCGGATCAATTTCAGGGAATATCTCCACCGTCGCAAAAGCGGTATCGCTGCATGTGTAAGGTGCCGATACAATCAGTTCGACTTCGAATATTCCAGGATACGGGTAAGTGAAGGTTGGGGACTCATCAAACGAAACATCTTCATCTCCAGTAACACCAAAATCCCAAAGCCAGCTCTGGCCGTTCGAAGAAAGGTTGTCAAAATCAAATGTGTAGCCTTCACAAAAAGAAGATTGGTCAGCGATGTTTGCGATAGGATCTTCGGGAGCAGTCCATTCGAAGGTTTGGTTAGATACACAGCCATAATGCTCTGCAACAGCCGTTACGTTCCAACTTTCCTCATTGGCGAATGTAACCCACCCGGGGCTTTCAAGATTTGAACTGGAGGGCAGCCCTCCCGGAAAAGTCCACGTGATATTGGTGTTTCCTGTGAACTCGCCATTTACTGAAAGGTCAAATGCTTCTGTGCCACCTAAGCATGCAAAGTCATTCAGCTCAATTTCCAAGTCGATGGGTTCATAGATGTAAAACACTTGGCTGGAAGTGTCCGCACAGGGCCACGATGGATTCGCAATCAGCATGACCTCGTAAGTTCCTGTATCGGGATAGGTATAAGTCGGCGCTTCATCAAAGCTGACATCCGTGTTGGTTCCTGGAACGCCGAAGTCCCACAACAACTCTTGCGCTCCAATGGAGTTTTCAAAAAATTCAATGGTTTCACCAATGCAGTATTGATCCGTCGACTGAGGCTGTGCAGCTGAAATGATGGTGGGGTCGCACATGACGACATTGAACTGAAAATCGCGCATTACCGTACTGAGCAATTCGCCATCTCGGTGTTCTGAAACGCATATACCAATGACATATGCACCAGGTGTTGTAGGGAACCCCGTAATTTCTCCTGTTTCGGAGTCAATTGTAAAAGGTGGCGCTGACGGAATCGGATCCAAAGCTCCATACCCTGGCCCCCAAGGTATTTCATTGAAAGTCGCGGCAGGTGAAGGAGCAGGAGATGGGTTGTCAGTGCTGCCACCATTGAGAGGAGTGCAGAAGGCGTAGCTCAAGGAGTCACCATCCATATCAATCGCACCTTGATCTAAAAAGAATTCGAAATTGGTGCAAATGGCTTCCGGTGGATAGGTGTTGAAAATCGGGCTGCTGTTTGGATTTGAATCGTCAACAAACGGAGGGATTTGCGTAGTAAGCGTAATTCCAATGTCTCCAGGATTGGGTAGATTCGAAATTCCGGGATTGCGACAACAGCGCTGGAAAATAATATCATAACCTATTGCACTAGGTGGGAGATTCACGACGATTGAATACTCCAGCCTTTGCATGCACAGGTCCTCGGGTAAGTTGCCGCATGGATTTTCCAGAATGGTTTCGAGAGGTTCAATGGACGCAATGTCCAGATCTACGGTGTAAATATTGAACGGGTTATTGCCTTCAAAGATGCCAAGTTGTATTTGTGGATCAAGGTTCGTTCCGCCGGATTGCCATCCATTTGGTTGAACATTGCCAAAGCATTCACGGTAGAAGACAAGTGAAATTTCAAAATCACCTTCACCGAGGTATTCATAAACTACCTCTCCTCCCATGGCGTGTGCCGCAAGCGCAACATGGGAGTTTGATTGAATCGCAAATATCCCCGAGGCAAGAAGCACGAAAAACACACATTTTTTCAACTGTGTGGTTAATCGGTGCATATGCCGATGTGGCTCTTTTGACCTGATCGATTTCATTTTCATCTCGTGATACACACTAAACAACAGTAGAAGGAGGTCATTAGTTGCAACGGGGTTACCTTTAAGCCGTGGAAGATAATAACGAACGCGTCAGATTTGACGCATTGAGCATGCACCCAGACGTCATGGACGCACTGGAAGCGATGGGTTTTCAGGAGGCAACACCGATTCAGTCAGAGTCCATTCCAAAGATATTGGATGGGCAGGATCTCATGGGCATTGCCCAAACAGGTACCGGAAAGACAGGAGCTTTTCTGTTGCCAACGATAGACCGCATTTTGGATACACCAGACAATGGCAAAATCAAAGCTCTTATTGTAGTGCCGACCCGAGAGTTGGCACAGCAAATTGATCAGGCGGTCGAAGGGTTTGGTTACTATGCGAAAGTCACAAGTTTGGCCATTTATGGGGGAGGATCTGGGCACGATTTTTCACGAGAGAAGCAAGCACTGACAAAAGGTGCGGACATCATCATTGCCACGCCGGGCAGATTCCTTTCACATTTGACATTGGGTTATGTCGACTTGTCTGAGCTCACGTGCTTGATTTTGGATGAAGCTGACCGCATGCTGGACATGGGGTTTCATGGTGATATCATGCGGATCGCGGAAAAGTGCAAAAAAGAGCGACAAACCCTTTTGTTCAGTGCAACGATGCCGGATCGCATCGAGACGCTTTCGAAGGATTTACTCAATAATCCCGTCACTGTGAAGTTGGCGTTGTCCAAACCTGCTGAAAAAATCAAGCAAGGGGCTTATGTTTTGTTTGACCATCAAAAGGATGAGGTTTTGGTGGAAGTTTTGAAAGATAGAAATGTGAAATCTGGCATTGTTTTCACTTCACGAAAACGAACGGTATCGCAAATCACGCGCACCCTCAAAAAAGCGGGCATCAGATGTGAGCGCATTTCTTCTGATGCGGAACAATCAGAACGAGAATCCGTGATGTTGGGGTTTCGGCAAAAGAAATTCCCAATCCTCGTAGCCACGGACGTTGTAAGTCGTGGAATTGATATCGATAGCATTGAACTCGTGGTCAATTACGATGTTCCACCAAATGAAGAAGATTATGTCCACCGCATTGGTCGAACGGCTCGCGCAGACAAGGACGGAGAAGGCGTGACTTTGATTAACCCCGACGATCAATTCCGATTTGGGAAAATTGAGAAGTTGATTGAGAAGGAAGTTCCTAAACTAGAGATTCCAGAGCGCCTTGGAAAAGGTCCTGAATACAATCCAAAGAATCGCGGAGGTGGAGGTCGTCATGGAGGTCGTCATGGAGGTCGTCCTGGAGGTTCAGGAAGCCGAGGAGGTCGGAAGCCTTTTCGGGGGGGGAATTCTCACGGAAGTAAAAGTGGCGGCGACGGCGGCGGAAATCGTGGTAAAAAGCCATTCAACAAAAACAAACCCAAGAATCGCTAATGGCCAAAGGTGAGGAGCAAAAAGAGTCGAGTTCACCAAGTGAAGAAAATCGTTCGGAAGAAGCTTGGAAGAAATCATTAAGCCCTGAGGCGTTTCGTGTTCTCCGTCAAAATGGAACAGAGCGCCCATTCAGTTCTCAATTTCATGAAGTCGGTCAATCGGGGACTTTCCATTGTCAGGGCTGTGGAACTCAACTGTTCACCAGCGAAGCCCAGTTTGACTCGGGGTGCGGATGGCCAAGTTTTGACCGTCCGATACAATCGGATAATGTTGAGGAGAGACTGGATCGGACGCACGGCATGACTCGCGTTGAAGTGCGTTGCAAATCGTGCGATGGGCACCTCGGTCATTTGTTTCCTGATGGCCCTACAGATACGGGGAATCGTTATTGCATCAATGGGGTCTGTTTGCAATTGAAAAACGACGAGTCTTGACTCATTAATGCCGAGGCGGAGGAGGTGGCATGTTGTCCATGCCAATTTTTCTCTTCAATATCTTCTTTCTGAAATTGCGTTCAATTACAGGCAATTTTAATGCTCTTTGATAACCGAGTACACCGAGCGCTTCTTTGATGTAATCACTTCTCAAGTCGATTCCTTGATGGTGCAGTTCGTTGAGCTCATCAAACATTAGAAGACCATTCTGCTCTTTCAAATGGAGGGAGTCCAGACTGCTCGAATCTAAGTTCTCAATCTTGATGCGAATCGGATCTCCATTATCACTTAACACTTGCTGAACAGACTGAGAGACGGGCCATCTGGATGCATGTAAGCTGTCTTCCATTGCACGAATCAAATCTCCGTGGTCCTTAAATAGTTGTTGAGCAGCCTGCTGGATTGGCCAAAACTTTTCACTTTCCTCGGCTGTGAGTTCCAATTCTTCAACGTAAAATGCTATGCGCAGCGCTTGAACACGATCCTTGCTCACGAATCCTTGCTTCCGTGCCATTGGATTTTTTTCTTGAGGACTTTGAGCGATTGTGCTGGCACTGAAACAGGTCCACAAAAAGCTGGTGAGGACAATCTGAATGGTGATTGAATTGTGCATGTTGATTCTTTTTTATTCAAGGTTTAAGGTTAATTTTTAAAGGGATTCGGAAATGGCCCAAAATAATTCGTCCTCCAAAAGCCACTGTTCCAGATCTGTTTCTGAAATTTGCAGGCTGTTCATGTCGCTCGCTTCCAAGAGGCAGATGAAGGTTTCACAGTGTTCTAATTGTGCCGAAAAGAGAATGAATCCCGCAGCGCTAACGAATGCGAGGAAGATAGCGGCAAAGGCAAGTTTTCGGCGTGGTTCGTTCAGAAATCGATGGTTCATTCGGTTTTCATCTGTCATCGCCTTGATCCAAATTTGATTGCGCTGTTCTTCGAAGAACCTATCTTCGGGCGTTGTAGCAGTTTTTGAGTTGTGATGCTTTTTTATGATATCCATCTGTATGTTGGTCGTTTGTAAGGCATAGAAGGTTTAAAGGAGGTCCAAAGAGCGATCATTAGAAAGAGCTTTCTCGATTTTTTTTCGCGCGTGGTGATAGCTTGCTTTTAAGGCCCCTGTTGTGATTCCGGTGATCTCACCAATGGCAAGAAATGTTAGCCCTTCGTAGTAATGCAATAAGAATACTTGTTTTTGGCGGGTCGGTAATGTTTCAATCGCTTGCTTCAAGAGGCTATTTATTTGTTCAGCATCAAGATGCCGTGCTCGGGGACTGGTTAAGTTGCGTAATAAAGTTCCTCCATCATTGATGATGAGTTTTTCGATTCTGGAGCGCTTCCGAAGGACATCTAACCCCTTGCGGTGTGCGATGGTGTGCAGCCAAGTGGAAAATTGAGATCGTTCCTCGAACGTGTGAATGGACTTCAAAAGTTGAATGAATGTCTCTTGAGTTGCATCATCTGCATCTGCGTGATTCCCTAGCAATAGGTAGAGGTGAGAGAAGATTCTCTTCTGCCACTCATCCATCATGGCCTGATAAGCGCGGTTTTTAATGATCAAGTCAGTAGACTTTAGGTCCGCAAGCCAGAAGGGTTGTGTATAGTTTGCATCCGCTTTCATCTGTTCGCTTTTCGACGACTGCGAAAGCCAAGGGTTTAATGCTGTGGCGGCATTTGCATGGGATGCTCTGCTCTGTTTCAGTTCTTTCGCAACAGAATCCATAGCAGGAGGGCACCTCCGAAAAAAGTAAAGGTTGAAATCAACTCTGCTTGTGTGAATTGGAACGCACCCCATTCAATGATTGCGTTTACCCGTATTTTCTCAATGAAAAAGCGCTCGACACCGTTGAACATGCAGTAGATGGCAAACAAAATACCAGGCGTTTTGAATCGTTTGCGCAAAGACCAAAGAATTGCAAAAATCAGTGTGGCCATAACCGTTTCGTAAAAAGCGGTAGGAAAGACTCCTGGATCAAGGTAGGTTCCGTAGCCGTCGAAGGACGGCCAAGGATCATTGGGGCCGATAAGTCTTCCCGTATATCCCGCCAGGCGCTCACCGAAGACACCGTTGACATTGTTGGGGAATTCATACGACCACATCCAATCCGGCAGCCAGCTGAGCCATTCAGGCATAGGAGAAGGATTTGGGATGCCCCAATCGCCATCTCCGCTCACCTGACATCCGATGCGGCCCACACCATATGCAAGCATTAAACCTGGAGCAACGGAATCAGCGAGATGCAAAAAGTGAAGTCCACTTTTCTTGGCATAACCATAGACCGCCAATCCACCGACAATGAGACCTCCGTATATTGTGAGTCCGCCGAGGAAATTGGAGAGGGAGGGGTCTGTGAAAAAACGCACCAATTCCTCTGGGTATTCGAACAAATGGAATAGCTTGGCACCGATCACCCCTCCAATGGCGGCAGCGGCTACGATTCCTCCAACGTGCCGACTTGCTGGCAGTTCGAGCGATGTTTCCCTTGCAGGTTGAGATCGGGTTTTGCGCGTTTCCCACCATTTCCAGCCTAGGAACAGAGATGCAATCAAAATTCCAAGCCCCAGATTACCTTCGAAACTAAACAAGTGAGACTGAGGTAATCCGCTTTTAAACAGTTCTTTAGAGTTCATAAATAGCCAGATAAATTTCCAGCCGATGATGAAACCAAAACATGCCTGAGTCACCCACTCTCCAGTGCCCACGGGACCTCCTGAAAGAATTTTAATTGAAGATGAATTGAAGATTTTGAGTTTTTCCTTGCGGTCCATTTCACGACGCAAAGTTGCAGCTGCTGTGACGAAAGCGAGGGCGACAAAAAGACCGAACGTATTGATCAGTTTAAGTGCAGGCAAATCCCATCCAAAAAGATCCAGAAAAACATGGTAGAGGGTGGGATACATGATTGAAGTTGTCTTGGTGTTGATTGACCTTATCGTATGCTTGAAACGTGCAATCCAAGCATGAATCCACCCGCTTGTATGGTGGTGAGTTTTATTTCAGCAATTTCATTGGCTGCAACCGTGGATTCGTCGATGCCGACGCGGACGTACTCGGGCGTGTAGCCAAATCGCAGTCCATCTTCAGTGGAGTCTTCGAACAACACTTCACGAGGCACTCCAAGGAATCGCTCATAATGTGCTCGCTGTTTTTTGAGTGAAAGGGTTCTTAAAATTTTCGTCCGCTCTTTTCGAACGCCCATCGGAACGGAATTCTCTAGGCGCAATGCGGTGGTTTTTGCACGTTCTGAATAGGTAAAGACGTGCAGATAGCTAACTGGAAGGGACTGCAAGAATTCATAAGTCTCTGCAAATGCATGATCATCTTCGCCAGGGAATCCAGTGATTACATCGACACCGATGCTTGCCAGGGGCATATTTTTGCGGATGCATTCTATTCGCTCCGCGTAAAGTTCAGTACGGTAGCGCCTGCGCATTGATTTTAATATTCGATCTGAACCGCTTTGTAAAGGAATGTGGAAGTGAGGCTGAAAACGTTCGCTGCGACCAACGTAGTCAATGATTCGTTCGTCCAATAAATTGGGTTCGATGCTGCTTATTCTAATGCGTGGGACGGCAACCTTATCGTCGAGTTGCTGCACGAGGTCGAAGAATGTTTCGTCTGTTGTTTTGCCAAAGTCACCAATGTTAACGCCGGTTAAAACGATCTCTTTTGCTCCAGATTGAGCGGCTCGCTCTGCGATTACCACAGTTTCAGCGATGGAAGCGTTGCGCGATCGACCCCGCGCCAATGGGATGGTACAGAACGAACAAAAATAGTCGCATCCATCTTGCACTTTTAAAAAAGCACGAGTGCGGTCATTGCTCGAAAAACCCGGTACAAAGGACTTGACCTCCTTAATTGGACCGACGTCTACAACCACCGCACCTGTCTGTTCTGCAGCTAATAAATGCGCTGGGAGGTTAAATTTTTCTTGGGCGCCTAGCACGAGATTGACTCCATCTATTTCACTGATTTCTGTTGGCTTCAATTGGGCATAGCAGCCGACGACAGCAACAAAAGCCTCGGGGTTGCTATTTCGAGCGCGACGGACAGCGTTCCTGCATTTTGCATCAGCCTGGTCTGTAACGCTGCAAGTATTGATCACAACCACATCTGGAGCATCATCAATGCTCACTCGTGCATAGCCAGCATCTGCCAAGTCCCGTGCAATGGTTGAAGTTTCACTGAAATTCAGTTTACATCCAAGGGTGTGAAAAGCGGCGGTTCCTCCGGGTGTCATGGGACAAATCTACGTCAGAATGAAGGCGTTCATTCCTCGAATCATGCACACATTAAAAAAAAATGCAACCAATTGACATGATAGATGTTATATTGCCGAACCTGTTAATTGAAACCTCATTACATGCGAATTTTTGCTCTCCTTACAACGGCGTTATTGATATCACTCGTATCCAACGCCCAGACGTTCTCAAACGCCTCGTCATCTTTGCCTGACAGCTACAACAGTGGCAACTGTGTTGGTTTTACCGACATGGACAACGATGGCTTCGATGACATTGTAGTTCTCGACGACTCGAAGACGGTTAAGGTCTTATACCAAGATGGATCTGGTAACTTTTCAGAAGTGAACTACGGAGAGGTTTCAAATAACAACCAATGGGGAATGACCATTGGAGATTACGACAATGACGGCCACAAAGACGTTTTTGCGGGTGGTTCCTACGATGGAGTGCACGTGAAGCACATTGATGGAATTGGCCAGTGGTCAGACTTTGACTTGGAGAATGGATCCATGTTCATGCAAGCGTGCAACTTTGCAGACATCGACAACGATGGCCAGTTGGATGTTTTTGGTTGCCACGACGATGCCTTATCTCGAATTTGGAAGGGCAATGGATCGGCTTTGGACTACGATGAAGAGTTGATTGACTTGACCAACTACGACTACAGCGACTATCCGTCAACAGATCACAGCGGTAACTACGGCACTGTATTCAGCGATTTTGATCACGATGGTGATTTGGATTTAACTATTGCAAAATGCCGACAATTTGTGAGTGATCCGAATGACCCTCGTCGCATCAACCAAATTTGGATGAACAACGGCGATGGTACTTGGTCTGAGGTGGCAGAGGAGCGAGGCTTGGTTTTGAACGAGCAAAGTTGGACTGTGGATTACGCAGAC
>MDTC01275657.1_pt1 | contig 25706 bp, 21 predicted proteins | sample 811181 | NCBI WGS metagenome assembly MDTC01 (sample SAMN05326644, study PRJNA326480) | marine metagenome | isolation source: seawater | place: Pacific Ocean: North | collected 2011
ACATGTGTAACGCTTAATGTTAATTTTGATGGAACTATTGGCGTTACTGAAGGGAATCCCGATATTGGAGGTTCTAGAGCATCTATTAGCCAAATGGCTGCTGAAGAACTAGGCGTTTCTTATGAAAAAGTAAGAACCATCATAGCCGATACAAATTCATTAGGACATAATGAAGTGACTGATGGAAGTAGAGTTACTTTTGCAGTAGGACTAGCTACAATTAAAGCTGCTCGCGCAGCAATTAAAGAAATGTGTAGAAGAGCATCTTTAATTTGGGGCATTGATGAAGATGCTGTCAGATGGGAGAATGGGTCCGCTATTCCAGCTGGACCTAATGCTGGGGAATTTGAACCTATGACTATAGAGGAAATAGCTGCAATGTCTTCTGAAACTGGGGGGCCAATTGCTGGACATCACGAAGTAAATGCTGAAGGCGCAGGTGTTAGCTTTGGAGTGCATTTAGCTGATGTTGAAGTTGACAAAGAAACTGGTTCAACAAAGGTTTTAAAATATACAGTTTTTCAAGATGCAGGCAAGGCCATTCATCCATCCTATGTAGAAGGTCAGATGCAAGGTGGAGCTGTTCAGGGCATAGGTTGGGCTCTTAACGAGGAATATATTTATGGAGATGATGGAAGGCTTCAAAACTCAGGTTTTTTAGATTATAGAATTCCTGTGGCATCTGATTTACCAATGATTGAAACTGTAATTCTTGAAATTCCTAATCCAGGACACCCTTATGGAGTTAGGGGTGTTGGTGAAACTCCAATTGTACCGCCTTTGGCAGCAATCAATAATGCCGTTTCCAGGGCAACGAATATACGATTTTCCGAATTACCTTTGTCTCCACCAAAAGTTTTGTCAGCCATCAAGCATAAAGTTAAAGATGATTAAGGTAAGGATCTGGGGATCTTTACAAAAAGCCACCAATAATAATGAACATGTTGAAGTTGAAGCTGAAAATTTCAAACAACTATTAGATAACTTATGTCTAAAGTACCCAGAACTAAAACCACAAATATCTAGGGGTGTTTCTGTAGCAATAGACGGTATTATTTATAAAAATTCATGGTTTACTCCCATTAAACCTGAAAGTGAAGTTGTATTAATGCCTTATATGGTTGGAGGTTAAATTGAGTATCAATAATATGATTAACCTCAAAAAAAATCCAATTCATATCAAGGGAGTTGAAAGGGACAAGATCGTAAAAAAAGCTCGCAAAGATCTGGAACATGACGGATGTGCAATAATAAAAAACTTTTTAACCAAAAATGCAATTAAACTTTTAGTTCAAGAGGCTAACGGAGTAGTAAACAAAGCACACTTTTCTTACAACAGAACAAATCCTTATTTCACTCAGGATGATCCAACCCTTAATAAGTCTGATCCCAGAAGAAAATTTTATAATAGATCAAATGGCTTTATACCCGCTGACAATTTTAGAAAAGATGGCGCCTTAAGGGGAATACATGATTTCTTATATTTTGATGAGTTTATAAAAGATTGCTTAAATGAAAAAAAGTTTTCCAGGTATGCCGATCCTCTTGCAGACGTAATAATAAATGTAGCAAATGAGGGTAATGGTTTTCCATGGCATTTTGACACCAATAACTTTACTGTTACGCTTGCTATTCAAAATGCCGTTTCTGGTGGGATATTTCAGTATGTACCCAATATTCGCAAAAAAAATGAAAATTTTGATGAAGTTAGTAAAGTTTTGAATGGTAAGTCTGATAAGGTTGTATCAATAAATTTAAAACCTGGAGACCTTCAATTATTTAAAGGTAGGTATTCATTGCACAGGGTTAGTCCATTAAAAGGAAAACTTAATAGGTATGTTGCAATTTTTTCTTATGTTGAGGAACCAGGCATGGTTGGGTCTCCAGAAAGAACTAAACAATTATATGGAAAAGTTTTACCAATTCATTTTGATAGAGCAGGAATAAGAAATGATAAGTTTATTGATTAAATAAATTTTTAAATTATCCTTAAATATACTAACCGCAAACTATATTAACTAACAAAAGGTAAATTATATGAAAGAAATTGACTTAGCGTATTTTCCAATTATTGGAAGAGGCGAACAGATTAATATAATATGTGCAATACATGGGATCAAAGTTAATAATTTAATTTCTACGCCTATGGGAAATGATTTTGATAAAGATAAGAAAGCACCATTTGGAACGGTTCCATGGATGAAAGACCATAGTAATGGTTTAGAACTAAATGATTCGCTAGCTATTATTCAGTATTTAGTATCAAAATATGAAGGACCATTAACTCCTAAGACACACGATGATGCTGCATATGTTGCTATGTATTGGGGTTGGGTTCAAGATTACTATTCATATGTTTTGTCACCTTTGCATGACATTATTACTGATCACAGCGATCCTTTTTGGCGAAATCTTCGCTTAACTGACACCCTCGCAGAAGGAGGTAAAGAGACTGGAATAGCAAATCTTACTAAATTACATACAAAAAGAGTGGCCTATTTAGAAAAGCTTTTAAAGCAATCTAATTCATCTCCATTCCTTACAGGATCAAATTGTTCTTACGCTGATATTTTCTTGTATACATGTGTAAGAACAGTGCAAAAAACACCTGGTTTTGGAATTTTAAGAGACGCATGCAATGGCGATCCTTTCTCTGATTGTCCAAAAATTCTTAATATTTGTGAAGAAGTATCTAAGGTTGACCATGTTATTGAAACTGTTGGATCTAAATTTACAGAATGCCCAATATAAAGTAATAGACTATTTTCATAAGATGGCCTGAATGCCATCTTATGAATTGATCAATTTATTTACCTTCCTTAAATAAAAAAGTTTTTTCTCCTGTCATCATTTTTTGAATATCTTCCTTGCTCAAGGGCGGCATATCAGGAGGAACAGTCTCTACAGGAGGTATTCTTAATCTTCCCTTTGTGGCATCAACACCATCCTTTCTAACATATCTTTTTTCATCACCTAATTGAGCAATAAAATCCCAATCTGGTGGATCACCAGGAACTGCTTTTATCATATGCCTTCTTTTTTGACTTTTTATAATATCTTGGTTTATTTTTTCCGGTTTCCAGTTTTGAAAGCAAATTGATAAAAGTTCCTCTAAAATATGTTTAAAGGTTTCAACGCCAGCAAGATTTTTTAGTTCTTTTGGGTCATTATCTAAATCAAAAAGCAAATTTGGATGACCATGTGTATAAATTAATTTGAAGCCACCTTTTCTTACCATTCTTGTCGGGACACAAGGACCTATATGATAATAATCAGAAATAGCAAAACTATCAGAAATATTTTGGTTTCCATTTGCAAACTGAAGAAGACTTTTACCTGAAAGACCATCTGAAAAGTTTTGATTATCTTGTTGCCCTATATCAATTATTGTTGGAAGTAAATCTACAAGAGATGTAACAACTGATGACCTGATACCTTTCTGAGAACCTGGTATAGAAGCTATCATAGGAACATGAGCTGACCACTCCCAAAAACATTGCTTAAACCACATACCTCTCTCACCAAGCATCTCTCCATGATCCGAGACAAAAAATAATGCTGTATTATTAATTTGGTCAGTTTCTTTTAATAAATTTATAATTTTTCCAACTTTGTCATCAATATAAGATATCATTCCATAATAAGCCTGTCTTGTTTTTCTAATATGTTCTTCGGTAATTGTATGACGATGCCTACCATGGGCAAAAAAAAGTGACTTTGAGAAATAATCTAAATTTTCAAAAGGGATAGGAGGAACTTCAGGTGGATTAATATCTTCATCATTATATAAATCCCAATATTTATGAGATACGTTAAAAGGAGTGTGAGGGCTTGTAAAAGATACTATCCCAAAAAATGGGTTTTGGTCTTTGTATCTAGAGAGATCGTATATTTTCCTTAAGCTTTGAAATTCAACGTCATCATCATAGTCTTCTTGCATTGTTCTAATGCATGGTCCCGCTTCAACAATTCCGTTTAGTGCAGTGCCTGAAGGTACATAAGAAGGCCCTTCACTCCAATTACCTATCCAATCAAAATTTGCTGGATAGACATCTGTAGTAAGCCTTTCGTTAAATCCGTGTAACTGATCAGGTCCTATAAAATGCATTTTACCTGATAGAAATGTCCAATAACCCAGGCTTCTCATATAATGGGCCATCGTAGGAATAGAACTAGCAAGTTCTGTAGCGTTATCATATGCTGAGATTTCAGGACACAGTAAACCACTTAACATAGATGCTCTACTTGGAACACAAACTGGATTATTGCTATAAGCGTTTTCAAACACAATTCCTTGTTTAGCTAACTCATCTAAATGAGGAGTTTTGCAAACTGGATTTCCATATAGGCTCAAGGCTTGAGCAGCCAATTGATCTGCCATTATAATGATAATGTTAGGTTTTTTAGTCATAGTTTTCTCATCAATTACAGTTAAGGTTTAAACGTTCAAATAATTCTTTAGGAGCATCAGCTTGGTTCATCAATTCAACCATTTCTTTTAATAAAAAGTTTAAAACTTCAGGATCATCTATCGGAAACTTTTGTTCTCTATCAACAGATATATCAAATAGTTGGGATCCAATATCTTCAAACGTCATGCCCTGAACTTCCAATGGTTCGTTATTTTCAGAGACTTTTGGTTTTACTTTTAGTAGTTGAAGTCCTTTTGAAAATTTAAAGGGATTAGAAAGTGTCATTTCTGACAACTCTCTAATTGAAAAACGTGATGTCATCCTTGTTGGCATTAAAGTATATTCATAAAGTCCAGAAGCAGACATTTTTTTTGGATATCTGAAGTATGTGTGCTTTCCGTCAGTGATATTACAGGCAGAACCAAAATATCCATATATTAAAGCTTTACGTATTTTTTCGTCGTCTTCAAAAGTATCTAAAAGAGATTTACCTGACACATCATTAGGAATGCTTAAATTAAATAAATCTAGAAAAGTTGGCATTATATCAATTGTTTGAGTTAAGGACTTAACTCTTGATCCTGATAACTTTGAAAAACCTGGGTGGTAAATCATTAGTGGAATATGAGCTATTTCATTATATACAGGCATTCTGTTTTTAGCCCACCAATCATGTTCACCTAGCAAAAAACCATGATCTGTAGTCAAAATTAAAGCAGTATCCTCCCATAAATCATTCCGATCAAAATAATCTAATAATTTTCCAAAATATTCATCAACCATACTCACAAGAGCAGCATAATTAGCTTTTAGTTCTGAAATTTCTTTTTTTGTTTCCTTTACTCTATCATAAATTGGCCAGTCTAATATTGGTCCATCATAATTGTTAGGATAAAGTTTTCTAAAACGATCAGGTGCATGGAATGGTTCATGTGGATCAAAACATTCGATTTGCAGAAACCAATTATCTTCATTTTTGTTTTTATCTAAAAAATTTTCTGCAAGTGAAAAAACTTGAGGAGTGCAAAAATCTTCCTCCTTAGTCATATATTCTCGATTGATCATATAGTTTTTTCTATGGTGTTGAGTTTTATGATATTTAGTTTTTAGAAGGTCCATATCAGGATTTACTTCAGCTTTCCATCGATCAATAGCTTGCCCCCTTACTAACTCCCAAGAGGAATATCTTTGATGATATGTTGCCCCACCATCTGCAAAATAATGATGATGGTCAGTAATAATATGAGAATAAATACCATTATTTTTCATAATCTCAGGGAATGATTCATCAAATGGTTCTAATGGGCCCCAACTTCTATGTAAAAAATTTATTCTTCCTGTATGGAGATCTCTTCTTGCAGGAATACATGGAAGACTGCCAACATAATGATTGTCAAATGTTATACATTTTTCCTGAAACCTTTTAAAGTTAGGTGTCTTAATATTTGTTTTATTTGAATATACCTCCAAGGCATTTCTATTAAGTGAATCTAATAAAACAAAAACAGCCTTCACACTATTTGCCTTTTTGAATTCCTTACAAAGAAATGAAACAAAATTAATATTATAAGTAAGGCAAAACCAATTAAATCAGTTGTAAAAGATACACTTAATAAACAAAATGTTATAACAATGTAACCTAATCTTTCTATTAAAAGTAACTTTGAGATCAACCATCCTTGGATAAATATTGATAAACATAAAGAGCCAAAGATTGCAGAAAATGCAGCCCAAAGAATCATATGAATTGACGCATCAATACCTATTAAAACAGGGTTATATGCGAAAAAATATGGTATAATAAATGCTGCTATGCCAAATTGACACGAAACTATAGCAATCCGAAATGGATTAGCATTCGCAAGACCCGAAGCTGCATAAGCTGCTAGAGCTACCGGTGGAGTAATTGATGATAGCATTGCGGAATAGAAAACAAAAAGATGTGCTGCTAACTGATTTATTCCAAGCTGTTCTAATGCTGGAGCAGCTAAAGTTGCAACCAATATATATGCAGCTGCTGTTGGCAAACCCATTCCTAATATTAATGAAGCAATCATAGTTAGCAACAGTGCCAAGAATATATTACCACCAGATAATGATATAACTAGCGATGAGAATTTCAATCCAAGGCCAGTTAAAGTTATAATTCCAATTATAATACCAGCACAAGCGCACGCCGTTGCTACCGGGATTACTGCTTCCACTCCATTTTCTATTGTGCGAAGAATTTTTTTAGGGGTAAGCCATGTTGCTCTTCTAACATAGCTTAAGGCTACTGCCATCATAAGTGACCATATTGAGGCATACATAACAGAGTATCCATCAAACATCATGTAAATAAATACTGGCAAGGATAAAAGCAAATGACCTCCCTTCCTCAAAGTTTCCCATATTGAAGGGATGTCTTTTGTATCAATAATCGGAATATTTCTTTTTATAGCTTCAATATGGACTACTGAAAAAAGAACTATGTAATACAGAATTGCTGGTAGAAGGGCTGCCCTTGCAATCTCATAATAAGAAATTCCAGTCATATCTGACATTAGAAATGCTGCAGCCCCCATAACAGGAGGCATTAACTGACCACCAGTAGAGGCAACTGCTTCAATTGCTCCAGCTGTTTCAGGCCTATATCCCGTTCTTTTCATTAATGGAATTGAAATGGTTCCAGTTGTTAAAACATTAGCCACAGCAGTACCTGATATCATTCCCATCAAACTTGAACCAACAACTGCAGCCTTAGCAGGACCACCTCGCGATTTTCCTGTTAAAGCGTTTGCAATATCCATCAAAACTTTTCCTGCGCCAGAATTCTCTAATACTGCTCCAAAGAGTACTATTAATATTACAAAAGTTGCTGTCACACCTAACGGTGTTCCAAAAATTCCACTGCCACCCAAATATAGATGCGACATAATTCTATGTAGGCTATATCCTCTATGTCCTGCTTCACCTGGAAAATAATTTCCTAGTAAAGCGTATAATAAGAAAATGATTGCGAGTATTGAAATTGACCACCCTATTGTTCTTCTTGTAGCATCCAAAAGAAAAAATGTTGCAGCCAATCCTAAATAAAATTCATAATTTGTTAAATCACCATAACGATCATTTATCGCATCAAAAAAAATAATTTGATAAAACATCACTAATAAACTTATCAACGATGCCATTATGAAAAAATAGGATTTAAAAGATTTAAATAAATCTTTAATTGATAAATTTCGTAGAGGAAATAAATAAACCAAAAATAGTATTATACCAATGTGAAACGATCTTTGAATCATATCAGGAAAAACACCAAAGAAAGCGGTATAAATGCTAAATAAAGAAAGTATCGATGCTGCAGTTATTCTAATTATCCAAATTGGTGGACATGCTAAAAATTTATCTATTAAGTTCATCATATATAAATTAAATTATTTTTTTCTTGGATTATGAGGTTCTATTGTGTCGACAAATGGATATCGCCTTCTAGCTTTAGTTGCAGTAGTGCTTGGGTCTATTGCTCCTCTAACATATGCTTTTTTTGCATCTACAAAAGGTTGGTGGTCCCACCCACTCCATTTCCCTTTAAGTAATGTATCTTGAACAAAAAGACGCCTCTTCTGAGACCTTAGGACATTTTGTTCTAGTTCATCATAATTCCATCTTTTCTCTATCTCAGATTTCATCTCTTTCGCAATAATAGAGTAAGTAGGATCATTGGCTAGATTTTTAGTTTCACCAGGATCTAAATTTAAATCAAACATCATAGGTGGGTCTGTTCGGCAATGGATATACTTAATACCATCTCTTATAAAAATTAGTGCCGGAGCATAAACGCCTTCGCCTGTGAACTCCAACATTAATTCATTAGGAATTTTTGTTTCTCTACCTTTCATAAAATTTACTAATGACTTTCCATCTACGTTATCTGAAAATTCATATTTTTTTTCATTATTAGCTAAGTCTACAAAAGTGGGAAGCAAATCGACCAAAGATGTATAATGATTTTCTACCTTGCCTTTAACTACATTAGGGCCAGAGGCTATCATAGGGACTCTGACTGACCATTCAAAAGGTAGAAATTTAAACCAAGTTCCCCTCTCTCCAAGCATTTCGCCATGATCAGCAACAACAAAAATATATGTATTGTCATAAAAGTCACATTCTTTTAGGGTCTTGACTATTCTACCTATAAGACTGTCAAAATAAGACACCATTCCTAGATATGCATGTCTAGATTTTCTAATATCTTCCTCTGTTACATTATGCTCATCTTCCCTAATAGTTAAAGCATAGCGTTGAGACCAAGGATCTCTTGATGAAACAGGGGACCAAGGTATTCTAGGCATATTAATATTATTGTGATCATAAAGATCCCAAAATTCTTGAGTAGTAACAAAAGGATTATGAGGATGAGTAAATGAAGCCATAAGCATAAATGGATTCCTATTTTTATCTCTTGCAAAATCATAAATTTTTTGAACTGCCTGATAACAGACATCTTCATCGTAATCAATCTGTAAACTTCTTTTACACAGACCTGCCTCCACAATAGATCTAAGACTCATCCTAGAAGGTGCATAAGGCTCATCTTGTTGACACCAATCAGCTGTCCAACCAAAATCAGAAGGATATATATCTGTTGTTAATCTTTCCTCAAAGCCATGTAATTGATCTGCGCCAACAAAATGCATTTTTCCTGATAAGCAAGTTTTATAATCTAAGTCTCTCAAATAATGTGCAAATGTAGGTACAGAAGAAAGAAATTCTCCTGCATTATCATAACATCCTACAGCAGATGATAGTTGACCAGACATCATAGAAGCTCTTGAAGGGCCGCAAACAGGATTATTGCAATATGAGTTTAAAAAAGTAATACCCTGATCAGCTAGAGCTGTAATGTTGGGAACTAAAGCCATATTATTTCCGTACATTGGTAATACTTGCGATGTAAGTTGATCAGCTTGAATAAGAACTATATTAGGTCTGTTACTCATGTAAAATCCTATTTTATTCTAGAAATTTTATATGGGGATATTATCCCCATATAAATAATTGTTTTAGTTTGAAGTTCTTTTTACAAAGTCTTCAATACCTGGAACACCTATTTCCCTATAATATTTTAATGCCCCAGGATGAAGAGGAGCACCAAATCCATTTAAAACAGTGGACTTCGTAACTTTTCCAAATGCTGGATGAACTGATTTGAGTTTATCAAGATTTTCAAAAATTGCTTTTGTCATTGAGTAAACCATATCTTCAGGTACATCTTTTGAAATGACCATTCCATTAGCAAGGCTGAAAGAAGGTGTGTCATTATCAATTCCTTTATAAGTTCCACCAGGGATGGATAGTCTTGCATAAGGAGGATATTTAGCCTGATGTTTTGTAAAAAATGCATCTGGAATTGGAATAAGTTTTACTTTTCTTGAAGCAATTAGCTTTTTAACTGGTGGAAGAGGAAAACTTCCATTCCAAAGTGCTGCATCTAAATTACCATCAGCAAGTCCATTTGCCATGGCACCAAGCTTAATTCTAAAAGCCTTAAAATCTGCACCTTCTTTTAAGCCAAGTGTTTCCATCATTGCATCGGCATCAAGCATTGACACACCGCCTGGTTGTCCCATGCCAACTCTTTTACCTTTTAAATCTTCCATGGTATTGATGCCACTATCTTCAAGAGTAATTATATGCATGGCAACAGGTGCAATGCCCATCCAGCTAAGAATTTTACCTTTTTCAGTTCCCTTATAAGGTCCCTCTGCAGCATATGCTTGATAAGATGATAATGTAGTAGCCATTGAAATTTCTAACTCTTTATTCTGTAGAAGTTTGATGTTGGCTACATAACCCTTTGTTTCCTCTGCAGTTAATGAAACACCAGGGACATTGTTATTAATAACATCAGCGATGCCAGCAGACCATGTGTACGCTGTACATCCAATTGGACATGAACCAATAGATAGTTTAGTATCAGCATTCGCAATAGATATTGAAAAACCCAGTCCAATAAATGTTGCTGCAACTAATATAAGTTGTTTAATTTTTGACATTTTTATCTCCCAATAAAATTAAAATAATTGCACAAACAAAATAAAATGGCTGCATTCAACATTATGCTATTACCCTTTTGCTTGCCTTGCTTTTCTCTATCAAATTCGAAGATTGATAGAGTTCTTCAAAGTTAAAATTTGGCGTAAATAATGTTTTTAATAGAGGCATGAAACCTGTAGCCTTTATAATACTAACATTTCCTAACTTTAATTTTGAAAGAGCTGATATTCCATCTGAACCTAGATTTTGAAGTGTCTTTCTGATGCCAGATGAATAATAATCGGATCCATTGAGAATTCCTGCTAAAATTATTACTTGAGGATCTATTATTTGATTTATTTTTATTAAATTTAATGCAAGTGACTCACCTGCTTTAAAAAGCAGATTATTAATTTGATCTGAAACAATATTGTTTTCCTTTTGAACTAAAATTTTATTTAGTAATTTTGCATACTTTGGAACAAGTTCTGGCTTGTATGTCTTATTTTTAATTAAACCTGCTTCAACTAGAATTGACCATCCAGATGCAACACAATTAAGACAATCTGTCCTATCACAAGAACATGTTAATTGAGTTTCATCAGCGTTAAAGTGACCAATTCTTCCAGATTTTGAAAAGGCCCCATCAACAATCTCATTATTTATTATTAGTGATGCACCAAGTACCGTTGAAGAATGCAAAAGCAAGACATTATCTAATCTTTTTGCACAACCTACAGATGTTTCAGATAAAATTAATGTATTAGGGATTTTTTCAATAAAAGTTGGCAATGAAAGATGGTCTTCGACAGTCTTTTTTATGTCAAACGGTTTCCATCCTAAATACCCTGCTCCAAGTATCTTATTCTTTGAAGAATCTAAATCTGCGGCAACTGAAATTCCAACACCTAAAATCTTTGAGGTTTCTATATCTTTAAACCTTATCAATTCTTTAACTTTCTGGATAAGGATTAATATTGCTTTCATACCATCAGAAATATTCTCTAATTCAATATTCTGTGATACAATTATTTCTCCATTAGCTCCAACAATACCAATTTCAGTTTTAAAAGCAGATAAAACTATCCCAACCCCAAAAACAGAATTTTTATTAATAGTTAAGTTTATTTGATTGGGACCAGGAATGTTGTCATTTTTAATAAAGCCACTCTCAAGAATTAATCCTGCGTTTATAAGATCACCAGATATTCGTGACATAGCCATCGAAGATATTCCAAGTTTTTTGGCTAACGATTTTCTTGAGCAATAATCATCATGCAATAAGTTTCGAAGAGTCAACATTCTGTGGACTTTTCTTAAACTTGATGGAGTTCCAGAAATATTTGCATTAATAACCATAGTTTATCAATGCAAATATTATATAAAGAGTCAATTGCATACTTTAAAGTTTGTAAGTTATTTTTCTTTAAGTTTATTTAAAATTTTAAACTCTTTACCAAATCAGGTAATTTCATCCTTTGTATTTTACCTGAAGGACCTTTGGGCAAATCTTCCATTATATATATTTTATCTGGCGATTTAAATTTGCCTAACCTTTTATGACAATGTGAAATTAATTCTGTTTCGGAAACATTATTTTTAGATTTCAAAATAATACATGCTCCAACGGTTTGGCCATATATTTTACTAGGCATTGAAAATGCTGCTGCTTCTAAGACGGATCGGTGTTCTAAAAGAACTTCATCAACCTCTCTAGGAGCAATATTTTCACCACCTTTTAAAATTAATTCCTTTATTCTTCCAGTAACAAAAACAAAACTGTCCTTGTCCATATAACCCAAATCTCCAGTTCTAAGCCATCCATCTGAACATAATACCTCTGAAGTTTCTAAAGGTTGTTTTAAGTAACCAATCATAACATTTTCACCTCGAACTAATATCTCTCCAGTTACATTTAAAGGAAGCTCATCCTGATTTTCATTTCCAATCATTACTTCATTTCCAATTGCAATTCCTGGAGAACCTATCTTTCTAGTCATGGGGGGCAATGGATTTGAAAGAATTTGCGCTCCTGTTTCAGTAAGTCCCATTGTCTCAATTATTGGAATGCCAAACCTTTTCTCAAATTGCCGATGTATTTCAGGGGATAATGGCGCTGAAGCTGAACGAGCAAATCTTATTCTGTCCTTATCAAGTTTTGGTAAAACTTTACTATTTAAAAGGTAAGCAAATAAAGTAGGTACAGCGCTAAACCAACTACATCTATAATTATTGATTTGTCTCCAAAACTGGTTGTTAGAGAATTTATAAGGCATCACTAAGCCACTAGCAGAAATAAGGGTGCCCATTACCGTAACACAAAGACCATTTATATGATAAATTGGAAGCACGCAGAGAGCTACATCTTCTTGTTTAATATCATGCGCATTGATAACATTTCTTCCTGCAGCTATTAAATTTTGATGGCTAAGTAGAACTCCTTTTGGGTTGCCTGTTGTCCCCGATGTATACATTAACAAAGCTTCGTCATCTGGGTTGGGCCTAACATGTTTTAGCCCATGCTTATTTTTCAATAATTCATTAACTATTGGACCATTTTCTGGATGCATTTCTATTATTTTAATATCTCTCTTTAAACTAGAAATTGCTTCATTGACTAAATGCATGCAATCTTGAGTGACAAAAATTAATTCAGTTTCAGAATGTTCAATAACGTAACGCATCGATTTAGAACCAGCGACCAAGTTCAGAGGTGTTGCCTTAAAAGCTGAATAGGATATACCAATAAAGGCTATACAGGATGCGATACAATTTTGAGAAGCTACAGCAACGGATGAACCTTCTTTTATTCCAAAGCTATTTAACAATTCTGAAAAATTCTTAACTCTTTTTGAAACTTCTTTCCAAGTTAAAACTTGGCCAGTTTCAGGCGAGATTAACCAAACTTCATTGGGTCTTGTTTCACAATTATGATCAACAATGTCAGCTAAAGTTAAACTATTTACCATGCTCTTGCCAATAATCTGAAAAAATTTCATCAAGTTCAGGTTTATTGGAAGGTATGACCCTAACTATTCTAACTCGATTCACAAAATGCGTCCAATTTAGATTGTCATCAATAGAGTTTTTGCCCCAGCTACCACATCCCATCGATAATGAGAATGGAAGTCCATTGTTAAAAAAACCTCCAGTTGCAAAACAGTGCGCCTGATTTACAATTATTCGACATGCTCTAGCATTCATAGCCAAATATTCTGCTCTAGAATTTAATTTAGAATGCAAACCAAGTGAATGACCAGCGCCCTGATAGTTTTGTATTTCGATTGCTTTTTTAGCTGCACAATCAAAATTAGGTTCACGAAAAACTGATAGGAATAATGCCATTTTTTCACCAGACAAAGGATGATCTGGACCAATTCCATAAGTGGGGACAATAAGGAATTTTGTATTTTTTGGAACTAATTTTTCTATGCTCATAGATTTTAAAATTACATTAATATCTTGTGCTATAAGATTGGGGTCCATTTTCCCTTTTTTCCAGTGAATACTCTCTAAAGTTTTTGCTTGCATATCAGAAAGAAGATACCCACCACATTTTGAAAGTTCCTTAATCAAATCATCATAGACTTGATCAACTGCAACTATTGAATTTTCTGAAGAGCAAGATGTTGCATTATCAAATGTTTTTGAACTTGAAATCTTATGCGCAACATCTTTAATATCAGCAGTTTCATCAACAATGGTGACTACATTGCCCATACCAACTCCAATGGCTGGTGTTCCAGATTCATAACCTGACCTAACGTTGTTTTGGGAGCCTGTAATAATGAGCAAATCTGCTTTTCTCATTAAATGCTGAGTTTTTTGTTTCGAAGGTGGTATAGTAACCATTTGAACAAGATCTTTAGGGATATTAATTTTCTCAAATTCCTTATGAATTAGGTCTAATAAAATTTTTAATGGATTTGCACCCTTTGGAGAAGGGGCTAATATAATAGCATTCCCTGTTTTTAAAGCATTAATTATGTTGTTAATAGGCGTTGCAATCGGATTAGTTGAAGGAACAATTGCTGCAATTACTCCTTTTGGTCTAAAATATTCAGATAACCCTTTCTCAGAGTCTACAGACATTAAACCAAATGTTTTTCTGTCTTTTAAATCTCGCATTAATCCTAATGTTTTATTGTGGTTCTTTTTTATTTTATCTTGAACATTACCAAGATTGGTTTCATTTACTGCAAGTTCAGAAAGAAATTTATTTCTCTCTGGCTCCATAATCACCCATGCAACAGACTGAGTTGCTAAATCAAACAATTTTTGTGAACCTTTAAGTTCATATTCTTGCTGAGCAATTCGAGCACGATCTATTAACTTATCAATTACCTCTATATCATTTTGATGGCTGATATTCATGCTAACCTTTAATTAACTTTCATTCTTTTTGATATGATTTGACATTGAAAGCGCCCCATAAACACTTGCAGCCAATGTAAAAAAACCGGCCAAAATTAATAATAAACAAATCGGTCTAGACAAGTAAACAAATAGATCATAATGAACCATTTGCATACCTTGAGCGAAATTCTGTTCACCTATTTTGCCCAAAATAATGCCTAAAACAATTCCAGGAATTGAATATCCTGACCTTCTAAGAAAAAAACCTAAAATTCCAGCACCAAACATAACCATGACATCTAAAACTAAACCACGACCAATATATGCGCCTATACTAGCAAGTAGCAGTATCATTGGAGCCAAAAAATGAAATGGGATTTTCAATAGATACATAATAGTTTTAGTTTCAAGCAAGCCTATAAATAATATTGAAACGTTAGCAAAAAACATTGCAGAAAAAACCACCCAGATCAAATCAGGTGAATTGTAAAAAACAAGCGGACCTGGCTCTAAATCATGCATTTGAAAAACAGCAACCATCATTGCAGTTAAAGCTCCCCCTGGAAGACCTAGCGCAAGAAGAGGTATCATAGCAGCACCAGTGGCAGCATTATTAGCGGTCTCTGAAGAAATCACTCCTTCTAAGTTACCCTTACCAAAAGTTTCTTTGTTTTTAGACCATCTAATAGCTTCTCCATAACCCATAAATGCCGCTAATATTGCTCCAATACCAGGCAAAATTCCGCAGAAAAAACCAACAAGGATAGACCGTAATACGGCAATTTTGTGAAGCCACAATTCTTTTATTGTTGGAAAATCTACACTAAACTTTGGTGCTTTATAACTTCCTGTTGCTGTTTTTTCAGCTTGAATAAATATTTCAGAAACTGCAAAAAATCCTAATATTGCAGGAACAAACGCTATTCCAGCAGCCAAGTCAACAAAGCCAAAATTATATCTATTGATGCCTCCTACTGGATCCTGACCAATAGTTGCAACCAATAGCCCTAAAAGCACTGACATCCAACCCTTCCAAATTGTCTTACCTCCAACAGACGAAGCAACTGCTAATCCAAAAAAAACTAAAGCAAAGATCTCAGGAGGACCGATATTTGATATTGCCCAATTAGCCAAAGGCTCTGTTGCTGCCATCATAATTAATGCAGATGCAATACCTCCAATCGCAGAACAAAGCACTGCAGCACCAACCGCCTTTCCGGCAAGACCCTTTTGTGTCATTGGGTAACCATCAAATGCTGTAGGAGCATTTTCGGGCGCACCTGGAATGTTGAATAAAATCGCAGTAATGGCTCCCCCATATGTACCCGTACAATATATTACCGCAAACAACATTACCCCTTGGGCAGGTTCAAGATTGGCAGTAAAAGGCAATAATATGGCAGCAAGCGTAAGCATGCTGACACCCGGTATTGCACCAAAAAGCATCCCACCAAGAACTCCAAAAATAAAAATTAAAACCGAAATAGGGTCACTAAAAAGAGCTGTCGTGCCTATAATAAATTTTTCAACCATTTTCTACTTTACCAACTTTTCATATTCTGTAACTGAGTATTTAAGGAAAGTATATTTGCGCTAAAATCATAAAATGGCGAAATATACCCCTGTGGTAATGGAGCATTAAGAAAACCGACAAAAAGCAATAATAAAAGTGTATAAATAAAAGCTGTCACACCAATTATCCATCGCCATCTCCTCTCTCCTAAAATTAGAATTATAATTAGAATAAATATGGGTGAAGCAGAATAAAACCCAATTGGTTTGAGGCTATACGCATAAAGAAACGGAGAAATTAATATACAAAATAACTTCAAATAAGAAATAAAATCTCTATTTGCAACTTCTTCTTCATTGTCATCACTTGAAAAGCCAACCCTCCCAGGTTGAATAGCATCGCCGTTCCTCCATAAGTGATAAAGATTTCCTAAAGATGCTAACGTCAATAAAACCAAAACAGCTCTTGGCCATCCTGTTGCACCAAATATATATATTTCAATATTCTGATTAAATTCAAATGAAAATATAAAGAAGATCAAGGCTATAAATAGCCATATAGATGTCTCAATTATATGAAATGAATTTAGTTTTCCCAAAAGAATTCCATTTACTATTAATGGCTTGCCAAATAATTTTAAATTATCTGACAAACCATCAATTTTTTATTATCAATTTAAGTTAATTAAAATCTTTTTAATAATTACTTAACCTCAAGACCCATTTTTTTATAGACATCACGGTATTGAGCTACTGTAGTATTAATTAAGTCTTTAGAACCTTGAGTGTCACGATAACTATCAATGACAGTCATAAATTTTGACTCATTAAATTTTTGATAACTATCTTCACAATAGCCTCTTTGAAAAGCCCACTGAAGCCATTTAACTCTATCAGCTGGTGCGCCTGAATGAACATAAAAGCCTCTAAATCTTAATAAGGGCGTAAAGTCCATACCTTTTTCCTTATGTGTAGGAACACTAGCAAAAGCTTCTGGTCTTTCATCAAAAACTGTTAAAATTGGCTTAAATTTTTCAGAGTCTAAAAATTTTCTTACATCACCTGGTTGTTCAAAAAGAGCATCCACCTGACCTCCTAAAAGTGCTCCATAACGAGGCGCGCCTTTATCAAAGGAAATTTGTTGAATAGTCATTCCAGTAGCATCTGTAATAAACTTCATAGTAACTCTTTCCATGGAGCCCTCTTTTGAAACATTAGCAATTGTTGCTTTGCCTCCTTGAGCTTTTACCCATTCGACAAAAGTATCCCAGTCACTAAATCTATCTTCGTTGGTACGAATATAAATTTGTGAAAAAGTAACTTGAGATGTTACTAAAGGCACTAAATCAGAAGCAGGATTCGGTCTCCCAGAATCTAATGCATGTGCTGATGAGGCATCATCTATATGCTCAAGGACTGAATAACCATCAGCTGGCATTGCCATATAAGCAGTCATTCCAACTGTGCCAGATCCACCTGATTTATGGTCTCTATTTATACTTACTCCTGTCAAGCTAGTTACCGCCTCTGCCATTGCAGCTGCAACTTGACCAGATCCTCCAGCAGGACCATATGGAACAACCATTGTTAAAGCCCTGTCGGGAAATCCACTTGGTTTATCCATGCTTGCATTTTTAACTTTGCACTCAAAAGCATTGGCCGAACTTGCTATGCTTGTTGCAACCAAAAAACCTAAAAAATAGTGAATAATTTTATAATCTAATTTAAACATTTTCCCCCCCATAGTTATTGTTTAAAAAACAATAATATTATGAATGGTACTTTTAAAAAAAATCAAGCAAATTAAAATTATAATGGATTATTTTAGAACTAACCTAGACCCTCAAATATTAGTCTAGATCCCATAATGAGAAAGGATATCAATATACAATTGCGAAATATTTTTTGGTTAACATAGTTTCTAATAATTTCTCCCACTCTAAAACCAATTAGAACAAATATAAGAGCTAAAAATGACTGGAAAAGAGGTTTAGCTGTTAATACACCCGAAAAATATAACCCTGCACCTAATGGAAAACTTCCAACCAAAAACAAAAAACCAGATGCACTTAAAAATTTTTCTTTAGAATAATTTCTTGCAATTAGATACATTGCTATCGGTGGGGACCAAATAGAGCTTAAACCACCCAAAATTCCTGAGAAAGTTCCCACAATAACATGCCAAAAATAACTTGGTCCAATTTTAATTTTAAAACCCAAAAAATTATTTAATGAAAACACTATCATAGCAAAACCAATGGCTATTGTTAAAAGTTCAGATGGATAAGATTTTATAAATAAAGAAGTGAAAAATATGCTTGCCACTATAAAAAAACCAAAAAACTTTAACTCCTTAGCAGTTTGTAGAGGTTCAGGCGCTCTCATATATTGCGCAAAATTAGTAAAAATAATAGGCACAACCATTATAGGGATAGCTTCAATAGGCTCTATGACCAATGTTAACAAAGCCATTGCTGCTGAAGGTAACCCTATTCCTAAAAACCCCTTAACTACCCCTGAAACAAAGAATGTAAATATAATAAATATAATTGTGAAATAATTAAAATTTATGAGTAAATCACTGAACAACCATTTCTCCAATAAACATTTTGTTTCAAATATTTGGATATAAATATTTTAAATAATTAGTATAGAAAGATATACTAGCCAGTTAATAATAAACATCTTTTTTTTTATAAAATTGTTTATATATTATTAGTAAAATTAATAATGTTGTAATTATAAAATGTCTATTAGACCCGTAAAATTCTCAAGATTAGCTCAACCAACTATGGAAGGCGCTGGAGTTAATCTTCATCGTGTTTTTGGTTTTGGTGATACCAAACCTTTTGATCCATTTTTAATGATGGATGATTTTAGGAATGATGATCCTGACAAATACCTCAAAGGCTTTCCCTGGCACCCTCATAGAGGCATAGAAACAATAACGTATGTTTTAAGCGGTACAGTAGAGCACGCAGACAGCTTGGGTAATAATGGGCTATTAAGTGATGGTGACATTCAATGGATGACAGCAGGCTCAGGTATTATTCATCAAGAAATGCCAAAGGGGGATAAAAGTGGTAAGATGCACGGTTTTCAGTTATGGGCAAACTTACCCTCAAGCCAAAAAATGATTTCACCAAGGTATCAAGATATTAAATCAAAAGAAATAAGATCAATAGTTGAAGATGATGGAACTATAATTAAAATTATAGCAGGTAATTATAGGGGATACATAGGTCCAGTTGACGGCATAGCAGCTGAACCAGAATATCTTGATATTTATATTCCACCTCTAAAATATAAAAAATTTCCATTTGATACAAGAAGGCAAGGCTTTGCTTATATTTTTGAGGGGAATGGAAATTTTCATAACGCTTCTAATCCTATTGGTGTAAAAGTTGAAAAGGAATTCGAAGGCCAAGAAATTGAGTTGAGAGATTTAACAGGCAACCGAACTTTAGTGGTCTTTGATAACGGAGATGAGGTGACTGTTCAAGCTGGTGAAAATGGAGTTAGATTTCTTTTAATTTCTGGGACACCAATTAAGGAGCCTGTTGCATGGCATGGACCAATAGTAATGAATACTCATGAAGAACTTCAAGAAGCTTTTAGTCAACTAAATAATGGAACATTTATTAAATAGCATAAATTTTAGGTATAAACTAAAATAGGAAAATAAAATTAAATTCATCCTAAAATAGGTTTGTAAATTATGTACGTTTGGATATGGGTGACAATAGCAGCCGCGTTATCTCAAAGTTTAAGAACTGCTCAACAAAAAAACCTCCAACCAGTATTAGGCAATCTTGGAGCAAGTTTTGTAAGATTTAGTTATGCCATCCCTTTTGCTTGGGCATGGATAATCAGTTACTCATTTATATTTGATGTTTCTATTCCAAGTTTAAATTTAAATTTTTTTTTCTGGGTTACTATTGCTGGAATTACCCAAATTATCTTTACAGTATTGTTAATAACACTTTTTTCACATAGGTCCTTTGCAGCAGGAACTGCTTTTTCAAAAACAGAAGTCTTACAAGCGGCAATATTCGAAGCTATTATTCTTGGACATATAGTAAGTCCAAAGTTGGGCTTTGCAATATTACTTGGTGTCATAGCTGTTTTTCTTCTCTCTTTGGAAAAAAGTAAATTAACTTTCTTTAATCTTTATAAATCATTATTAACTAAACAAGCCGCATTAGGACTTGGAAGTGGAGCGTTTTTAGGATTCTGCACTGTTGCTTTTAGGGCTGCAACCGATTCGCTAGAGAATGATAACTTAATAATAAATGCAAGCATTACTGGTGGTATCTCCGTACTAATCCAAACAGGAATCATGGGCATATGGATGGTAAAGTACGCTCGAAATGAGCTTATTTTAACATTTATTCATTGGAGAGGATCTGCTCTAGTTGGTCTGTTTGGAGCAATTACAACAGCATGCTGGTTTTATGCTTTTTCTGCTAATGCAGTAGCACCAGTAAGGGCTTTAGGGCAAATTGAATTAATAATAGCATTATTAATTTCAATTTTCTTTTTTAGAGAAAGGCCATCTTTGAAAGAACTATTGGCAATATCCTTACTTATTACATCAATAATTTTAGTAATAAAATTTAACTAATTTACATTTTTGTATAGTTCAATTTGTAACATCAAATTGAATTTAATTTTAATTTTTAACTTTTTTTATTTGCCTATTGTTATAAGTTCATTAAATAAACTTATTATTTAAATTTCTTAAGGGAGAAAATTATGTTTTTAAAATATGCTATAAGCGTATTTTCAGCATTGGCAATTTCTATTGCTGGATTTGCTGGAACTGCGTTAGCTAAAGTTGAAGGTGATACTATTACTTTAGGATCTGCACTTTCACTTACAGGGAAGTATGCAACTAACGGTTTACACACTCAAAGAGGATATGATTTTGCAGTAGATAGAATCAATTCAACTGGTGGTGTTAAAGTTGGAGGCAAATCATATAAACTAACAGTTAAATACTATGATGATGAGTCAACTCCTGCAAGAGGAGCACAATTAGCTGAAAGACTTATTCAACAAGATGGTGTTGATTATATGCTTGGTCCATATAGTTCTGGTATGACTAAAGCGATCGCACCGGTTTCTGAAAAATTTGGTGTACCAATGATTGAAGCAGAAGGTGCTTCAAGATCACTATTTACTCAGGGATATAAGTATTTATTCGCTGTACTTTCAACAACTGACCTATATTTACCAGGTGCTGTTCACTTTGCAGCGGACCAAAAGAAAAGTGCAGGTCAATCACCTAGCGATGTAAAAGTGGCTATGGCATTTGAAGGCGATCCATTCTCAATGGACATTAGAGCAGGATTGGTAGAATTAATTAAAGATTATGACATGAAATTAATTATTGATGATCAGTTACCTGCGGATTTATCAGATATGTCAACTACCCTAACAAAAGTAAAGGCTCTTAAGCCAGATATTTTGATTGTATCAGGCCACTCAAAAGGTGCCGCTACAGCTGCAAGGCAAATCGATGAAATGAAAATTAATGTTCCAATTATTGCTTTAACACACTGTGAAGCTGCAAAGGTTCATGAAAAATTTCCTAATGCATCAACAGGTTTCTTATGTCCAACACAATGGACACCTAACATTGACAAGAAAGATGCTATGTTTGGAAATGCTGCAAAGTGGAATGCTGACTTTATTAAGGCACATCCAAGTTATAGCTCAGTCCCATACCAATCAGCTCAAGCTTCTGCTGCTGTTTACGTATGGAAAGAAGCATTCGAAGCTGCAAATAGCTTTGACAAAGATGCAGTAAGAGATGCTATAGCTGCTGTTGAAATGGAGACATTTTATGGTGATGTGAAATTTGGTCCAGATGGTAACAATGTTGCTAAGCCAATGTTTTTAAGACAAATAGGCGCTGATGGTTCTTACAATCTCGTTCAAAGTTTCTCAGATTTAGACTATCCACGAAACGTTTCTTACTAAAATACATAATATACAATGAAGGAAGCTGTATTTAATGCTTTCTTCATTGCTTTATTAGGAGAATATAATGCTAGATAACCTCCAACTCCTATTTGTTTGGGCACCTATAATTAATCTACAAGTTATTTTAGATGGTATATTTGTAGGCGCTGTTTTCGCGTTAAGCGCTTATGGGTTAGCTCTTGTTTGGGGCGTCATGAATATTAAAAATCTTGCTCAAGGCGATTTTGTTATTATGGGTGGATATTTAGCTCTTTCATTACATTATATAGGCATACCACTACCATTAATATTAATCATTGTTTCAGTAATAATGTTTGTTTTTGGTTGGGGCATATATATTTTAATTATAAGAAGGATCATTAACCAGGACATGTTTGTATCATTACTTGCTACATTTGGTCTTTCTCTTCTTCTTCAACAAGTTATAAATTTATTTTATGGCCCAGAAGTACAAACAATTGATATGAAAATGGGTAGTTATGATGCTTTTGATTATATGGTTTCTGTTCCTTATTCAAAAGTCATGTCTCTCGTACTGGCTGGAATTATAACATTCTGTGTTGTTCTTTTTATGAAAAGATCAAGAATGGGGCAAGCCATAAGAGCTACTGCTCAAGATCCTAGAGCTGCTAGGGTCTTAGGTATCGATACAGACAGAGTGTACGCCTTTACATTTGCTTTTAATGCTGCATTGTGTGGTGCTGCTGGTGTCTTAGTATCTATTATTTGGGTTATTCAACCGTTTTACGGGATAACTTATTCTGTTAGATCTTTTGCAATAGTAACTGCGGCAGGCCTTGGAAATCTGCCTGGAGTTATAGGTGCTGCATTTGGAATAGGTTTATTCGAAAAATATACAGGAATGATCCTTGGAACTGCATATGAAGTTGCAGCTCCTGTAGCAATTTTATTAATAGTTTTAATAGTGAGACAAATAAACATGAAACGAAATAGGCAGCCAGTTAGATGATAGGTAGAAGAGAATTAATAACATATATTGGCCTTGGTTTGTTTGGTATATTAGGCCCTTATTTATTTCCGAACTATACACTTTCAATAGCTTATCTTTGGATGATGGTTTTAATGGCGTCTACATGGGATATTCTAGGTGGACAAATGGGGTATAATTCACTTGGTAACATCACATTTTTCGGTGTAGGAATGTATGTATCAGCTATTATACAAATTGCAGTTTTCTATGAACCAGGAGTAGCTGCGTATACTTCAGCTATGGGTGCAGTAAAGCCTGAGTTTACAGATAGCCAATATTATTGGGGCATATTTCTTGGAATTATTGGTGGCGCCCTTGGTGCTCTTGCATTGTGCATGATTTTCAGTAGTTTTATGTTTGGCTTAAGAGGTCCTTATTTTGCTATAGGTTCATTAGGACTTGCAATAGCTGCCGCTGAGGTCACAATTACAATAGATTACGTTGGAGGCGCGTCCGGAATTTCAATGCCTTTATTCCCAGGGGACATTGAAATGAGATCAGTATTTTTCTATGTACTTTGTTTTGGACTTACCATTATAGCTCATTTTGTAATTAGATGGATGTTATCCACGCAATATGGCTTAGCTATCAACGCAATCCGTGATGATGAGGATAAAGCTGAAGCAATGGGAATTCCAACTTTAAAATATAAACAAATTGGTTGGGCTGTAACAGCTGTTTTTATGGGCGCCATTGGTGCAGTTGCTGGAAATCTTTCTGGCTTTATAGATAAAGAGGTTGCTTATCCAATACCGACTTTTGGTATTTTTATGGTAGCTTGTGTCCTTTTAGGTGGAAAGGGAACGCTTTGGGGGCCAGTTCTTGGCGCTATAATTTTTCATATAGTTAAGGAAACAACCTGGACATATCTTCTAGGATGGCAATGGGTAGCTCTTGGGCTAATATTAATAATTAACATTGTATATTTCCAACAAGGTATTATGGGTTGGCTTCAAACAAAATATCCGGAAATGTTTGGTATTATTGTTGATAAAGAATCTAGTGAAGAACCACGAAAAGAGAGTTCATAATGATGGAAAACATTATAGAAGTTAGAAATGTTTCAAAGTCGTTTGGTGGTGTTAAAGCGAATATTGATATTTCAATGGATGTTAAGAAAGGTTCTATAACAGGAATAATTGGCCCCAACGGTTGTGGTAAAACCACCTTATTCAATTCTATTGTAGGGTATCATCCAATTGATAGTGGATCAATAATCTTCGATCAAAACGAAATATCAAAAATACTAGTTGGTGATATTGCTCGCCTTGGAATGCTAAGAACTTTTCAGCAAACAAGAATTTATTCTAAGATGAATTGTGTTGAAAATATGCAAATCTCAGTTTCACATCGTAAAGAATCAAAAAACTCTATGTTTGCCAGTAGAAAAGGTGAAATAAAAGAAAAAGCAGAAAATCTACTTGAATTTGTTGGCCTTTTTTCTAAACGAAATCTTATATCTGGTGACCTTTCCTTTGGCCAACAAAAGCTTTTAGAATTTGCAATGGCTTTAATGAATGATCCGAAAGTTCTGTTATTAGATGAACCAACAGCAGGAATAAATCCAACATTAATAAATGGACTAATCGATAGACTACGAAAAGCTAACGAGGAGTTAGGTATAACTTTATGCGTTATAGAGCACAACATGCGTGTTATAATGAATTTAGCTTCTGATATTTATTGTCTTTCGAATGGTAAAGTTTTGGCAAACGGAATTCCAAGTGAACTGCAAAATGATAAGCGTGTAATTGATGCTTATTTAGGAGGCCATTAAATGGCAAAAAATAAAAAAATAAGCGGATATGGTTCTGGTTCAGTTGATGTAATTATGTCAGTTGATCAGGTTGCAAAAGAAGCTGCCGCTATTTCTAAATCTGCACCTAAAGCGTCTGAACTTAATAAACTTGCTAATTCAAAACCATTACTTTCAATAGAAAATTTACGGGCAGGTTATGGTAAAATGGAAATACTCCACGATTTTAGTTTATTTGTTTCAAAGGGACAATCACTTTGTTTAATAGGGCCAAATGGAGCTGGAAAATCTACCGTGCTTCACTCAATATTTGGTTTTACAAATATTTTTTCTGGAACAATCACAATCGATGGACAAGATGTTACAAACCTAACACCAAATCAAAAATTATCAAAGGCTGGTATAGCCTATATCCTTCAAGACAAGTCTGTCTTTCCACAAATGACAGTTGAAGAAAATTTATTAATGGGAGGATTTCTAAAGGATAAGCCTTCAGAAGCAAAAGCAGCCACTGAAATGGTTTTTGATAAATATGAAAGGTTAGCTGCCAGAAGAAATAAACCTGCTGGCATTCTCTCAGGTGGTGAGAGAAGATTATTAGAAATTTCAAGAGCTCTCGTCATGCAACCTCAAATATTGTTAGTTGATGAACCTTCAATAGGTCTTGAACCTC
>MDTC01117210.1_pt1 | contig 25701 bp, 34 predicted proteins | sample 811181 | NCBI WGS metagenome assembly MDTC01 (sample SAMN05326644, study PRJNA326480) | marine metagenome | isolation source: seawater | place: Pacific Ocean: North | collected 2011
GATATCATTTCGATATCAACTAGGTTTGGTTTTAAAAATGTGATTGCTTTCATATGTTACCTGCTATTTTGAGTATAATTCTACGATCAACGATTCATTAATCTCTTTTGGTAGTTCAGATCTCTCTGGAATACGTAAATATGTGGCCGTGAGATTTTTAGAATCTACATCAATCCAATCACTTGGGTTACGTGTTTCAGAGATAGACAATGCAAATTGAATCCTAGACTGATCTTTACATTTGCTCCTTACTGAAATTTTGTCAGTAGCTTGGACTTGATAAGATGGAATATTAATTACATTACCATTTACTTCGATATTTTTGTGATTCACTAACTGTCTAGATTCTGCCCTAGTTGAGCCAAAACCAGAACGATACACAACATTATCTAATCGTGATTCTAAGAAAGTTAGAAGATTTTCACCAGTTGAACCTCTCTTGCTGGCTGACTTTTTATAATAGTTTCTAAACTGTTTCTCTAAAATTCCATAAAGTCTTTTGACTTTTTGTTTCTCTCTAAGCTGTAAAGCATAATCAGATAGCTTCTCTCTTCTTTCGCCGACAATCCCGGGCTTTCTCTCAAGGTTACATTTAGTATCTAAAGCTCTAGAACCGGACTTTAAGTATAGATCAGTACCCTCTCTCCTCATTAGTTTACATTTTGAACCAGTATATTTTGCCATTAAACTCTTCTCTTCTTGGGTGGTCTGCAGCCATTGTGTGGTAACGGCGTGATATCTTTAATATTTGTAATCTTGTAACCCACATTATTAAGCGCTCTCACGGCAGAATCTCTGCCAGGGCCAGGTCCTTTAACTAAGACCTCTAAACTTTTGAGTCCAAACACAGTTGCCTTTTGACCTGCCTTTTCTGCGGCAATCTGCGCAGCAAAAGGCGTGCTCTTTCTTGAGCCTCTAAACCCTGAGCCACCCGATGTTGCCCAAGCAAGTGTATTGCCTTGTTTATCTGTGATAGTTACAATTGTATTATTAAAAGAAGCATTAATGTGAGCAATGCCCTCGTTTACAACTTTTTTTACTTTTTTCTTCTTTGATTTTTCTACCATATTATTTTGCTTTAAGTAATTTTCTAGGGCCTTTACGAGTTCTACTATTATTTTTAGTTTTCTGGCCTCGTAGGGGCAGGCCTTTTCTATGTCTGATTCCTCTGTATGATCCTACATCCATAAGTCTTTTGATATTCATAGAATTTTCTCTTCTTAGATCGCCCTCGAGTTGATAGTCATCTATGTATTGACGTATGCTTTCCAAATCTTTTTCTTGTAAGTCTTTAACCTTTTTTGTAGCTTCAATACCAACTTTATGGCATATATGCTTCGCTCGAGTGTCCCCTATGCCATAAATGGAGGTTAACGCTATCCATATGTGTTTGTTATTAGGTAAATTTATTCCTGCTATTCTTGCCATTTTTATCTCTGAGCGTAAATTTTATAGTTCATTTCTCTTTAATACAACTAATATCTCATCCTTGTCTTTGTTTATGTCTAGGGTCTTTACATATGACTCGTACAACACGGTTTCTTCTGATAATCCTACAATTTCTACATAATTTTTTTACAGATGCTCTTACCTTCATCTCATGCCTCCTCCAATACCTCTGAGGTTGGCTTTCTTCATCATTCCTTCATACTGTTGAGATAATAGATGTGATTGAACTTGTGCCATCAAATCCATTACAACGATAACAACTATAAGTAATGATGTACCCCCGAAGTAAAATGGTACGTTAAAATATAATATTAGAAACTCTGGTAACAAACATACTGCGGTTATGTATATAGCTCCGACAGTTGTTAATTTAGTAGTTATGCCATCAATATACTTTGCTGTCTGATCTCCAGGTCTGATTCCGGGAATGAATGCTCCTGATTTTTTAAGATTATCAGCTGTTTCTTTAGGGTTAAAAACAAGAGCTGTGTAGAAAAAACAGAAAAAGATTATAGCAAGTGCGTATAACATTATATATGGTGGCTGACCTGGAGATAAGGTCATCGCGATCTTTTGAATAATACTATCTGGTGATCCTGATCCTGACCAGCTTGCTATAGTAGCAGGAAATAAAATAATTGCTGATGCAAATATTGGTGGTATAACACCTGCCATGTTTAACTTTAGCGGGAGAAAACTACTTTGTGCTGCATACATCTTTCTTCCTTGCATTTTTCTTGCGTAATTGATCGGAATCTTTCTTTGACCTCTTTCGATATACACAACAAAGGCAGTAATAACTATAGCTAATAAAAATATAAGTATGACACTGAAGTTTTGTATTTCACCATTTCTTGCAAGCTCTATAGTTCCTCCGATTGCAGAGGGAAGGCCTGCAACAATGCCGGCAAAAATTATAATTGAAATACCGTTACCTACGCCACGCTCTGTAATTTGCTCACCAAGCCAAATTAAAAACATAGTCCCTGTGACCAATGTAACAACTCCTGTGATGAAGAATCCTACACCGGGATCAAGTACTAATGTGGTTGTTGAGGTATTCTGATTCATAAGTGCATTCATTACTCCCATTGATTGAAGAAGTGCAAGAACCAATGTGAAATAACGTGTATATTTTGTAATTGTTTTTCTTCCTCTCTCGCCTTCTTTTCTCAACTGAATAAGTGGCGCGTATATGTGTGTCATCATTTGTATGATGATAGACGCAGATATGTAAGGCATCACGCCAAGGGCAAATATAGACATTCTGGATAATGATCCTCCAGAGAACATATTGAACATGTCAAGGATGCTGCCTCTTTGTTGTTCAAATAAAAAACTCATTACTGCGGGATCAATGCCGGGAAGAGTTATGAAGCTTCCGAGCCTAAAAACAATTAATGCAAAAATGACAAAAAATATTCTTTGCCTTAATTCTGACGACTTTGTTAGACCCCCAAGATTAGGAGACATTCCAGATGCAGCTCTTGACATTACTTGATAAACTCCATAACAGATTTTGTAGCAACTACATCAACTAACTTTTTCTTTGAAGAGATCGTAACAGGGCCGATTAACTTTACTTTCTTGGCTTTATTATTTACGAGGTTATGCTTTTTCAATAAATCTATAGTTATTTCTGTTTCTTTGATCTTATGCAGATAGTCATATTTAAGTTCCACAGTATTAATGTTTTTTCGAGAGGTAAACCCAACTTTTGGTAATCTTCTTTGCAGGGGCATTTGTCCGCCTTCAAATCCCACCTGAACTTTACCACCAGTACGAGACTTTTGCCCTTTATGACCTCGCCCGCAGGTTTTACCTGTTCCAGATGCTATACCTCTGCCCACTCTTTTTTTTGTGTGCTTAGATTCACTCTTTAATTTAATCTCATTCAACATTGCATTACTCTTCAATATACTCAACATTTAACATGTGTTTGACAACATTTATCATTCCAAGATTTTCTGGAGTATTATCTAAAATCTTAGTATCGCTTATTCTTCTAAGTCCTAGGCCTTTGATACATGCTATCTGTTTTTTTGTTTTACCAATCAAACTCAATTTTTGTGAAACTTTAATCTTACTCATGGCTTGTTACTACAACTCGCTTGTTTTCTTTCCTCTTTTCAATGCTACTTGTGCAGGATAATACATTGATTCGAGGCCCTTGACTGTCGCTTTAACAACATTTATCGGATTTGTTGATCCTATGCTTTTAGCTAGAACATTATGTATCCCTGTTGCTTCAAATACGGCTCGCATAGCTCCACCTGCTATCACTCCTGTACCCTCTCCAGCCGGCTGCATGTATACTTTCGCAGAACCATGCTCAAAAGTGATTGCATGATGTAGAGTTCCTTTTTTAAGCGAGACTGATACCATACTCTTTTTTGCTTTCTCCATAGCTTTCTGAATTGCAACTGGAACTTCTTTCGCTTTGCCGTAACCGTAGCCTACTCGTCCGTGTCCGTCTCCAACAACAGTTAATGCTGTAAAGCCAAATTGGCGGCCACCTTTAACGACTTTAGCCACACGATTAACAGCAACTAATTTTTCAATGTAATCTGAATTTCTCTCATCGACGGCCATTATATTTTTACTCCTTTGTCTCTTAATGCTTCAGCAACTGCTTTTACTCTGCCATGATATCGATACCCTGACCGGTCAAAGGCGACATTAGTGATCTTAGCTTTTTTAATATAATCAGCCATTTTAGCACCAATGTCTGTCGCACTTCTTATATTGTTAGCTTTGGTTTTATTGTCTTTCTGATTAGTCGATATAGTGGTGATGACCTTATCACCATTGGGTGAGATCAACTGAAGATACATATGCTGAATCGATCTATGAACACTGATCCTGTGGTTACCTGAATCAGCTATTTTTGATCGAGTCTTTGCTGCTCTTCTCAACCTTTGCTCGTTTTTATTCCTAATAATTGACTTCATTACTTTTTCTTAGCCTCTTTTTTGACTATTTGTTCATCTGCATACTTTATCCCTTTACCTTTATATGGCTCAGGTGGCCTTACTGATCTGATATCCGCAGCTATTTGGCCAACTTTTTGCTTATCAATACCTGATATAACAATTTCAGTTTGAGATGGCGTCTCTATGGTAATTCCCTCTGGAATCTCAAAGTTAACTGGGTGAGAAAATCCTACGACCAATTCTAATTTGAGCTTATCCGCTTTGGCTCTGTACCCCACACCTACGAGTAAAAGTTTTTTCTCCCAGCCTTTAGATACACCAGTAACCATATTATTGATTAATGCACGTGTTGTTCCACTCATAGCTGTAGACTCTGACTTTGTACTCACATTGAGGAGATTTTCAGTCTGTTCGATAGTTACATCATTTGGTTTGACAAACTCCAATTTACCTTTTGGACCCTCAATATGGATGATATTGTTTGTGATATTAAATTTAATATCTGATGCTAATTCTACTGGTTTGTTTGCTATCTTAGACATATAACTATGAGATATAACAAATAATCTCTCCTCCACATTTCTTTTCTTTTGCTAACTTGCCAGTCATTAAACCCTGAGAAGTTGATATGATGCATATACCGAGGCCATTTTTAACTAACGGAATCTCATCAGATGATTTATAAATTCTAAGCCCCGGTCTACTAACTCTTTTGATATAGTCAATTACCGGTTTACCCTCAAAATATTTCAGTTCTACATTCAGTGTCCTAATTTTACCCTCATCGCTGCTATAGCCCTCAATGTAACCCTCATCTAACATAACTTTACATATCGACTCTTTCATTTTCGAGTATGGTGCAGATATAGATTTCTTATTAGACATTTGTCCATTACGTATTCTTGTAAGAAGATCTGATATTGTATCATTCATGCTCATAGCTTTACCAACTCGCTTTTGTTAAACCAGGAATAAGACCTGACATAGCCATTTCCCTTAATTTAGTTCTGCCCAATGTAAACTTCCTATAGACGCCTCTTGGTCTTCCTGTTAATGCACATCTATTCCTTTTTCTTACTGAAAGTGCATTCAATGGAATCTTTTGCAGTTTCAATCTTAACTGCACTGCTTCATCATCAGATGTTTTACTATCTTTCAGTTTCTCCTTAATCATTTTTATCTTAGAGAGGTATTTTTTGTTGAGTTTTTCTCTTTTTTTCTCTCTCTCTATCATTGATAATTTAGCCATATCACTTAAATGGAAAGTTAAACTGCTTGAATAACTCCATTGCCTCCTCATTAGTTTTTGCACTGGTTGTTATGCATATATCTAGACCCTTAATTTTGTCAATTTTGTCAAAATCAATCTCTGGGAAGATTATATGCTCTTTGATTCCTATAGTATAATTACCTCTACCATCAAAAGATTTATCACTATAACCTCGGAAGTCTCGAGTTCTTGGTAGAGATATCTTTATAAGTTTTTCAAAGAAATCATACATCATTTGACCTCTTAAAGTAACTTTACAACCAATTGGCATGCCCTCTCTGAGCTTGAAATTAGCAATTGATTTTTTTGCATATGTTAAGACTGCTTTCTGTCCTGCAATTTGAGTTAACTCTTCTTGAGCTTTTTCTAATATTTTCTTATCCGCTATCGCGGAACCTAACCCCATGTTTAAAGTAATTTTTATCAAACGAGGAGCTTCCATGTTTGATTTAAATTTAAATCTTTCCATCAACGCAGGCACGACATTCTCTTGATAATATTGTTTATAGGTATTCATCAGATGTCTATAACCTCTCTATTAGATTTATAAATTCTAACTTTTTTACCGGATTCCAGTTTTTTGAATCCCACCCTATCTTGTTTTTTTGTTACAGGATTAAATAGCATAATATTAGATAATTCTATCGGCATCTCTTTTTCTATTATCCCACCCTCAATACCAGCATTCGGGTTTGGTTTAGTGTGTTTCTTTGCCATGTTGATTGCTGATACAAGGCATTTATTGTTATCAAGCAATCTAATAACTTCTCCTTTTTTCCCTTTGTCTTTTCCTGCAACCACAATGACAGAATCACCTTTTTTAATTTTGTTCATCTACAAGACCTCCGGTGCTAAAGAAATAATTTTCATAAATGTAAGGTCTCTAAGCTCTCTAGTAACTGGGCCAAAAATTCTAGTGCCGATTGGTTCTAATTTATTATCAAGTAGAACAACTGCATTACTGTCAAATCTTATCAATGAGCCATCGGGTCTTCTAACGCCTTTTTTAGTCCTTACAATCACGGCATTGTAGACTTCACCTTTTTTAACTTTTGCCTTCGGCAGTGCGTCCTTGATCGCAACCTTAATTACATCGCCGACTGATGCAAATCTTCTGTGAGAGCCACCAAGTACTTTGATACACATCACTCTTCTAGCTCCACTATTATCAGCTGATTTCAAAATTGTTTGCATTTGAATCATAGTTGTCCCTATTCCTCTACTAATACCCAGGTCTTAGTTTTTGATATCGGGCGGCATTGTTTTATCTTAATTTGCTCACCCACCACGCATTTGTTATTCTCATCATGAACATGGTATTTAGTTGATCTCTTGATAAATTTCCCATTCACAGGATGTTTAACAAGCCTCTCAACACTGACAACAGCAGATTTATCCATTGCCGTTTTTAATACTTTTGCAGAGATAACCTTTGCTTTATTTTCCATTTTTAATCTCACTTAAAATTGTCTTCACTCTTGCTATAGTAATCTTGTTCTCTCTAAATAAATTTGGTTTTGGGTTCAGACCAGAACCTCTTTTAATTCTTAGATTAAACCTCTCTTTTGCAAGGTCCTCAAGGGTTTGCTGTAATTCAGCTTGGCTTTTTTTTCTTAATTCATCTAACTTAATCATAATGCAGTCCTGGTAACAAACGTAGTTAAAACGGGAAGCTTTGCAGCAGCAAGTCTAAACGCCTCTCTCGCAATCTCCTCAGAAACTCCTTCCATTTCATATAGCACTTTCCCAGGTTGTACTTTTGAAACCCAGTATTCAACATTTCCTTTACCTTTACCCATTCTTACCTCAATAGGTTTTTTTGTTATAGGGACATCGGGAAATATCCTTATCCACACTTTGCCGCCACGTTTAATATAACGAGTCATTGCTCTTCTTGCTGCCTCGATCTGTCTAGCTGTTACTCGTCCGCGTGAGGTCGCTTTTAGACCGAACTCGCCAAAACTAACTTTTGCTCCTGATGTAGCAAAACCTCTCAGTCTACCCTTTTGTTGTTTTCTAAATTTTGTCTTTTTTGGTTGTAACATTCTTTATTTTTTTTTCGTCGTTTCTTCTTTAATTTCGTCTTCTGAATATATCCAGACCTTGACACCTATAATCCCATATGTTGTTAATGCCTCTGCAAAACCATAATCAATAGCAGCATCAAGTGTATGAAGCGGAACTCTTCCTTCTCTATACCACTCACTTCGTGCTATTTCAGCTCCATTTAACCTGCCAGCTACATTAACTTTTATTCCCAAGGCTCCCAATCTCATGGTGTTAGTAACTGCTCTTTTCATTGCTCTTCTATACATTATTCTTCTCTCAAGCTGCTGAGTTATGCCTTCTGCGACAAGCTGTGCATCAAGTTCAGGTTTTTTGATCTCTTTTACATTGACTTTAACTGTAGATTTGTCTGTCTTCAAAATAGAGGCAATTTTGTTTCTGAACTTCTCAATATCTTCACCTTTTTTACCGATAACTATGCCAGGTCGTGATGTATAAATATTCACAACAGCCTCTTTAGTTGGTCTTTCTATCACAATCTTACTGACAGAGGCATTCTCTAGCTCTTTTTTTAAATATTCTCGAATGCGGTAGTCTTCAAGAAGATAACTTGAGTAGTCTTTACTCCCTGCATACCATTTGGAGGTGTACTCTGTCGATATACCTAATCTAAAACCTGTTGGATGTACTTTTTGTCCCATTACTTACTCTCTTCCTGCCCATCACTTACAACTATAGTGATGTGACTTGTTCTTTTTATAATCTGATTTACTCTTCCTCTAGCTCTAGGTCTGTGTCTTTTACCATATGGGCCCTCGTCAACCAAAACATTTTTCACGATTAGTTCATCCAAATCGCTTGAATTGTTGTGCTCAGCATTGGCAACTGCTGATTCTAATACTTTCAATATTAGTTGTGAAGCCTTCTTGTTGCTGTAGTTTAAAAATTCAAAAGCTTTGTTCACAGGTAATCCTCTAACTTCATTAGCGACTAGTCTGCATTTTTGTGCAGAGATTTTTTGATATTTTAAAACTGCTTGTGTATTCATAACTTATCCTTTCGCTTTTCTATCTCCTGAATGCCCCTTAAATACTCTTGTGGGAGAAAATTCACCAAGTTTATGCCCGATCATATTCTCAGTTACATATACAGGAACGTGCTGCTTCCCATTGTGAACTGCAATAGTCAAACCAATCATATCTGGTGATATAACAGACCTCCTAGACCATGTTTTTATGGGCTTTTTGTCATTCTCCTTTAGCGCTTTATCAACCTTTGCCTGTAAATGATGGTCAATAAATGGTCCTTTTTTTAATGATCTAGCCATATCTATTTTCTATTCTTGTTTGTTCTTCTTCTGACAATTAGCTTATCAGTTCTCTTATTTGATCTTGTTTTGTAACCCTTTGTTGGTGTTCCCCATGGAGATACAGGGTCTCTTCCACCTGATGTCTTACCCTCTCCTCCGCCGTGCGGGTGATCAATAGGATTCATAGCAACACCTCGTACAGTCGGTCTTATGCCGAGCCATCTTTTTGCACCTGCTTTGCCATGCTTCTGAAGATTAAATTCACTGTTACCAACTTCGCCGATGGTAGCCCTACATGTCTTGAAAATTTTTCGTGTCTCACCGGATTTTAATCTCAGAGTTGCATAGTCACCTTCCATCGCCACTATTTGTGCGACTGTGCCAGCACTTCTTGCTATCTGAGCGCCTTTACCCGGCTTCATCTCAATACAATGAACCTGTGTCCCAACTGGTATATTAATCAAAGGGAGTGTGTTACCAATATTTATGGATGACTTTTCACCCGACATCAGTTTATCTCCTGATTTGAGATTTTTTGGTGCGATTATATACCTTCTCTCGCCGTCAGCGTACAAAAGAAGAGCAATGTTTGCATTCCTATTAGGATCGTACTCTAGTCTTTCGACTGTTGCAGGAATGTTGTCTTTGTTTCTTTTGAAGTCTATGATTCTATATCTTTTTTTATGTCCGCCACCAATGTGCCTGGTGGTTATTCTTCCTTGATTATTTCTGCCGCCACTTTTATTAAGCTTTGTTAGTAATGGCTCATGAGGCTGACCTTTGTATAGTTCAGAATTTGATATTTTTACCCTGAAACGTCTACCAGGCGAGGTAGGTCTTGATTTTACAACTGTCATTTGCTCACCTCTTCCTCACCATAATTAATGTCAAAACCTTCTTGTAATCTGACATATGCTTTTTTCCAATCTTTTCTCTTGCCAAATGTACGCCCAATTCTTGTAAGCTTTCCCTGCATGTTGATAACTTTGACACTTTTAACTTTTACATCAAACAATAATTCAACTGCTTTTTTAATCTCAGGCTTTGTGGCATTTTTCAATACAGAAAATACATGCTGATTTTCTAGGTCCGCACGTGTGGTAGCTTTTTCTGAAACCCGTGGAGCTACAATAATACTTGCTAATCTCTCTGTATTCATAATATTGTTGCCTGCTTAATTTGTTCAAGGACATTAGAGTCAATAACAACATTTTCATGCTTCATGAGAATGTGAGGATTAATCTCTTTGTGGTCAATAATAGTAACATCTCTAATATTTCTGAGAGAGAAAAAAGCATTCGGATTACTAATAGATGTTATAAAAAGAGCATTGTTGATTTTGAGATCATTAAGTAACTCTTGGCCTAATTTTGTTTTTTTATCTGTAAAAGATAATTTATCAGTCAAATGTAACCTTTTTCTCTTTAGTAATTCATTAAAAATACAGTTTAATGCTCCTCTATACATTTTCTTGTTAATTTTCTTGTTATATATTTTTGGTCTAGCCGCAAAAGTGACACCACCTGTCCTCCAAATAGGACTTCTTGTTGTACCAGCTCTTGCTCTTCCTGAGCCTTTTTGAGGACGAGGCTTTGCTCCACCACCACTGACTGCAGATCTATTTTTTTGTGCTTTGGTTCCGCGTCTCTGGTTAGATAAAAAATCAGTCGTGACTTGATGAACAAGTGCTTCATTAAAAGACTTTGTAAATATTTTTGAGAGTTCTTTACTCATTTTTACTCTCCACTTTATCTTTATTCTCGTTCGACGAGTTTGGTTCAGCATCTGACGAACTATCATCTTTATTTATATCTTTACTCGATTTTGTATCTAGTGTCTCATTTGACTCATCAGATTTATTAGTCTCATCTATTGTCTCTTTTTCAGAAAATATTTCTTTGACAGTATATTTTTTCTCTGTTGGTTTTATTATCACAACACTGCCCTTGTGTCCTGGGATGGACCCTTTAACAAGCATGATATTGTCATCGGGCATAATCTTTACAATTGTAAGATTCTGAATGGTTCTATTGACATTGCCTAAATGCCCAGGCATTTTTTTACCTTTAAATACTCTTCCCGGATCTTGACATTGCCCTGTTGAACCAAGAGCCCTATGAGATATCGAATTACCGTGAGTAGCATCTTGCGTTTTGAAATGATGTCTTTTTACGCCGCCCTGAAAGCCCTTACCTAACGTTCTGCCAGTTATATCCACATGTTCGCCTGCCTTAAATGTATCTACTTTAAGATCAGTTCCGACAGATAAATCATCGTCTAATTCTTTTACTCTGAACTCAACTTGTCCTTTTGCAGCGCTGATGTTTGATTTTTTATAGTGTCCAAGAGTGGCCTTATTTAACCTACTCTCTTTTTGGCTGCCATAAGCAATCTGAATAGCGGAGTAGCCGTCCCTATCAATGGTTTTGATTTGAGAAACTCTGTTTGTGTCTATGTTAATGACTGTGACAGGTATAGATATACCTGATTCGTCAAATACACGTGTCATGCCAGATTTAATGCCCACTAGGCCTATGCTCATTTTCTTGTCCTCAAAATGAAAAAGTTAGTTAATTCAGTATTATTTAAGGTGCTGAATCTTAACATAAAATTCAGGAATGTTACACTTTTTTAGGGTTTTTTGGCTGGATTCAGTGCTATTTTTTACGCGCTGTATTAGCTAAGTTCTATCTGAACATCTACGCCTGCTGCGAGATCTAATTTCATGAGAGCATCAACCGTTTTATCTGTTGGCTCAATGATGTCCATTAATCTTTTATGGGTACGAATTTCGTACTGGTCACGTGCATCCTTATCTACGTGCGGAGATATTAGTACAGTAAATCTCTCTTTTTTAGTAGGAAGCGGGATAGGTCCAATTACCCGAGCACCAGTTCTTTTAGCTGTTTCTAATATTTCTTTTGAGGATGCGTCAATAAGCTTATGATCAAAGGTTTTTAGACGTATTCTAATGTTTTGTGTGTTTTTTTTCTTTTTTGTTATCACTTTATGATGCCTTTTCGATTAATTCTTCTGCTATATTTGATGGTATCTCCGCATACTTTTCAAACTCCATCGTGTATGTCGCTCTTCCTTGTGTCATTGATCTCAAGTCTGTAGCATATCCAAACATCTCTGAAAGCGGTACCTCAGCTTTGATTATATTACCGACAACAGTTTCTTCCATGCCTTGTATGATCCCTCTTCTTCGATTTAAGTCTCCGGTTACGTCTCCAAGGTAATCACCAGGGGTAACTGCCTCAACCTTCATTACAGGTTCGAGTAGAACGGGATTTGCTTTTTTTGCTCCTTCTTTAAATGCTTGGGATCCAGCAACCTTGAATGCCACTTCACTGGAGTCGACATCATGAAAAGAACCATCGTAAAGTGTTACCTTGACATCCACAACTGGATAACCGCCGATAACGCCGTTTTCCATTTGCTCAATGACACCTTTGTCAACTGGTCCAATAAATTCTTTTGGAATTGCACCACCGACAATTTCATTCACAAATTCATAACCTTTACCTGATTCTTGAGGTTCTATTTTTAACCAGACATGGCCATATTGACCTTTACCGCCACTCTGCTTAACATACTTAGCTTCTTGTTCAATTGATTTTCTTATAGTTTCTCTGTAAGCAACTTGTGGTTTTCCAATTGTAGCCTCAACATTGAATTCTCTCTTCATTCTGTCGACAATTATGTCTAGGTGGAGTTCACCCATGCCTGATATGATAGTTTGATTAGATTCCTCATCAGTAGCCACGCGAAAAGATGGATCTTCTTGGGCTAACTTACCTAATGCTAAACCCATTTTTTCTTGATCATCTTTTGTTTTTGGCTCTACGGCAATTGAAATGACTGGTTCAGGAAATTCCATTCTTTCAAGTGTTATTACAGAAGACGGATCACATAGCGTGTCACCAGTTGTGACTTGTTTTAGACCAACAGCTGCAGCAATGTCACCTGCTCGGACTTCTTTAATTTCTTCCCTTGAGTTTGAATGCATTTGAAGTATTCTTCCTATTCGTTCTTTTTTTTGTGTAACCGCGTTGTATACGGTATCTCCAGCTTTTAGGACGCCGGAGTATACTCGAAAGAATGCTAGTGTACCTACAAATGGATCAGTTGCGATCTTAAATGCCAATGAGGCAAATGGTTCGTCGTCTGATGACTTTCTCTCACCCTCAGTATTATCTTTGTCGTCGTTGATGCCTTTTATAGCAGGAACATCTAATGGAGACGGCATAAAATCTATTACAGAATCTAACATAGCTTGGACGCCTTTATTCTTAAATGCTGTGCCACAAGAAACAAGGACGATTTCATTTGATAAAGTTTGAAGTCTCAGACCCTCTATGATCTGCTCTCTAGTTAGCTCACCGTTATCTAAATATGCTTCCATTAGCTCCTCATTTGCCTCCGCGGCCGTTTCAACTAATTGCTCATTAAGCTCTTTTGATTTAGCTTTTAGTTCATCGGGTATCTCAATCTCCTGAAACTTCATTCCTTTAGATTCTTCATCCCATACGATAGCTTTCATGTCAATAAGGTTAACTACACCTTTAAAATTATCTTCAGCGCCTATGGGGACCTGAAGGGGTATTGGTTTTGAGCCTAGTCGAGTTTTAATTTGGTCAACAACTCTGAAAAAATCAGCTCCTGCTCTATCCATTTTGTTAACAAATGCCATTCTTGGGACGCTATATTTATTCGCTTGTCTCCATACAGTCTCAGACTGAGGTTCTACTCCTCCAACTGCACAAAAAACAGCGACGGCGCCATCAAGCACTCTAAGTGATCTCTCAACCTCGATTGTAAAGTCTACGTGACCGGGTGTGTCGATGATGTTTATTCGATGCTCATCATACTGTCCTGTGCTTCCGCTCCAAAAACACGTTGTAGCAGCAGATGTGATTGTTATGCCTCTCTCTTGCTCCTGCTCCATCCAATCCATTGTCGCTGCGCCATCATGTACTTCACCTATTTTGTGAGATACACCGGTGTAATAGAGAATCCTTTCAGTGGTAGTGGTTTTCCCAGCATCAATGTGAGCCATAATTCCGATGTTACGGTAGTGAGTTAAATCAGTTGTTCTAGCCATAAATTACCACCTGTAATGTGCAAATGCTTTATTTGCTTCAGCCATTTTGTGAGTGTCCTCACGTTTTTTAACGGCTGAGCCTCTGTTATCTATTGCATCTGATATTTCTGATGCTAATTTTTCCTTCATAGATTTTTCATTCCTTTTACTAGCTGCCTCGATAATCCATTTCATTGCTAATGATATTTTTCTCTTGGAGTTTACCTCTATGGGAACTTGATAGTTTGAACCACCAACCCTCCTTGATTTAACCTCTACAGTAGGACCTACGTTTTGAAGCGCTTTCTCAAGAACTGTCAGTGGCTCTTCCTTGGTCTTTTTTGATGAAATAGATAAAGCTTCATAAACGATTTTTTCTGCAGTTCTTTTTTTTCCATCCTGCATAATCATATTAGTTAGACGAGTAACGTTGGTACTTTTGTAAATTGGGTCAGGAATAATTTTCTTTTTTGGAATGTCTCGTTTTCTTGGCATATCTTAACTCTTTGGTCTCTTTGTGCCGTACTTTGATCTACCTTGTTTTCTGTTTTCTACACCTTGTGTATCCAAACTTCCTCTAACAATATGATAGCGGACCCCTGGGAGATCTTTTACTCTTCCACCTCTAATAACTACTACAGAATGCTCTTGAAGATTATGGCCTTCGCCCCCTATGTAAGAAGTGACTTCTTGCCCGTTTGTTAATCTTACTCTTGCAACTTTTCTCAGTGCAGAATTAGGCTTTTTAGGTGTTGTGGTATAGACACGGGTGCATACACCTCTTCGTTGAGGACATGATTCCAAGGCTGGCACATCAGATTTTGAAATCTTAGATTTCCTTGGATTTCTGACAAGTTGATTGATTGTAGCCATATAATTCCTAATAAGTATGCGAAATTCTATTGGTACAGCATGTATGTGTCAAGAAATGTTTAGTATTATATGCAAAAAACATAATGTTATTCTTTAAATAGATCTTCTGCAGTTGTCTCCGAGGACTTCTCAGGAATTATGTTTATTTCGCTCGCTATTTCTTTTTCCAGCATTTCCTCAAAAGATTCACTAGTATCGGTCTGAGTTGATAAACCGGTGCCACATGGAAGTAGCCTGCCAACTACGACATTTTCTTTTAGACCTCGAAGCTTGTCTTTTCTACCATTGACAGCAGCGTCAGTTAGAACACGCGTTGTCTCCTGGAATGATGCTGCTGAGATAAATGACTCTGTAACCAATGAAGCTTTAGTGATTCCTAATAACATCGGGTTGTAAACAGGCAACACTGCCTCAGGATTTTTTGATTTAAGTGAATCTATTATTTCAAGTAGTTGTGTTTTTTCCATTTGCTCACCAGGCATTAGTGATGTATCGCCTGCGGAGACTATCTCTACTTTTCTTAGCATTTGACGAAGTATAACTTCGATGTGTTTGTCGTTAATTGCAACACCTTGAAGCCTGTAAACATCTTGAACTTCTTTTACTAAATGTTCAGCAAGATCTGTTATTCCTCTATAAGCTAAAATATCATGAGGGTCTAGTTCACCATCGGATATAATCTCGCCTTGAGTGACGCTTGCGCCCTCAAACACATTAAGTAATTTAGCCTTATTAAGCATTTGGACATGTTCGACACCATCTTTATCAGTAATGATTAATCGGCGTTTACCTTTTGTTTCCTTTCCAAATGAGACTACACCTGTTTCTACTGCCAGCTCTGCTTTGTCTTTTGGTTCTCTAGCCTCAAATAAGTCAGCGACTCTTGGTAGTCCGCCCGTGATATCTCTTGTGCCAGACGTCTCGCGCGGTGTTCGAGCAATTACATCTCCAACGCCTACCTTACTTCCAGATGTTAAATTAACTGTTGAGTTTGATGGCAAATGATAATGTGCTGGTAGATTAGAATTGACCAGCGTTAACTCTTTACCTTTGGAATCGACCAGTTTGATCATCGGTTTTCTATTTTTATCAAATGATGCACTAGATGTGTCTTTCACTTTTATGGAAGTAATACCTGTTAACTCATCAACGATGTTTTCCACACTAATACCATCTTCAAAGTCCTCAAACTCAATAATGCCCGCTGTTTCTGTGATAATAGGCGTGGAATGTGGATCCCATGTAACAATATTTTGGCCCCTGTCGACCTTATCACCGTCTACTGTTTTTATTACTGCTCCGTAAGGTATTTTGTACCGCTCTTTTTCTCTGCCACTATCATCTAGAATACCTAGTTCACCAGATCTAGATACCGTGATGATTTCATCTTGGCTGTTAACAACAGTTTTTAGATTATGGTATCTAATTGTACCAGAATTTTTCACTTCAATGCTATTAGCGGCAACTGCTCGTGATGCTGCGCCGCCAATATGGAAAGTTCTCATTGTTAATTGAGTGCCAGGTTCACCAATTGATTGTGCTGCAACTACTCCAACGGCCTCGCCAATACTGACTTGTCGACCTTTAGCTAAGTCTCTTCCATAACACTTTGCACAGACTCCATGTCTTATATCGCAGGTGATTACTGACCTTACCCAAACTTCATCTATCGCATTTTTCTCTAAAAGAGAAACATTACTCTCATCAAGCAATGTATCTTTAGGAAGTATTACAGAATTTGTTTTTGGATTTATGAGATCATGCAACAGTGTTCTTCCTAGTACTCTTTCATTGAGTGGTTCAACGATATCTCCACCTTCAATAAGCGGTTTCATTAGAATTCCATCTTGTGTTCCACAGTCTTCTTCAGTCACGACCAGGTCCTGAGAGACGTCAACTAAGCGCCTTGTTAAATAACCTGAGTTAGCGGTTTTGAGTGCAGTATCTGCCAGCCCTTTTCGCGCACCGTGAGTAGATATGAAATACTGCATAACGTCTAGTCCTTCTCTGAAATTAGCTGTAATTGGTGTCTCAATAATGGAACCATCAGGTTTTGCCATAAGTCCTCTCATTCCTGATAGCTGCCTTATTTGTGCTGCAGAACCTCTTGCTCCAGAATCTGCCATCATATAAATGGAGTTAAATGATTTGTGCTCTACTCTCTTACCATCAGATGTCTTCGTAACTTCGGTCCCAAGTTGCTTCATCATCGCTTGAGATACTTGGTCGTTAGTATGTGACCAAATATCTACAACTTTGTTGTAGCGTTCCCCAGCAGTCAATAATCCTGAATTGTACTGTTTTTCTATGTCTTTAACTTCTTTTTCCGCTTTAGCAGTGATGGTTGTTTTCTCTTTAGGTATAACCATGTCATCTACGCCAATAGATACGCCTGCTAAAGTTGAATATTTAAAGCCCATGTTTTTAATTTGATCTGCAAAAAGCACTGTTTCTTTAAGACCAGCTAATCGGTATGCTACATCAAATAATTTGGATATAGCTTTTTTATTAAGGTCTTGATCAATGAATGAATATGGAATATTTTTAGGGAGGATCTCAGATATAAGAGCTCTGCCAGTAGTTGTGTTGACAATTTTTGTTTTTTCAATAAGCTGATCTCCTTCGTGCTCTGTTATATTCATTCTGACTCTAATCTTTGCATGCATGTCTATAAGTTTAGATTGATAAGCTTTAGAGACCTCCTCTATGTCGCTAAAAATCATCCCTTCGCCTTTACAGTTTGGTTTCTCTCTTGACATGTAGTAGATACCTAAAACCATGTCTTGAGATGGCACTATGATTGGACTGCCATTTGATGGGGAAAGAATATTATTAGTCGCCATCATCAACACCCTCGCTTCAGTTTGAGCCTCCACGGACAACGGAACGTGAACAGCCATCTGATCACCATCAAAGTCTGCATTGAATGCCGCACACACAAGTGGATGTAGTTGGATAGCTTTACCCTCAATCAAAACAGGTTCAAAAGCTTGTATACCTAATCGGTGTAATGTTGGTGCACGATTTAAAAGAACAGGATATTCTCTAATTATCTCCTCTAGAATATCCCAAACTTCTTCACCCTCTTTTTCAACAACTTTTTTTGCCGATTTGATCGTAGTTGTGATGCCTCTAGTTTGAAGCTTTCCAAAAATATGTGGTTTGAATAATTCTAGAGCCATTTTTTTTGGAATACCGCATTGATGCAATCGGAGCGTAGGACCAACGACAATTACAGATCTACCGGAATAATCAACTCTTTTACCTAAAAGATTTTGTCTAAACCTTCCGCCCTTACCCTTTATCATATCTGCGAGTGATTTTAGAGGTCTCTTGTTTGTCCCAGTAATAGCTCTGCCTCTTCTACCATTATCTAGAAGAGCATCTACTGACTCTTGTAACATTCTTTTTTCATTTCTCACTATAATGTCAGGCGCCTTGAGCTCAAGCAGTCTTTTAAGTCTGTTGTTTCTATTAATCACTCTTCTGTAGAGATCATTAAGATCTGAGGTGGCAAAACGTCCTCCTTCGAGAGGGACAAGTGGTCTTAGGTCCGGTGGTAGGATAGGTAATACATCAAGAATCATCCATTCTGGTTTATTGCCAGAGGTAATAAATGACTCAATGAGCTTGAGGCGTTTGATATTTCTTTTATTTTTTGCTTGTGATTTTGTGATCTTAATTTCTTCAGAAAGATCTTCGTATGTCTTCTCAAGATCTATACTTTGAAGAAGTTCTTTAATCGCCTCGGCACCCATACCTACCTTTATTTCATTTCCGTATTCTTCAATTGCTTGATTATACATTTCCTCATTTAACAGGGTGCCTGTCTCGTATGGAGTCAGTCCGCCATCTATGACAATGAATGCCTCAAAATATAATACTTTCTCAATTTGTCTTAAAGTCATATCCATCATTAATCCAATCCTCGATGGTAGCGATCTAAGAAACCAAATGTGTGCTACAGGTGCAGCTAATTCGATATGGCCCATTCTCTCTCTTCTAACTTTGGATAAAGTAACCTCAACTCCGCATTTCTCGCATACCACTCCTCTGTGCTTGAGGCGTTTGTATTTTCCACACAAGCATTCGTAATCTTTAACTGGTCCAAATATCTTTGCACAAAATAGACCATCTCTCTCGGGCTTGAATGTCCTATAGTTAATTGTCTCTGGCTTTTTGACTTCGCCATATGACCATGATCTCATGAGATCAGGAGACGCAAGTGATATCTTTATATGATCAAATTTTTTATCATTGGTATTTTTTTTAAACATATTTAATATTTCTTGCATAATCTTTCCTAGTTTGGTTTGTTGTCAGAATCCAAGTCAATATTGATACTTAGGGATCTGATTTCTTTTAATAAAACGTTAAATGATTCTGGTACATGTGCATCAGTTGTGTAGTCGCCATCAACAATATTCTTGTAAACCTTATTTCGTCCTGCTATGTCATCAGATTTAACTGTCAAAACTTCCTGAAGGACATTTGTCGCTCCGTAAGCTTGAAGAGCCCATACTTCCATCTCTCCGAATCTTTGACCTCCAAACTGCGCTTTACCACCCAACGGCTGTTGAGTCACAAGACTATATGGACCTGTTGATCGAGCATGCATTTTGTCATCCACAAGATGATTTAGTTTTATAATGTACATATAACCAATAGTGACTGGTCTTTCAAATTTTTCTCCAGTTCTTCCGTCGTAGAGAATTGATTGACCACTCGTCGGTAATTCAGCTAGCTCGAGCATCTTTTTAATTTCCTCTTCTGAAGCACCATCAAACACAGGTGTTGCCATAGGTAGGCCGCTCTTGAGATTATTAGCTAGAGTTATTATTTCATCATCACTAAATTTATCAATAGTATACTTCGTGAATCCCGGGCACTCTTTATAAACCTTTGATATAAACTGTTTTAATTTCTTAATTTCTTGTTGCTCATTGAGCATCTGATTAATTTTATCACCTATGCCATGAGCAGCCCAGCCAAGGTGAGTCTCTAAAACTTGTCCTACATTCATCCTAGAGGGCACACCCAAAGGATTAAGCACTATATCCACAGGTGTTCCATCCTCACGATGAGGCATATCCTCAACTGGAATGATCTGAGAGATTACTCCTTTGTTACCATGACGCCCAGCCATTTTATCCCCGGGCTGTAATGTTCTTTTTACAGCTAGATACACTTTTATTTTCTTTTGTACACCAGGTCCTAAATCATCAGGCATAGTGATTTTCTTTGTAACTTCCTCGAGATCTTGATTAAATTTGTTTTGTAATTCATCAATACTGTTTGATAGGTTTGCTAAACTAATATTTACCTTCTCAACTTTAGTTTGTAGTTTAAATAGGTCATCATTATTCACTGAATCAATCAATGCAGAAGTTAATTTAGCACCCGCCTTTAAGTCTAAAATAGATTTTGAAAGAGTCTTATTCAACAAAAGTTTTCTAGCTCTAATATAGACCGTCTCTTGATTAATTCTGAGTTCGTCAACGAGGTTTTTCTTAACTTCTTCTATCTGAGCTTCTTCTATTTGTATTGCCCTTTTATCTTTGTCTATACCCTCTCTAGTGAAAACTCTTACATCTATTACCGTTCCATCCATACCAGATGGAACTTTTAGTGATGAATCTTTAACGTCTGATGCTTTCTCTCCAAATATTGCTCTAAGAAGTTTCTCTTCAGGTGTGAGTTGAGTCTCACCTTTAGGTGTAACTTTACCGACAAGTATGTCACCGGATTTAACTTCGGCACCAACGTAAACGATACCTGATGCATCAAGTTTATTTAGTAAATTTTCACTGACATTTGGAATATCTGCTGTTATTTCCTCAGATCCCAATTTAGTATCTCTCGCTACACATTCGAGTTCTTCGATATGAATCGATGTGAACCTATCTTCTCTAACAACTTTTTCAGATACAAGAATTGAATCCTCGAAATTGTAACCATTCCATGGCATAAATGCGATCAGTAGGTTTTGACCTAATGCAAGTTCCCCGAGATCAGTAGATGGACCATCGGCAATCGCATCGCCTGCAGTAACTTTATCGCCTGGCTTGACTAGAGGTCTTTGATTAATACAAGTGTTTTGGTTCGTGCGTGTGTATTTTGTAAGTGGGTAAATATCCACTCCAGTATCAGAATCATCTCCAACATATTTCTCATCAACATTCACAATTATTCTTGATGCATCCACATAATCTACTTCTCCATCTCTTCTAACTTTTACCGATGCCCCTGAATCTACTGCAACTGTTTTCTCCATTCCGGTACCTACTAAAGGCTTATCCGGGATTAAAAGTGGAACCGCTTGTCTCTGCATATTAGAACCCATCAGCGCTCGGTTAGCATCGTCATGTTCTAGAAATGGTATAAGTGCTGCTGCGACAGAAACAACTTGGCGTGGAGAAACATCCATAAGTTCAACCTTATCTGGTGATGATATCGTAAATTCGTTATTGAAGCGGCATGATATTAAATCGCCTACAATATTTCCTTTTGAATCCAGAGATGTGTTAGCTTGTGCAATCATATACTTACTCTCCTCGATCGCTGATAACCATTTAATCTCGTCTCTTACTTTGTTTTTACTAACAACCCTATAAGGTGTCTCAAGAAAACCATACGAATTCGTTCTAGAGTATGTTGCAAGTGAATTGATTAGACCAATATTAGGACCTTCGGGAGTTTCAATTGGACAGACTCTTCCATAATGGGTAGGGTGAACATCTCTTACTTCAAATCCTGCTCTTTCTCTAGTTAAGCCACCTGGACCAAGTGCCGATATTCTCCTTTTATGAGTAATCTCTGCGAGTGGATTATTCTGATCCATAAATTGTGATAACTGACTAGTACCGAAAAATTCTTTGAGAGTTGCGGTAATAGGTTTTGAATTAACAATATCTTTCGGTTGTAGTTTTTCTGCTAATTCCATTGTCGTCATTCTCTCTTTTACGGCTTTTTCTACTCTAACCAATCCTACTCTAAAGACATTCTCAACCATCTCGCCAACACATTTGACTCTTCGGTTACCTAAATGGTCAATATCATCAACAGAATCAGACCCATTTCTTATATTTATGAGTGTTTTGAGAACATCCAATATATCCTCATTTGATAATGTAGTCTCGCCTTCCATATTCTCACGACCAACTCGTGAATTGAACTTCATCCGACCCACGTCAGATAAATCGTATCTATCACTAGATTGAAATAAATTCGTGAATAGTTGATTAGCTGCCTCTTCGGTGGGTGGCTCTCCTGGTCTCATCATCCTATAAATTTCAATCAACGCAGATTTTTGATCATTAGTTGGATCAACATCAAGGGTGTTGCACATAAATGTACCTCTATCAAGATCATTTGTATGCAGAATTGTAAAATTAGAAATACCAAAATCATGTATTTGAGTTATTACGTCAAGGTCAATTTCTTGGTTGCATGTCAAAATATTTACTGAGACTGTTTTTAGATTGGTTAGTTTTTCTTTAGTAGCCTTGTCTACTTTCTGCTTAGCTTCACATATGAGTTCTCCTGTATCAGGATCGACTATTTGCTCTGATACTATCATGTCAACTTTCACATCAGTCCCTTTTAACTTGATAGACACGTCATTAGCAATACGTTTTCCTAGAATAAAATCGTCAGGGACCTGAAAAACTTTCATTTTGCTTTTCTTGGCAGCATCAATTTGTCTGACTGTGATACGTTTTCCTTTGCCAACAATTAGTTTTTTATTATGATAAATATCAAATGAAGCAATACTCCCCTTGAGATCTTCAAGGTTTTGATCGATAAATATTTTACTGTCTTTGACTGTAATGTTATTGAAGTCATAGAACTGCTCTATGATTTCTTGTGTGGAATATCCAAGAGCTCTAAGAATTATTGTAGAGGCTATTTTCCTCCTTCGATCAATTCTTGCATAGATAATATCTTTTTGATCAAACTCAAAATCTAACCAAGAACCTCTATAAGGGATAACTCTTGCCGAGAAAAGCAGCTTACCTGATGAATGTGTTCTGCCTCGATCATGATCGAAGAAGACCCCAGGTGACCTATGAAGCTGAGATACAACGACTCTCTCTGTTCCGTTGACAATAAATGTTCCATATTTAGTCATTATTGGTAATTCACCAAGAAAAACCTCTTCGTTTTCAAAAATTTCAACTTTATCTGAGTTTTTCTCGTCAAGATTTGTATAGAGCTTGAAGTTTACCTTTATGGGCACTGAATATGTTTTACTACTTACCCTACATTCCTCCTCATTATATTCAGGCTTATCAAGTTTAAAACTGGTATACTCGAGTTTACAATTATTAGAGTAATCATATATGGGAAAAACTGATTCAAATACTCTGTGCAGTCCTGATTTTTGAATATCAAAAACACCATTAGAGTATCCTAAAAACTCATTATAAGAGTTGATTTGCAGATCAATTAAATTTGGTGCCTGAATTACGTCACTAGTTTTACCAAAACTTTTACGAATACGTTTTTTTTCAGTATAAGAATACGTCATAGCCAAAAGATCCTTTTGGTCTCTACCAAATTTAAATTCTCAAAAATAGTTTGAGGATTATTATTATGTTGTAAGTGTTTATTTAAGTTCAACAGTTGCTCCAGCTTCCTCTAATTGCTTTTTAAAATCGTCTGCTTCCTCCTTAGAAGCACCCTCTTTCAAAACGCATGGTGCTGACTCAACTTTGTCTTTTGCCTCTTTTAGTCCAAGGCCGGTAATTGCTCTTACAGCCTTAATGACTGCTACTTTATTACTGCCCATGTCTGCCAGAGATACATCGAATTCAGTTTTTTCTGCAGCTGCATCACCGCTTTCACCCGCTGCTGCTGGTGCTGCCGCTACTGCTGCTGCTGCTGTAACTCCGAATTTTTCTTCCATTTGTGATATGAGATCAACAACCTCCATCACAGTCATATTAGAAATGCTCTCTAGTATGTCGTCTTTACTCACTGCCATCATTTTCTCCCGATATATTAATTCTTAGACGCTTTAACTGCATCAATAGTTCTTACTAATTTATTAGGTACTGCTTTCATCGTACCCATGAGTTTTTGAATAGGTCCCTGCATCACTGATAATAATTTTGATATTGCCTCCTCATAAGTTGGGAGTGATGCGAGTTTTTTTAATTCGCTTATGTCTAAATCTTGGCCTTGATAGTTGATAGCTTTTGGTTTTAAATTTTCATGCTTATCAACAAACTCTTTGATAGATTTTGCAAATTTACCTGCGTCTTCCTTTCCTACCGCAACGATCTGTGGTCCTGAGACATATTCAGACATAGAAGCAAACTGGCTATCTTTCAGAGCCATTTTCAGCATGTTATTCTTAACAAGCTTTACAAATACACCTGCTTCTCGAGTCGTCTTTCTGAGCTCATTTAATTCATTTGATGTTAAACCGGTATAATCGGCTGTCAATACCACTTCAGCGTCACTCAATGCAGTGGCCATTTCTTTTACTAAATCTTTTTTTTGGGATAAATTCAGTGGCATTCTAGCTCCTCTTTTCGACTGACGATAAGTCTACCCTAATTCCAGGCCCCATAGTAGAGGAAATTGTAATATTTTTCATATATTTACCCTTAGCAGATGATGGTTTCGCCTTAATTAGATCTGATACTAATGCCGCAGCATTATCTGCAAGTTTATTTGTGTCGAAATCAAGCTTTCCAATAATAGCATGGATAATCCCTGCCTTATCATTCTTGTATCTAATCTGACCTTTTTTTGCCTTTGTGATAGCATCTGCAATGTTCTTTGTTACTGTGCCTTCCTTTGGATTAGGCATCAAATTTTTGGGGCCTAAAATTCTACCTAGCTGTCCCATTTTCTTCATGCAATCTGGAGTAGCAACAACGATATCAGCAACAAGATCTTTCTCTTTTTTGACTTTATCAATTAGATCCTCAAATCCAACCTCATCCGCGCCAGCATCTTTAGCTGCCTTCTCGTCCTCTCCATCTGCAAAAGCGACGACAGTCATACTCTTACCGATTCCATGTGGCAGTGTTGAAGAACCACGTACTCCTTGATCTGATTTGGTTGCGTCTATGCCTAAGTTGACGCTAAGGTCTACGCTCTCATTGAATTTAGCTTTCGGAGCGCTCTTCAGTAGTTCAATTGCTTCTTCTATACTATAGTCCTTAGATGTGTCTATTTTGTCTAATATGACTTTTGATTTTTTTGATAACGCCATTAGTCTTCCACCTCGATTCCCATGCTCCTCGCTGTCCCGGCAATAATTTTTATTGAGTTCTCTAAATTAGCACCAGTAAGGTCGCCTTCTTTAGCCTTTACAATTTCCGCTAATTGGTCTCTCGTGACTTTTGCGACTTTGTTGGTGTGAGGTGTGGGGCTGCCTTTTTGGATACCTGCAGCTTTTTTTAAGAGAACTGCTGCAGGAGCAGATTTAATGACAAAATCAAAAGACCTGTCCTTATATACATTTATGACAACCGGTAATGCCATACCTTTTTCAGCATCCTTAGTCTTATCATTGAATTGTTTACAGAAGTCCTGAATATTTAGTCCATGTTGTCCTAAAGCTGGTCCAACAGGTGGTGCAGGATTAGCTGACCCTGCCGGGACTTGAAGCTTAACTTGTGTCATTAATTCTTTTGCAGCCATTATCCTTTCTCCACTTGTGTTAATGATAGTTCGATAGGCGTCGGCTTACCGAAAACCAAAACTGATACTTTAAGCTTATTTTTCTCAAAATCAACTGTTTCTACAACACCATTGA
>MDTC01229923.1_pt1 | contig 25699 bp, 13 predicted proteins | sample 811181 | NCBI WGS metagenome assembly MDTC01 (sample SAMN05326644, study PRJNA326480) | marine metagenome | isolation source: seawater | place: Pacific Ocean: North | collected 2011
CGACAGTACCGTTCGTATGCCAAGACTTCGAAGCTTTCCTCGTTATCGTTTGGAGGGAGTTCGCATTCATCGGAGCCTGGTTTGAGCCAAGCGAGCTTCGAGGTGCGAGCTCAGTTGACCGAAGGTGTGGAATTGCTGGAGGTTGTGCGGCGAATACGAGAGTTTGTGGACTCACTCAAGCTTCCGTCCAAGAGTTCGAAGATGTTGGGAGATTCCGTGTCGTTGGGTGTGGATGAACCAGAGCGGTATCGCGGAGAATTATTAAAGCGTATCGCGGCGGACGTTCGTTTTGTGCAGGAGCAATTGGGGCAGGGTGGCGAGGTTACGATTATAGGGTTAGAGCGTCCAGTGCGCTGGCGTCGAGTCAGTGTCCGCGAGTTGGAACTGTTTATTTCGTACTCGCTGGTGTTTGAGTTGGAGGAAAGAGAGTAGTTGGAGAACATGTCAGTCATGCATTATGGCAAGACCGAGTACTTTTCCTATAACTTCTTAGAGTGGTCTTTCGGGAGCTGATCCTGCGAAGTGCGTAGTGCAAACGCGAGTACTTAAAGCGTATTATCTTGCGAAAAGCCCAACATCTATGACTAAGCAAAAATACCTAGAGACTAAGTTCGTTGGACTGCTAACAGTGGTTCTTTGGGGCACTTTATGCTCGGCCAATGCGAAAAAAGTTTCCTTCGAGCGGGATGTTCGACCCATACTTTCCGACAATTGCTTTCATTGCCATGGCCCTGATGCCAAGGAGCGCAAGGCAAAGCTTCGTTTGGATACGAAGGTCGGTGTTTTGGCCGATCTCGGTGGTTATTCAGCGGTTGCTCCGGGCGATCCTGCGAAAAGCGAATTGTTCCTCCGCATTTCCTCCGATGATCGCGAGGACAGAATGCCTCCTCATGATTCCAATCGACACCTTTCCCAAAAGGAAATCGAATTGCTTAAGGAGTGGATTGCCGGTGGAGCCAAATGGGAAGGGCACTGGACCTTCGAGCCAATCGTTCGCCCAGTGGTGAAGGACAAGAAGCGCCACCCGATAGATATTCTCGTGGACACTCGATTGAAGAAGGAAAATTTCAAGGTTAACCCCATTGCCGACCGCGAAACTCTTGTCCGCCGTCTCATGCTCGATCTCACCGGTCTTCCGCCAACTACTGAGCAAATCCAAACCTTTCTGGCAGATAAGAAGCCAGGGGCATGGGAACGGTTGGTGGATCGCACACTGGCTTCTTCCGCCTACGGCGAGCGCATGGCTTGGGATTGGCTGGAGGCTGCTCGCTATGCCGACACGAATGGTTACCAAGGAGATCGTGAACGTACCATGTGGCCGTGGCGTGACTGGGTGGTTAAGGCATTCAACGATAACCTACCCTATGACAAATTCACCATTTGGCAACTTGCCGGTGACCTTTTGCCCGACGCCACTCAGGAACAAATTCTCGCCACCGGGTTCAACCGCAACCATATGATAAATGGGGAAGGTGGCCGTATTGCCGAAGAAAACCGCGTGGAGTACGTCTTCGATATGACGGAGACCATGGGAACCGTTTGGATGGGTCTCACCTTGAACTGCGCTCGTTGTCACGATCACAAGTTCGATCCCTTGCTGCAAAGCGAATATTACCAGTTCAATGCTTTCTTCAACCAGACTCCGGCTAACGGTGGGGGAGGGGATCCCTTTACAAAACCCGTGCTGCAGGCAGGTTCCTCGGCTCAAAATGAAGAATTGGTCAAGTTGCGAAAGCAAATCCTCGCTTTTGAGAAGGACATTGATAGGCGCCAAGGCGAGCAAGGTGACGCCCAGGCGAAATGGGAGGCCAGGATGCTCAAGGACAAGCCCGCGAACGATTGGCAACGCCTGTTTCCCAAGAAAGCCAAGGCCGACAAGCAAACCCTTCAAATCCTACAAAGCGGATTGGTCTATGCTTCCGGTGAAAATCCAGACAAGGACGAATACCAAGTTGTTTATCCTTTGGAAGAAGGTAAGATTACTGGGTTTAAGCTTGAGGCTGTCCGTCACCCGAAAATGACGCATGGCGGTCTTGCCCGTTCCGATAGCGGCAACTTCGTACTCACTGATCTTCGCTTCAATATACGGAACTCCGCCGTGGACAAGCTCGTTCCCTTGGAGGTCGCCAGCGCCTCCGCCACCTACGAGCAAGGGCCACTCAAGGTAAGCAGCACCTTCGACAATAACCCGGCCTCCGGGTGGGCGGTCTGGGCGGGCAAGCCCATCGATCGAGACCATGCGGCCGCCTTTCGGCTGAAGAAAAGCATCAAGGTGGCCAAGGGAGCAGAATTGGAGATCACCTTGAAATTCAATTCGCAGCACAAGCATCACAATCTGGGCCATTTCCGTTTTTCGTCCACGGCCACTGTAACGCCCACCTTGAAGAGCGACAAGGGTGGCTTGATTACCGCTCTTCAGACCCAGCCCGATAAACGAAGCCCTTCCGATAAAAAGAATATTCTGGAGGCTTTTGCGGCCCAGGACGAAAGTTTGTCCGCCATGCGCAAAAAGCAAAACGAGCTGGAAGCGAAGTTGAAGAAGACCAAAGCCTCCTTCCCCAAAGTCATGGTCATGGCTGACATGCCAAAACCCCGTCAGACCTTCATGCTCGAGAGAGGTCTCTATAACCAGCGCGGCAAACCTGTTACCCCCGCCGTACCGTCTTGGTTGCCTCCTTTGCCTAAGACGGAAAAGCCCAATCGGTTGGGCTTGGCTCGTTGGCTGATGGAACCAAATCATCCACTCACTGCCCGCGTTACCGTGAATCGCTTTTGGCAAATGCTTTTCGGGGTCGGCTTGGTCAAGACGACGGAAAATTTCGGGGTGCAGACGGAATATCCGAGATATCCCGAATTGCTCGATTGGTTGGCCGCCGAATTCCTTGAATCCGGTTGGAACGTAAAGGCATTGGTTCGAACCATCATCACTAGCGAAACCTACCGTCGCAGCTCGACCATCTCATCCTTTGCCGAATACGAACGGGATCCCGAGAATCGCTATTTGGCTCGGGGTTCGCGATTTCGCCTGCCTTCCTGGATGATACGTGATCAAGCACTTGCCGTCTCCGGGTTGCTTAATCCGCAAATGGGTGGAAAGTCGGTTTACAGCTATCAACCCGATGGAATCTGGTCGGAAGCCACCTTTGGAAAGAAGAGATTCCGGCAAGACAGCGGGAAATCTCTTTATCGGCGTAGCTTGTACACTTACTGGCGCCGCATCATTGGGCCCACCCTGTTCTTCGACGTGGCCAAGCGCCAAGTGTGCGAAGTTAAACCGTTGCGTACCAACACGCCCATGCATGCCCTAACCGTCATGAATGACGTCACCTACGTGGAGGCAGGTCGAGCCCTGGCCGACCTTGTCCTGAAGGAAGCGAAGGAAAACGAGGTCAGGTTGCGCCTGGCCGTCAGGAAGGTCCTTGGGCGCGAGCCTGCCCCCGAAGAGCTCGATGTCTTCAGGCAAAGCCTCCGGCGGGCCCTCGACAGCTTCGAAAAAGATCCCGGATCGGCGGATCGTTTCCTCTCGCACGGGGATTCCAAGACGGAATCCGAGTTTCCTCCGGTTACCCGGGCTGGCTGGGCCGCCCTGTGCCTGAATTTGCTTAACTTGGATGAAACCCTGAATAAGGAATGACCGTGGACCAAGCTTGGAGAATTCTCGATCCCTTTGCGCCGAAACCCGTGCAGGACAGGCAACTCGCCATCAACAGGCGCCAGTTCTTTAGCCGGGGAGCCACTGGCATAGGAACTGCCGCCCTTGCCGGTTTACTGGGACGAGACAGCTTGCTGGCTACACCATTCAAGCAAGGAGGAGCTCTTGGCGCTTCTCACCTTCCTCCGAAGGCCAAGCGCGTCATATACCTTTTCCAGAATGGCGCCCCCACCCACGTCGATCTCTTTGATTACAAACCTCGTTTGCACAAGTTGCACGGTACTCCGGTGCCCGAGGAATACCTTGGTGGCAAACGTTTCAGTACCATGACGGGCAACCCCAAGGGGAAACTCATGCTTGAGCCAGTGGAACCTTTTCAGCAACACGGGCACTCGGGGGCTTGGGTGAGCAAATTCATGCCCCACACCGCCAAGGTTGTGGATGACCTTTGTTTCGTCAAGAGCATGCACACCGAGGCGGTTAATCATGCCCCCGCCATATCCTTTTTACTCAGCGGTTCGGAAATGCCCGGCCGTCCCACCATGGGGGCATGGCTCAACTACGGACTAGGTTCTTCCTCCGAGGAATTGCCTGGTTTCGTTGTCATGACCTCCATCAGCAAGGGCACTTCCTGCGGGCAGATTTTTTATGATTTTTATTGGGGGTCCGGTTTTCTCCCCTCCCGCTTCCAAGGATCTCGTTTCCGCGGTAGTCGCGATCCCGTTTTGTACCTAAAGAACCCGGATGGCATGAAGCCCGAGCTTCGTCGTGGCTTGCTCGATGATTTAGCCCGACTGAACCAGTTGAAGTACGAACAAGTGGGCGATCCCGAAATCCAGACCCGAATCGCCCAGTACGAGATGGCCTACAAGATGCAGACTTCGGTTCCCGAATTAACCGATTTCTCGGACGAACCGGAATATGTGTTGAAGATGTATGGACCTCAGGTGAAGGAGCCAGGCACCTTCGCCTACAACTGCCTCATGGCCAGACGTCTGGCCGAGCGGGGTGTCAATTTCATCCAGTGCATGCATGCCGGGTGGGACCAGCATAACAGCTTGACCACCGAACTATACAACCAGTGCCGCGACACCGATCAACCCAGCGCAGCTCTCGTACAAGACCTCAAGATGCGTGGTATGCTCGACGACACCTTGGTCATCTGGGGAGGCGAATTTGGTCGCACGCCATTCATTCAAGGTGACATCAGGAATCGCAAGCGATGGGGACGCGATCACCACCCTTATGCCTTCACCGTATGGATGGCGGGAGGCGGAATTAAACCCGGAATGACCTACGGAGCCTCCGATGACCTTGGTTTCAATGCGGTGGAAAATAAAGTACACGTTCATGATTTTCAAGCCACTGTCATGCATCTTCTCGGCATCGACCATGAAAAGCTGACCTATCGCTTCCAAGGCCGCCATTTTCGATTAACTGACGTTCATGGTCATGTGGTTAAAGAGATTTGTACGTAGCAGTTCAAACTCAGCTTGTTTATTTTTACTCTGATTCCAATGACTCAATGGTTCACAATACCATTGAGACTGAATTGTATTCGGTGCTTCGGATGTTATGCCTTGGCCATATTATTTGGGACTCACTCATCAACAAATGATCCATCTGGACGGATAATGAAGTCGTCACCTGCCTCGCCGAAATAAATTGAAATTGGAATAAAACCAAAGAGAGGCTGAAGTGGAACCCGCAGTACATCAGCGGTGACCCGAATATCCTGATCTGGCTTGTCATCCCAGAAAGCGGTTACTTCAATCTGATATTCCTTCCCTTCCTCGGTGATTGCCTCTAGGAGCTCAAGTTCAGCACTTGAGCCAGAGGAGGCTCGGATTGCATCGCCGAGAAACTTGTAACCACGTCTCCTGAATTCATTGAGTCGCTCTGTCCGGAGCGCTCGAATCTTTGGGCAGAGTTTCTTGTCTGTACTCATTTTCCTTACTGAACAAGCACATGGTTTGATCGGTAACTTTTGAACTGTTCTTATTTTGGTGACCGTAATGAAGAACTAGAGTTCCTCATAGAATTCAACTAAGCCGGTTTCCAAGGCATACTCTGCCCCGACTACCTTTAGTTTATTGCCTTCAATCAGTTCAGTGATAATCGTAGAACTGGACTTTAGTTGTTCAACCGAAGCGTTTACGTTTGCTCTAACTGCTTTACTCATAAGTTCTTCAGGCTTGTTTTTAAGGTCGGTTTCTAGCAACGGTTTAACGGCTGGAATGATCGATTCCACAATAGATGCGAGATTGGGCGAACGATGTTCGTGCGGGTGTTCCAATTCCTCCAGAGTTGCCCGAACAGCACCGCATCGCGAATGGCCAAGTACAACAACCAAAGATGTGCCGAATCGTTCGGCGGCAAATTCAATGCTACCAATTTGAGAAGGAGCCACGATGTTGCCAGCAACCCGAATGACGAAAAGGTCTCCAAGTCCGTGGTCAAAGATAATTTCAGCAGGTGCACGGGAATCAGAGCATCCGAGTATGATCGCAAATGGATCCTGCCCTTCAATAAGCGCCTCTCTTTTATTAGGGTCGGGAACAGCACGAAGGCTCTCCTTCCCCTCGGCAAAACGTTTGTTGCCTTTCTTTAACCGATCAAGTGCTTCTTTGGCTGGTAGCATGTTGTCTTAGTTACAATCTATGGTGAGTCTTGAAATAACGCTGCCCCAATTTGAATTGTTAAACATGACTTAAGGCAACAATGCTTTATTCTCAATAATTGAATGCCAGGCTCGTATCTGATTCTATATTCTCAGTCTTTACTTAGGTTTCTAAGTTGCAATTGCCTTCCGTATTGCCTTGAGGTCGAGTTATGAGATTTTCCATAGTTGCCTTTTTTTTCATCTATTTGGCGATTCCTCTTTTCTCCTTAAACCCTGAGGCCAAAACTGGTTTTGTTCTGAAAAAAGGTGATGTTGTGGCCTTTGTCGGTGGCACTGACATGGTACGCATGCAAAAGGAGGGTCGAGTCGAGGCTGCATTGACCCATCGTTACAAAAAAGTTAGGCCTCGTTTCAGAGACCTCTCATGGGAAGGGGATACGGTGTACCTCCAGACCACTGTGTCCGAACGTTGGCGGCGGAAAGCCTTTGGCGACCTGAATGGGCAATTGAATAAGGTGGGCGCCACCGTAGTGATCGCCCAGTTCGGAAAGATGGAGTCGCTTGACGGTCCGGGGCGTTTAGAAGATTTTACCAAGGCATACGGCAAGCTGATTGACCAACTGTCAAACGAGGGTCGTCGCGTAGCTTTGCTTGCACCCTCCCCATTCGAATGGGTACAGGCGAATGGAGATTTCCTGAAAGCCTATTCCAATGCGGTCGTGGACCTAGCCGCAAAAAGAAAAATACCTTTCATCAGCGATTTGATGGGACAAAATAAACCGCCCCCTCAGTTGGTCGAGGCAGTACGAGAAAAACATAGGTTGTGGTACGAATACTGGCGGCCGGCCAACTGGAAGTGCCTGTTCGGAGACGATAGTCGTAGGGTGTTCTCCAATGCGTCGCGAGGGCTACCCTCCTTCAAGCAAGAGTGGTCGACTTATCCCGACCTCATCGAGAAAGCTGAAGAGCAGGTGTTCACCCGACAAGTCATAATTAATCGGCAACCCTCCAAGCCAAGTGGATCCAATCAGGCGGGTATCGAAAAGGAACTGCTGGCCTTCGAGGTCCTTGATGGCTTTGAGGTCAATCTCTTTGCTGATGAGTCCCTGGGGATAGCCAATCCACTGTCCATTCGCTGGGACACAAGCGGTAACGCTTACGTTGCATGCTCCGACGTCTATCCACAAATCGAGCCAGGCGCGTTACCGAACGACAAGGTTATTCTGTTGCGCGATCTTGATGGAGACGGCCGAGCCGACAAGTCGATGGTTTATGCGGATGGCTTGAACATACCGACCGGGATGGAGGTCGGTCACGAAGTCGTTTATGTCGGGCAAGGTTCTGAACTTTTGGAATTACGAGATCGTGATGGAGATGGTCTTGCGGATGAACGCAAGATCTTGTTGAGTGGTTTCGGGAATGGTGATTCCCATCAAACCATCAACTCGTTTGTGTGGTCCCCCGATGGTGAACTTTGGTTTTGTCAGGGAGACGGTATCCAGTCCCGTGTGGAGACTCCGCATGGGATATCTTCTCTGTACCAGGCTGGTGTCTACAGGTTGAGACCCCGCAACCTCCGCTTGGATGGCCTCTTGGACGACTTTATGGGTCCGGGAAACCCTTGGGGAGTCGCCTTCGACGATTTTGGCCAATCTCTGGTTGCCGACGGAGCCGGGGGTATATCTTACCTCACACCCGCATCGATCCCCGCTAAGCGCCGTCTGCGCCTGCCTCGCATCGGTCAACCTGGTGGCTACTGCGGAATCGAGTGCATCGGAGCTGCCAACTTGCCTAAAGAAATGCAGGGAGAATTCATCGTCGGGGATTACAAGAGAAACCAAGTAAGTCGCTTCGCCATATCTGAGGACGGTGCTGGATTCAAGGTGGTATGGCGGGAACTATTGATCCGTTCCAGTCACCGCAATTTCCGGCCCATCGATGTCAAAGTCGGTCCTGATGGAGCCATATACGTAGTGGACTGGTATAATCCGATTACTTGTCATCAAGATGACTTCTACCGTCACCCGGAACGCGACAAAACCCATGGACGGATCTGGCGAATCGCCCCAAAGGAAGGGGTTATCAAGTCACCGCAATTGGCTACCGCGAGTAACGAGCAATTGCTGAATGCGCTCATGTCGACCGAGCGCTGGACTCGCCTAAAGGCGAAACAGGTTCTTGCGGCCCGTGACTTCGAGAAGGTTTTTTCTGTCCTCCGTCCTTGGGCAACCTCAAAAGGCGATGATCAAGAACAGCGCCTTCTTCAAGCTGTCCTGCTGCTTGCATGGATGGATAGACCCGATGAGCCTATGGTCCGTAAGCTCCTGCAAGTAGAGGACCCCCGAGCACGGGCCTATGCCACTCGGATAGTCGGTCGGTGGGGGCTACGACTGAATGATGTCTTTGAACTTTTGGAACTCGCCGCATATGATACCCATCCACGTGTACGGATGGAGGCGGTTTTGGCCGCTGGCCAAATTCCCGATCCGCGCTCGATTTTGGTCGCTGCCAGCGTGGCCGAATCGACATGTGACCGCTGGATCGATTACGCCTTTTCCCAAGCGGTGCATCATCTTAAACCAGCATGGGTTCCTGCCTTTCGGCGTGGTGAAGTGGACTTTGGCGATCGTAGGAGCGGCTTGCCCGCAGTACTGGGAAAGGCAGACGCTAGAGGTTTGCTCGAAGAGATTAGAAAACTACTGCTTTCCGGAGAAGCTGAAGGGGAGGCTCGAGTTGCTCTTGGACGAAGTTTGATCACTACTGGTGGAGACAAGGAAATGGAACTGGTTCTTAAGCTGAATCCTCCAAGCCCCACCCTTTTGAATAACTTGGCCGATCTTGATCGACCCAAACTTGAGGTCGTCACACCATTGGAGAACTTGTTCGAGTACGACCACCTCGAAACGCAAGTCGCCGCGATGAGATTGGTAGCTCACTGGAAAGTCGAGGAATTCAGAGAGCATGCCAATGAACTTGCTCAAACCAAAAAATCTTCAGACGGCTTGCGGCTTGCTGCAATTCAGGCGTTAGGCTCTCTAGGTGGTTCGAATGCCAAAAATATATTAGTGCGAATTGCCGCTGACAATGAGTCGACTCACCAAGTGTCCGCGATCGTGGCAATGATCAGATTAGATTCTACACAAGCTGCCAATATGGCAGCCGGACTCATGCTTCGCAGCACTGAGGTCAGCGATATTTCAACCCTCTTGTCTAGTTTTGTTTCTCTTCGGGGTGGTGGTCGCTTGTTGGCCAAGGCTTTGAGTGATGTGAAGTTTGATCGTTCCCAAGGCGAGTGGTTGCGTTCAGTGTGGATTTCTTCCGGGTTGGTTCATAAGGACTTGGCGTACAAATTCGACGAATTGGCCGGTGTCTCCGCTTTTGAGATGAAGTTTTCAGACCGTTTGGTCGACCAGTTGGTCGTCCAAGGAAAGCGTGGTAATCTATTGCGCGGCAAAGAACTTTTCCACTCGGCACGTCTAGGTTGCGCCGCTTGCCACAAGTTGGTTCACAAAGGTGGCCGAATAGGGCCTGAAATTTCTGCAATCGGCTCTAGTGTACCGCTGGAACGTATCGTGACAGAGGTACTGTGGCCGACCAGGCAGGTCAAGGAAGGCTATTCCTTAAAACGTGTCACCCTCAAAGGTGGTCGCGTGCTGCAGGGTTATCAGGAACAGGCTCGCTCCTCCGACATCGTGCTTCTTAGTGATTTTACGACGGGGAAAAGTAAAGGGTTCAGTCTTCGTGAAGTGACTCGGATCGAATCCTTAGGTAGCCTCATGCCGCCTACCGCTCAGACTTTAGATCACAAGGAATTAGCGGATCTTTTTGCTTACTTATTCCAACTCGATGGATCATTTGATTGAGATCAACCACCTGAGTTGAGGTGGCGCCTCGATCTGACCATTAGCTTTTTCTTTCTTTTTGGATCAGTTTCTTGATGACCTGAATTTCTTTGTTCAATTCTAGGAACCTTTCATGAAAGTCCTCCATCCCTTCGCGGATAGGATCCTCCAACTCACGACGAAGTTTAATCCTTTCGTTCAAGGCCATCTCAGCGTTCATTTCATCCATACTATTCATGATTACGCCGATCACCAAGTTGAGCACTACCATGGTACCAATTAGGACAAAGCTAACAAAAAAGAATGCGGCTCCCAAAGGAGAAGCTGTCGGAGCCGGCGTCCACCTTGCAAGGTCCTCAGGGGAGTAACCATAGTTGTCCGAGCCATACATGTTGATGTACATGACATCGGTCCAGTCCTCCAAGGTGGTTACGCGAAACAGAGACAGCAAGGCGGTCTGAAGGTTCCGAAAGTGTATGGGATCGTTATCCCCGTAGAGAAAGACTCCCATTGCGCCATACATGTAGAAAAGCAAAAAGAGTAAGATGCAGACGTAAAACATCGAAGGTATGCTTTTGAGCAAGGTTCCTACTATCAGTTGTAACTTGGGTACGACAGTGACCAGTCGCAAGACTCGCAGGATGCGGGCCAGTCGTAACACCGGCAGGAATTCTGCGTCCAATGGAAGCAAAGGTTCCATTAGGCAGACTGTAACGATGAGGAAATCGAAAACATTCCAAGCGTTGCGAAAATAGTTAATCGGTCGCTTCCCTTCCGCCAAAATCTTTATGACGGCTTCGAGGGTGAAAATGGCCAAGACAAGACTGTCGAGAAAAGTCAGAATCTCGATGTGTCGGTTGGCAAATTCCTTGTATGTCTGTACGCCAACTAGTAGGCCTGCAAACAATATTATTGCGATTATGAACTTATCAAAAACATTTGTTTTTATAACTTTCGAACAAAAGATGTACATTAAGCTAATCTGTTTAAAAGGTGGTTAGTTGAAGCAATGATATTTTTTCTCCAACACTACGCACTTTCTTATTTAAGAATTGGAACTACTGCCCGTCCCTCCTCTTTTACAGATATGAAGTAACCGAGCCTGTTGTCTTTTTCATCGGTGATGACCCAAGTGTTTCCAGAATAGGTGTTTTGGCGACGAGTTCCTCCGATAGGGAGTTCGCCATATAATTGCAGACCACCTGAATATTTCACCCAGAAAAGCTTTACCTTTTTACCCGACTTGTTTTCGAAGTGAATGGCAGTGTTAGGACCATTGCGTGACCGGGGTGGTTCCACGGTTCCTGACGGAATCCATTTGAGATCAACCTTTTTTACCGGAGGATCTGTCGAAGTGACCGTAGAGAGATCCGCTCCGGTATCTATCATGAGACCGGGAAGAACCTTCTCGAGTTTAGTCACTTCATCATCGGTAACCTTGGTTTGCCAAAGGTAGAGGCGCCTTAGTTTTTTGAGACCAACCAGATGCCTCAACCCCGCGTCAGTTGTTTTTGTGGCATAGAGGTTGAGGTATTCGAGTTCAGACAAACCCATGAGTTCGGCGAGACCCTCGTCGTCCACTTCTGTTTTCTCAAGATGAAGTCTCTGAAGTTGTTTCAATCCCTTTAAGTGCCTCAAACCGGCACCAGTTATTTTGGTTCCTCCAAGATGCAGTGAAGCGACATTCTTTAACTTTGAAATATGTTTGAGATCTTCGTCATTTAGGTCTGTGCCATTTAGATGAAAGTCGACTTCGAGCTCATCCGAGTTCTGGGCAATTCCTCGAACCGTTCCTCCTATACTTTCAATGGCTGCAGTGGCGACTCCCTGAGCATTTTCTGCATGGCAGGGAAGAGTTAAGGAAAGCAAGGCTGCGACAGAAAGAGCAAAAGTCCCACAATTTGGATTGGATTGGATCAAAGTCATGAATGATAGGTTGGTTTTTTTTAAGAAAATCTCAAGACTGGAGATTTCTTGTGATCAACTTTTAAAGATTATTCCTAGAAATCATTCTGCTTCTTCTAAGACTTTTTGGATAATTCTTTTGAATCGGGTTGCGCCTTTTAGCATTTTCAAAACATGTTTTAGTCATGAAATATATTCTTTTTTCCTTTTTCTTCCTTCACTTTGTTTTTTTTGGTCACGCCGAGGACCGACCGAACATCCTTGTCATTCTTACTGACGATATGGGCTTTTCCGATCTTGGCTGTTTCGGTGGAGAAATCGATACCCCTAACCTCGACAAGTTGGCCAAGAACGGCCTGCGCTTCACAGAGTTTTACAATACTGCCCGTTGCTGGCCGACTCGAGCCACCCTCTTGTCCGGTATCTATAGTAACGGTCTCGGCAATGGCCAAGTCACCATCGCCGAGCTTCTTAAGCCCGCCGGTTACCAGACGGGCATGGTCGGGAAGTGGCACTTGGGTAAGAATCCCGCCAAGGACGGACCCATTCAGCGGGGGTTCGATGACTTCTACGGAACTATGACCGGGGCTGGTTCTTTTTTCGACCCCTATACCTTGGCCCGTAACACCGAGTTCACCGAGGTCGACGAGAAGGACTACTACTACACCGATCGGATAGGTGTGGAGGCAAGTCGTCAAATCGAGGAATTCGCAAAATTTGACAAGCCATTCTTCCAATACGTTGCCTTCACTGCTGCTCATTGGCCGATTCACGCTCCGGAAAAATCTATCGAGAAGTACCTAGAGACTTATCAAGGAGGCTGGGAGAAACTTCGCAAGGAGCGATATGCCCGAATGCTGAAGATGGGTGTCATCGACAAGGAACGGTGGCCTCTTCCTCCGCTTGAAGATCGGGTCAAGCCATGGGACGCCATCGATCACAAGCCCTGGCGCATCCGCAATATGGCGATCTATGCCGCGATGGTCGACCACATGGATCAGGCAGTGGGGAAGGTCGTCGATTCACTTAAGCGAACCAATCAACTGGACGACACCTTGATCATCTACTTCCACGACAACGGTGCCTGCCCCGAACATCTCGGCGGCAATGGATGGAACACAGCAAACAACATTCTCGCCAAGGCCAAGAAAGCCGGTAAGACCATTGCCGTTGGCGACAAGTTCGATGTTCCTATGGGAGGCCCCATGACCTACGGCAGCGCAGGCCACAACTGGGCGAATGCTCAAAACACGCCCATGCGCCGCTACAAGTCGAATGTCCATAACGGCGGAGCTTGCACTCCCGCCATCATCCATTGGCCCGCTGGTCTAAAGGCCAAGCCTGGCTCTATCTCCGACCAAAGAGGCCATGTCATCGACATGATGGCTACCTGCCTCGAGCTCGCCGGAACCAAATACCCAAAAGAATTCAACGGTAAGGAAACCAAAGACCACGAAAGTTTCTCGCTGGTTCCAATCCTAAAAGGTGAAGCCGTTGACCGCGAACACGCCTACGTCTTCAACCACGGCGGCACTCATGCCATCGTCAAGGGCGAGTACAAGATCGTCCGCGAAGGTAGGCGCCCCTGGGCCCTCTACCACCTCGCCGAGAATCGAACTGAAACAAATAACATTGCCTCCAAGTACCCCGAACGTGTCGAACAACTTGCTGCCATTTGGGAAAAGCGCTGGGGCAAGAAAAAATAATCCGTTACTTCTGAACGATGTCGGTTCCTGCCGTCAGTTTCCGAACTTTACCTTTGTCAGATAGATGCTCGTTTTGACTTCGTGTGAAGAGTAGTAACTGACCCAAAGCATGTCTTCATGCCAAACTAGTTCCGCATAACTAGTATCCTTGGCCGAGGAAAGCTTCATAAACGCGGTCAAGATATATAAATAGTCATCTGCAACAGTACCTGTTCAAACCTAATTTGTTACAGGTTTTACCTAGTTGTGACCCTAAGCCGTCGGGATGGCGCCGTTACGCGATGCGTCTGCTCAAGGCGAAATCACCTTAACTCGACATATTCATGAACCGAGGTCGACTCTTGCTTGCGGTGTTGTTTTACGATGAGACCGACGAGGAATCATTCCGAAACTGTAGTTGAATTGACTTCTACTAATGAATCAATTGGAACGAATAAACCTTGAGTCATCCGCCTTCCCGTCAGCCAATAAGTACGCCGTCAAGTCTTTCAGCTCATCTGGGTTCAGCGAGTTCAATAACGCATTAGGCATTGGGGAAAGCCGCGAGACGTCTTCTTTTTCAATTACGCTTTGTTCGAGTCTCGTAATCTCATTGGGAGCGAATGGATTTTCCGCTATGAATAGACCATCTTTATCCCTTGATACGATGCGACCTGAAAAGACGTTTCCACTCTTCGTAGTAATGATGGAAGTGGCGTATGTTTCGGGTACTGTTCGGCTTGGGTGAATAATGGCCTCCAAAATAGTTCCTCGAGAGTAACGTTGAGACAAACCGTCGAGAACGGGTCCGAATGCTTTGCCCTTGCCTGCGAAAATATGGCAATCTGCGCAGGAGGCGGCTTTATAGGTTCGTCGACCGTTTGCAAAGTTGCGGTTGCTTAACGTCTCGGTTGCTTTCAATGCCGCGGTCAACGTCCAGTTGCGACCCGGACCTTGCGGAAGAATGCGAGGACTTGAGGGTGACTTTGTGCGTGGTCCAAGTTTTGCCCTCACATCCGGAGTCAAAGCGTTTTCGACATTTTCCGAAAGACGATTAATGACATCGTGGTAGTTTGTGCCCTTAGGAGCATCTTTCAATGATTGGCGCAACCAGCTTGCCAGTCGTTTCATTTGGGCTGGTCGCCAATTTATGGCATCTGCATGGGAAGCCATAAAGGCCAAGTGTAGGCCGAGTGGGTCGGCCGGACTTTCCGCAAAGCGTCGGAACCGATTTCCGTAAACGGGGTTGTGGTCCAGTATGGAGAAATCTACTTCAGCACGAGAACTCCGACGAGTTTGCAGAAGGTTGAGGGTCTTGTTGATGAAACCCTTGGGTTCGAGACGACTGAGAATGCGACTTAGTTCCATGTTGAGCGCATCGCTGGAGGCAGGGTAGGCATCGTCTAATTGCGGGGTTATTATGGCCAACAGTTCCGAGGGTGGAGCCGGCTTTATCTTGGATGCAATGGCAAATGTTCGCAGGTAGGCGAGTTGGTTTTCCTCGTTCAATGACTCGAAATCCAAATTGCTAAGTTTTGCAAGTGCGGCCCGGCGATGGACGGGTGCTTTACGGGCAAGGGCAAGAGAAGCGAGGATGGATGATCGATTGTTTGTCTCTTTTTCAAAGAGGGTACGCCAACCATCTACGGGTTGCCTTTCAAGAGCGATTCGAGCGGCATGTCTAACCCAACGATCAGCATGGCCTAAGCTTTCCCATGCTTCACGAAGAGCCCTGTCGCTGGGATTACTCCTGTGAAAACTCTCTAGTCTTAGCCTTTGTTCCCTGAGCCTCGAGCCAGGTCGAAATTCTTTATTAGGTTCGGTCGGGGTTTCGTGTCTAATTCGGTACAGCTTTGAAGCCGCACCTCTACCACCCGTTATGAAATAGAGTGACCCGTCGGAATGAATTGCCGCATCGGTTACCGGCATGTTTAGCGCGGAGAGAAATATCTGAGTTTTCGCGCTGTAGCCGGCTCCTTCTGGTTTAAGATGGACACTGAGTATGGTTCCAAAGGTCCAATCCAAAACGAAGATGGCGTTTCTGTAAGTTTTGGGAAAATGAGTGAGGTGTCCGGAAACTAACCCGGCTGGTGAAGATGGTCCGAGTTCTGCAATGGGAGGCAAGGAGTCGGCATAGTGCTTGGGCCATTTTTCCGGACCTTCCCTCCAGCCGAAGTCAGCGCCATTCACAGCATGTATAAACCGTGGCGGACGATACCAAGGAAGACCTGCATCTTGCTCGGCGTCTGAGTCACAAGTGAAGAGATCTCCCTGTGAATTGAGAACTACGTCGTATGCATTTCGTAGACCTGAGGCGATGATTTCGATTTTTGATGCATCCGGAGGAAGGAGACCAATCCAACCACCCGGGGAGGGTAAGGAAGAGAAGGTCGTTTCCAATGTCGTGGGGCAATGGTTTCCCGCAATTAGGACTAAGTTTTCGCCGTCCGCCGATAGAATAATCGCGTGAGGTCCGTGCTCACCTTCTCCCTGCAGAGGCAGAAGAAGTTCCGTTTGGTCATAGACCCCATCATCATTTACGTCGCGGCATCTGACGAGTCCTTCTTTTTCATTACTTACTAAATAAAGTGAGTCGAATGCTTCTAGAATGCCATGCACCTGTCCCGGAGCGCCTCGCACCACCTCCATTTCCTCGACCTTCCCTTCGTCGTTCAAGCGAATGCGACTGAGAGGACCCTTTTCCGAACCAGCTAGAAGGTCTCCCTTGGAGTTGAAAGTTAGGCTGATCAATGAACCGAAAGTGGCCATTGGTATGTCGTGGAGTTTTTCCACGATAAAGCCTTTCGGGCGACGTATTCCTTCGATCGTAACAAGTTCGACCCTTTCTCCTTTTTCTCCCGCCTCACCATCGGACTTTTTAGTTCCTTGGTCTGCTTTGTCGCTGCAAGACGTAAAGGCAAAGACGAGAGCAAAATTTAAGCATGCTCGTTTAGCCGTCACAGAAATTCTTTCCATCCGTCTAGAATGGCTTCTAGTTCAGAGTACTCCTCGGTTTTTATATCCATCAGAGGAGGGCGAACGGGGCCGCCCGAAAGGCCCCTAAGTTCCAATAGACTTTTCATTGCCGAAACTTCGTATCCTTTGCACCGAGTGCGTAGGTTGTAAAGAGGCAAGACGTGTTTATCAGTTACTGCTGCGAGAGTGCCTTCATCGCGTGCGGAAGCAACTTCATGAAGGAGGATGGACAGTTTCGGAGCCACAGATGAAATACTGGAAGTGTAGCGACGAACTCCGATCCCGTAATAACCGCTGACATGGTCGTCGCCTACGCCGCCAATCCAGGTGAAGCGTTCACCGAGTCGAGATCTTATACGTTGAAAATTTCGCAATTCGCCTTGCCCATCTTTCCACCCCATGAGAGTGGGCACTTCGTCGGCGAGGTTTTCTGCTTCTGTCGCGGATAGGTTCAACCAATCCCGGGTATAGATAAGCATGGGAAGGTCGGTGGCGTTGCCAATTGCCTTGCAGTAAGCAACAAGGCCTTCGAATTCGGGTTTTGGATAGTAGGGGGGCAGAATGAGCAATGCGGCGACCCCAGCCTTGGCTGCCTCGGCGGCCATGCTCACGGCAATGCGTGATCCGTAACCGACGCCTGCTATTACCGGCATTCGTCCCTCCGTTACGTTTACTGCGGCTTGTACGACTGCGACGTATTCCTCGCGATCGAGAGAATACATTTCGCCCGTACCACCCGCGGCAACGAACGTAGTAAATGGTTCTTGAAGTATGACTTCTAGATTCTTTTTGAATCCCTCAAGGTTCAGAGCGTAGTCGGCATAAAAAGGTGTTACGGGGAAGCCTATGACTCCCTCGGGTAAAAGTTCACTGAATGGTCGGTCGGACATTTTGTTTTAGTAGTTCTAAAATCTATGCAGCTTGTCATGCGTCAGGGACAAGCAAAATTCTTTGCGTTTGAGCTCAATCTATTACCAACGGGGCAAAATTCGCTTCCAGTCGGGGTCTACGTGTTTTTGCATTTCCGCTTCGTCGTCGCGTTTTCGATATGGAATTGAGCGATACAATTCCTTCCCTCGGGCGATTTGATCGTAGTCCAGTTTTGTTCCAAGTCCTCCGCTGTCAGGTATCAACACTTCTCCGTTGTTGATTGTAATTCGCCCACCTTCTACGATTTCGTCTTGTTCCGATTGCCATGGGTAATGAGTATCGCAAGCGTAGGAGAGGTGGTGAGTGGCTGCCGCGACGTGGCTCATGGCTAATAGTGAAATACCGAGGTGACTGTTGGAATGCATCGATAGACCGATGCCAAAAGTTTGGCAGGTCTTTGCGAGATGTTGAACTTGTCGCATACCTCCCCAGTAGTGGTGATCACATAATATGATCTGTACGGCATCCTGCTTTACTGTCTCGGGCAGATCTCCGAACGAGGTGACCGAAACGTTACTGGCCAGAGGTATGTCTACCCCCTCGTAAAGCAATCGTTTACGAACTTCGGCCATCCCGTCAAGCCCTGCGGTGGGGTCTTCGAGATAACCTCCGTTTGATAGCTCATCGGCAAGGGCAAGACCGACCTTGACCGATGTGTCGATCGACCATGCGCAATTAGGGTCGATGCGAAGTGGAACGTCGGGACCTAGCTCCAAACGAAGTTGTTTTATGGTCTCTATCTCAATTTCAGGATCTACTACACCCGCCTTGAACTTGATGTCCTTGAAACCGTAACGATCTACCATTTGTTTGACCTGTCCAACCAACTGCTCGGGGGTAAGGGCTTCACCGTACTCGTCGTCTCTGCGATCTTCACCTTCGCCTCCGCCACCGCCGTGTTTGTAGAAAGGGTAAGCGGAAAATGAAACTGCATCGCGCACCCGACCACCTATCAGGTCGCAAACAGGGACCTCCAATGTCTTCCCTATTAGGTCTAGGCAGGCAGTCTCTATCGCAGCATAGCTTCTTGCATCGGCGTCCAGAGGGTTTTCACCGGGAACATGGTGAGTTTGAGATCTTTCCATGCCTGAAGCTCCACCTTCGATTAATGGAATCAGATCTCCTAATAAACTCCAAGGGTTTGCTTGCACTACACGGTCTCTAAGATTTTCCAGAGCCGTTGCCGGTTCTTCGCCCCCGTATGTTTCGGCGATGCCGATGATACCGTCCTCGCTCTCCAGTTCAATGACGTTGCGGAGCGCGTAGGGTTGGTGCAGACCGTATGAACTCCTAAGCGGAGGATCGGCCATGGCGATGGAATGAATTCTTAGATCTGTTATGCGCATCGACGATTATTTAATCATTGGTACTCTTTATGAAACTGGGCTTTAACGTTAATCTAAATGGCCAATCGAAATTCTCCAAACCGACTTGAACTTTTCTCCAGTCCAGTCTCTAGAAGATGAAGTGGGGCCAAAGATTTGCCAAAAGGAGAGTTACGGCAATGCCGATGATTCCAAGTAGGCTTATGATACAAGAGAAGGTTTTAAGCGTTTCCCCTTCTGTGAAGCCGGCGAGGCGACCAACTACCCAAAAACCACTGTCGTTCATCCATGGAAAAGGTTTTGCTCCGCATCCGATGGCAAGCGCCACGTAGCCAATCCAATATTCACCGTTCGGCTCTATGATGCCTCCCACGATACCCACTGCGGTAATCATGGCGACAGTGGCCGAGCCTTGAGCAATGCGAATCACCACGGTCACGAAAAACGCTATCAGCAGTATTCCCGTTAGCCCCATCCCGGAACCATCAACCCAGGCGCTTACCTCAGAACCAATGCCTGTCTGCTGGAGTATGCCTCCAAAAGCTCCCCCCATTCCGGTTATGAGTATTATGGACCCGGCGCTGCCTAGAGACTTGCGAATGGCATCCACCAATTCCTTACCCCTCTTCGCCCCGGACTTCGTAAGCAACCACAGGGCCATCCCGGCTCCAAGTGTCAGTGCAAGGTTCTTGTCGCCCAGGGCGGCCAAAACGGAAAGCAGTACCTGTTGTCCTTCGGTTGGTTCGTCTCCAAAGACTTGTTTCATCAAGGAGTAGCCCGCGATCAGAATCACGGGGACGAGGGTAGGAGCGAGGGAAAGCCAAAGGTTGGGCAGTTCCTCATCGGTGCGATTAGCCATGGTCTTGAGGTCCTCGGTCGACAAATCCTCGCTCCCTCGCACGTCCATGGGCCATCGATTGTTCGCCCAACGCGCATAGACGAATCCGCCCATCATGCCGAAGATGCCGACCGTCAATCCACCTATAATCATCTGTCCTAAGTCCACCCCCAGTTCACCGGCGACCAGCAATGGTCCCGGAGTAGGTGGGACTAGAGAATGCGTCATCGAGCCTCCCGCGATGATGGCCAAGACGTACAACAAGTAGTTCTTCCCTGTGCGGGAAGCCAAAGCTTTCGCCAAGGGTATCATGAGGTAAAATACGGTGTCGAAGAAGACGGGTATCCCCAAGATGAAGCTGCTTCCCGAAAGGGCATAAGGAGCGCGTTTCTCTCCACACATTTTAAGTGCCGAACGAACGATGCGGTCGGCAGCACCGCTTTCCAGAAGGCAAGTCCCGATTATGGCGGCCATGGCGATGATGAGCCCAACCTTGGCGCAGGTTCGTCCGAATCCTTCGGCTATTCTTTTTCCAACGGATTGATCAGCCATTTTGCCGGCGACTTCACTTGACTCCTTTTTTTCAACTTCCCAATGGTGCAGGAGGTTTTCGCGAGGCGTCAAAAAGCCCACTACAAAGGCAGCCAAGGTAAGGGCGAGAAAGGCATGCAACCTCAACCAAAGAATTGCACCAAGGACTACACCGATCCCGATTAACAATAAAATTACGGGAGACATGAATTTATCGAGAGAAAGTTAGTTGCTCGATGGTTGAGGAGTGGTGATCTCGGGAGAGATGGATGGCCGTTCGATAGATACGGCGGGAGGCTTGTCGATCTTCTTTGGTACCTTTTGAATACCTATTGGAAGGGCATCCTCATCTTCTGCGAAATCCATAATTTTATGAATCGACGGAATACCGTTGCTATCGGAAATCCATACCATGCCTCTGGCTGTGGGGATGTCGAAGAAAAGTTTCGTTGCTCTTTGCCTTGGGTTGTTCCTGTCGGAGACGTCATAAACTTGTAAAAACATGTCTCCGTTTTTGTCTGCCTTACCGAATGCTAGGTGACTTTTCCCTGAACCGAGATTAAAACTCGCTGTTCCAAATCGAATGCCATAATTTTTTTTACTTCTCGAAATGAAAGCATAGCTTCCAGGAGGGTTTGTTTTCTTGTCGAATGGCATGGGGTAGCTTTGGATGGCATCTCCGCTAGAAGTAATTAACAGCAGTACTTCTTTCGTGTTTTCCGGAAAGGTAGCTGTACCCACGAGTTTCCTGGTACTTTCCTTAACGTCGACTATTTCGCCTTCACTATCCTCATAGGTCTGGGCTTGGTGGTAGATCTCAAAAATTTTGGGAGCATCTTTACGACCATAAAAGGCATAGGGCGATGATATTTGATCAGGGGCAATTACAAGAGGCTCCCACGAGGCGTTTTCGTCCTCTCCGTTTCCGAGAGGAAAGTATAATAGATCCTTCAAGTCTGCGTTACCCCATCCGACTACGGAGAAGGTGATTTGCGGTTCCAAAAACTCTTCGTCTTTAACTTCAACGATCGGTGCATCAACACCCGTTGTATCAGACGTCGATGGATTTAACTGCCCGAATATGAAGGGATGGTGGATTCCAAATAAAAGAATTAAAAACGCACCGATCTTAGTTAGTGAATCAGTCATTGCTTCCTTCCGGCTTGGACACTCGGGATATTTAAGTGGGTCAGACCTCTTCTTCCGTCAACCATCTGAATTTTATGATGCGGAATTTGCGACCGAACTTGCGATTGGTCAAATTCAAGATTTCTCGATCGGTATTCCAACCAGGCAGATCCGGCTCCTCTTCCTCATTGCCCTGAGCTCGGCCGAGTTTGGATGTGTTGGGTGAGTTTTGATTCAAGTCCAGCCAAGGTTCTCCATCCGTCCATTTGCCGTCGCCATTCCAATCGTCAAAAGGTTCGGTGGGGCGATGGTGGGCAGGATCTCCTGCGGTCGGGGCGGACGAACGCTGCTCGAAAGAAGCGTCTTTCTCGTTGATTACATAGTTTGGAATTCGTTGCACTACTGCTTCACAATATCGTTTAATTCCCGTTTGTTCATCGGGTTCGCCATAGGTGCGAATTAGAAAGGTGTCTGATCTTGGAGAGATTACAGGCGCTAGAGGTGTCAATACGTCCCCTTGAGTCAGCCAACCTGGCATCATTGCGGCAGTTGTGGAATTCTCGATCGCTTGCAAATTGTCGGGAGCTTCGCCAAAGTCATATGCATCTTTGTATACAGTTCTAAGTTTTCTTATGTCACGATCAGCTCCGAGACCATCAAAGGATCGATGATCCCAGTACTTTTTATTGTTTTCGAACATCCAAATGCCTCGTCCCCAGTAAGGGTTGCCAATTAGTTCGTTCCTATTGGAGACTTGTTCTCCAAAAACGCTTCTCGGAAAGCTGAAATTAGTTTTGCCTCCCATATTGTCGTGATTTATGGCTCGAGTTATTGTTTCTGTGATTGGCGCATTATTGAAGCCGGCATTTGCAATTGCCGATTGAATAGTACCTCTGAATCCCGTCTCGGTCTCCGGAGTTTCAGCAGGCCAAATATTTGCCTTGAGAGATCTTAGGTCGTAATGATGACCTGACTTTCCCGGTACCTCAGGGGATTTTGTTATTCTTCGATTAATAAAATCCGCCAAAGAGAGAAAAGGGCCTCGGGTTTTTACTTCGGAGACCATCTTTTCGGCTAGCAAGCGGAGTTGATCTTTGTTCAGCGCGACGTAGCCCGTCCAATAGTCATCGTTTGGGTTGGCGCCTTGTGATGCAGGAGGAATCGCCTCACCAAAGGGGGCTGTATGTCGAAGGAAAGGAAACTTTCCCGTTGAAAAATTTATGGTTTGGCTGCTTGCCACGGATCCGGAAAGCAGGTGCTGATCTTGGACATCGAGCATTTTAGCAGTTTTACCGGAGAGGCTTGCGAGCTGGGCCATCCATGCCGTTACAGAGGTCGAATTGATGTTGAACATGCCGTTTACAAGCAGGTTCGAATTTGCCGTTTCGGGGTCACGTAATCTGCTTATTTCAGGTGGTTCTCCTTGATCTCGAAAATAGAGCAGGCGACCGTTTCGAAGAGGAGTGTTGTCATTAATTTCTCTTTGGGAAAATGAACTGTCGACCTCAACGGTGGGAACGGATGAAAAGTAGTATCCGTCAAATAGGGTCTCATTGGCGTATAGACTTTGATCTATGGTTATGTTTTGATGCTCAACTTCCGAGTTTGTATCACGAAGAACTCCCATCCCATCATCGTAATTTCTTGTGTCCCACCACCACCCGGATCGATCTCCTTGAACATGGTTAAATTGGGATCCCTCTGCGGGTTTGGCTGTATCCATGTAATTTTTAGGAGATTCCGGAGCTTCCGGTTGCCATATGATTCTAGATACTCGGCCCCATTTTTTATATCTGGCTACTTGGCCCGTCGCGTAGGAATTTCCGACGACGTATGCGGGTGAGTGAGAGTACCAACTGAGGTTTGCGTGTTGAAACTGGGCGATGGAAAGCATCGGCTGTCGAGGGACGTCGAAAAGAGCTAAACGGGGAGTAGTAGGAAGATTAGCCGGTGATGACAAATTGTGCGAATGGCCTAAGTGACCGTAGTAACGCCCTGCATCCGGAGTGGGTATGTCGATGGTGAACTTGTTGCCTGTTGTTGGCCCTATGTTCCACTTAGATACGTTGTCGAATTTACCTGACTGTTGCATCGACCATTTCTGAGTTGAATTCCCGTCGAACTTGTAGCGCGAGTAGAACTCGATGTGTTGTCGACCATTCCTGAATGGTTTTCGCCGGTTGCCTCGTTTTGCAAAACTGTTCACTTGCCACAGGTCTCCCGAACCATCTTGGTAACTGTCTATCAGCGCCCTTGGATTAAATTCGTGGAAAACAATTCTCTGTGACGTAGTGGACAGTCTACGCCGAATTCTAAACCCCAAACCCTCTCCGCTCAGTATTCTTTGCCCAAGTTTACTTTTTGTGAGATCATTGGCTCTTCGGTAGTCTTCACGCCATATTCGGAGGTGTGATCCGAATTCTTTGTTTACCTTCTGCAATGGCCTTCTCACGCTACCGTCCATCAAGTAAAGTACTGTGCCCTTAGCTAGAATCGTTGGTTGGCTTATTAACGCGTTATGCGATTTTTCAATTGATCCGCGGTTGAAACCTGAAGAGCCATGTAGGATATGACGAAGGGTTATGGGATCGTTCCCCGGAATGCTGAATCGAGTAGCGTCTCCTTCGAAGTAGGTGTGATGAAGAGAAGAACTGCCGTGATGGTTTACCATGTTGATGGTACTTCCCGCTAGATAGGGCTTTGGACCTGGTTCTACGCAAAACAATAATTTTTGGCCGGGTTCGAAAGATATGAGTTCAGTTAACAGCTTGAGAGGAAGATTAGGATTGGTCCTCCCTCCCTTGGTAGGGTCGGACCTGTAAGGTTGGAAGTGCTGAACGCCATTTCTGTCGTCGACGTATGGCATGAAGGTTGGAAAAGTATCCGCCTCATTGCGTTTTCTGAAATTCAAGAAATTGTCTGAAGCTGCTTTTAAGCCAGGTTGAAGTCCGCCGCCGACTGCCAACCAGTCGTCTCCGTCGAGGTCTGCTCCGTTGCCATATTTTTTACTCATATCGGCATGCCATAAGCGATTTTGAACGGTCCACCATTCATCATTGCCTCCACCCCCGCCATCGTGGTTACCGTTTCCGTTCTTGTCGTTGAAGGGTTCGCCCGGGTCGTAACGATTGTTTAGGTTGATGTCCATGTACGGCTCGCCCGTGTTTGGATCTCCCCAGTTATATCGGTCCAATCCCCAGAAACCATAATGGTTTCCGTTTTTGTCTATTTCTCGATTGCGGAAGACGTGATTGACGAACCTTGGGTCGGGATGGCGAGGGGCATTGCGTTGGCTGTGAATGCTCCATTTGTAAAAAATTTCTCGTTCCTTTGTGTTGTAGGCGGCGACGGTACAACCTTTGACTTTGTATTCCATTTGGTATCGCGCCGCTGAAAGCTTCACGTTGTATGGATTCCAGAGGGCAAACGTAGGCATGATCGCCAATCGTAGAACTTGCCCCCCTCCAGACTGGGAAGTGTAAACGATTTGCCTATGTTGAAGCTCGACGAGAACCGGACCGATAGGGTGGTTGGATGGTTCCTCTCGTTGATGTGTCATATTGTAGGAGTTCGGGCTGTAATTTGAAAACTGAGCACGATGCCTTAAATAAGGTTGCATGCTATTTCCACTTGTCCCGCCTTTGTTCGTGGGTCGTGAGTCAAAGGTCACGAAATGATCCCCTACGCGTTGTGGAAAGCGATCGGGGGCTTCAGGTGGAACTGACATGAGATAAGGATCATTGCCGGAGAAATGCTCGTACAATTTATAGTAATCTCTCAATACGTTCCACATCGGGCCAAACATGAAGCCGTTTTTTGAATCAATAGGAGCGTCAGTCCCATAGCGCCAGAAATTTGCTTTGTCAGTCCCTGCCGCGAATTCCTTGAGGTAGTGAACTTTTTCGTGGTAAAGTGGAAGCTCGTTCATTTTTCCGACGCCTTTAATTTTTGTTCCATCGGGATTGACTTTCAAAGTCCATTCGTCATCGGGTTTTCCGAAATAACTCGTTAGGTCTCGTTTTAAGCCACCATGGGATACGTTCGACAGTATACCTGCGGAATGTGTGGTTAGAGTGTGAAATCTATACTTGAGTTGCTCGTCGTCGGAACCGGTGAATTGCCCTTGGCGGGCGTATGTTGGTGAGAGGTTCTCAATATCCTTAATGTTGATTGCTTTCCTGCGTTTTCCGTCATAGGCGGGGTCGACGACTAAGTCGTGACCATCCTTTAAATTTGGTTCGGGCGAGACAATCAGGTTGCTTTC